>ERZ773146.2659-NODE-2659-length-11939-cov-32.944295_pt1 | contig 11939 bp, 11 predicted proteins | sample MGYA00580847_ERZ773146 | MGnify/ENA primary metagenome ERZ773146 (study PRJEB29015, sample SAMEA2737830) | human gut metagenome | biome: human gut; feature: human-associated habitat; material: faeces | place: China | collected 2012 ...
CCAAATCCGGCCACGGCTACGGCGTTCTGACAAAGACCCCGGAGCTTGTCCGCGAGGAGATCGAGGGCATGATGGCCGAGGCTGTGGCGGCGGCAAAAACAGCCGTACCTCCGGCACTTCCCGAGCACTTCCACGTGGAGGTCACCTATGTACATCATTATGACGCCTATGGATGCTCCCACTATCCCGGCGCCAGCCTCATCTCTCCCACCACCGTGGCCTTTGATGCCGATGATTACGGTGATGTGCTGCGCTTTTTCTACTTTGTGATCTAAGAAACGGAGGTATATGCTATGGCTGTTATTGCCTATCAATACCGCGGTGATCTGGTGGATCAGATCCACCGGGGACATATCGCGGTAACGGATCACACAGGCCGGATCCTTTGGAAGCTCGGTGATCCGGAGCGTCTTACGTTTGCCCGCTCCTCCGCCAAGCCCCTTCAGGCGATCCCCGTGGCAGAGAGCGGTGCGCTGGAGCATTATGGCATTACCCCGCAGGAGTTGGCCGTCATCTGCTCCTCCCACAACGGAGAGCCCTTTCATGTAAAGGCCGTGGAGAGCATCCTGCACAAGGCCGGGCTCTCCCCCGATCAGCTATGCTGCGGGGCAGAATACCCCATGTATGTCCCTGCCGAGGACGCCTTGAAGATCGCCGGCATCCCCCGGGCGCCCATCTACTGCGACTGCTCCGGAAAGCACGCCGGTATGCTCATCACCGCCCGCCATTTAGGGGAATCCCTGGGGAACTATATTTCTCCGGAGCACCCTGTTCAGCAGCGTATCCTCTCGGTGTTCGCTGAAATGTGCGGCGTGGAGACCTCCGAAGTCCATCTGGCCGTGGACGGCTGCGGCGTTCCGGTCCACGCGCTGCCCCTTTACCGGCTGGCACAGGGCTACGCCCGTATGTCCCTCCCCACGCTTTTCGCCCCCACCCGGGCCGCTGTCCTCCGGCGCATCACGTCCGCCATGACAGCACATCCGGAAATGGTGGCGGGAACCGATCGCATCTGCACGCAGCTGATGGCCGCCTTCGGCGACCGAATCTTCTGCAAATCAGGCGCCAGCGCATTCTATGCCGTGGGCATCAAGGATAAGGGGATCGGCATTGCCCTCAAAATGGAGGACGGCGCCTCCTCCATCGTCCCGTATGCCATCCTCTCGGTTCTTACCCAACTCGGCGTCATCACGCCGGAGGAAGCCTGCTCTCTGCCCCGCTACCACGACAAAAACCTTTACAACAACCACCACGCCGTTGTGGGCCGCACCGAGCTGGCCTTTCAACTGGAGCAGCTCTGCTAACGGCACGGGCTGCACGCAAAACAGAGCGCATCTGTCCTCTTGCCAGAAAGCAGCATAAACAAAACCACCCGCTTGGTAAGCTGAAAAAGTTCCTGATTTCTTGCGAAATCAGGAACTTTTTGGTGGAGACTGCTGGACTCGAACCAGTGACCTCCTGCGTGTGAAGATACGATGAGCGCCGGAAAGCGTTGGTAGCCAACGCTTTCCGGCGCTTTTGCATACTTTCGGCTCGGCGGGCGATCCGCTGTGTCCGCCTAATACTCTCCAGTCGTTTCCGCGTTTGGGTCACGGTTTGGGTCAAGCCCTGCAACGGCGCAGAAATGACCACGCTGTAATTAAAGAATAGGCGTGCCGCCTGTCGACTTCCTTCAAAACAGTCAAATCCTGTGGTCGCGCACCCATTGGAGAAGCGCGTCATAGTCCATTGTGCCGGAGGCAACGGATAATCCGGCCTCCACAACCTCCTCGTTGGTACATTCCATGTGTATCCCGTTCACTTCCAGAAATGTCAGCATAACGTACATGCCGATGCGCTTGTTGCCGTCCACAAAAGCGTGGTTGGAGATGAGCGTATAGCCGAGCCGTGCGCCCTTTTCCTCCTTGGTCGGATAGAACTCCTGCTCGCCGAAGCCGGCAAAGGCGTTCTCCAATGCGGAATCCAACAGGGCTTCATCCCGGACACCGATACTGCCGCCTGTTTCTTCGGCGATGAGCCTGTGAAGCAGCAGCACCTTATCTTTCGAAAACTTGATCATTTGGCAAGCTCCATAAATGCGGGCTTGTACTTTTTCAGGATACGCGCCGCCACGACATCGATTTTTTCATCATCGGTCATATCGATCATAGGGGACACATCCAGATCCACCAGCATATATTTGGGTTTGTTGTTCTTGAAAATCACGGCCTGCCCGTTCTTCTCGGCAATACGCGTTACCCGCGAGAAGTTCTGATTCGCTTCGGTGACCGAAACGATCGTCTTTGTATCAATGGTCATGGTGAACACCTCCTATGCTTATTATACCCGTATATAGGTAAAAATCAACCTATAATTTACACATTATTTGGCGTTCGTAACCAACCGCAGAATGCGGTTATTCCTTCACTGCGTCTTGCTTTGTCAGTGCGTCCATGATCTTGTGATACACCACTTGGTTGGGGTAATAGCGGTAGTCGGCAAAGACGGAGATCACCGCCGTGCGGGAGAGCGTGTCGGTACGCAGCAGTTCCTCGGCGGCTTTGCGGGAACAGATGGTCACGTTCATAGATAAGATCCGGGAAAACGGCGCGGACACAGAGGCGGAGATCGTGGAGCGGTACATGGAGGCAGCGGAGCAGGAGGGTGTGACGCTGACGCGGGACGGTGTGATGGACGAGCTTGCGGCGGACTTCGCCGGTGATATGCTGGACGACGCAGACCTGTTTGCCAAGTTCTCCAAGGAAAACCGGACGGCTGCACAGAAGCTGCTGGACAGCTTAAAGGAATTTCTTGCCAAGGTCAAAACCGCGTTCACCGGCAAATACCGCGACATGGCGGCGCAGGAGGCATACGGCAAGGACTTTGCCGAGCTGGAGGACATTGCAAAGCAGTGGCAGGCGGCTTTTGACGCGGCGGCGCGGCAGGCGGAGAAAGCAAAAACCGCCGCCGGTGAGGGCGACGGACGGATGATGCTGAAAGACTATTCCTACGACGCACTGGTGCGAAAGCTGGATATGACGCTGGCGGTGGTGGAGGACGCGGACGGACTTACCCGCAAAGAAGTGGTCGACAAGGCACTTGAGGAGGCAAAAAAGTATGGCGGCGTAAATCAGAATGGGAACGTGTACGTACATGTCAACGACACGGATACGGATGTGGTCATTAGCGCAAAGGCGCTGCGGCACGGGCTGGATCGGAGATTTAGCGTTAACGCACCTGCCACGTTGAAGGCGGGAGAGATATTGCAGAACGCTGTGCGTATCAATGAGCTGGTGCCGAAGCTGGACACCGTGGACGCAACGTATGTGCTGATGGGTGCTGCCAAAAACAAAAACAACGAACCGTACATCGTACAGTTCGTTGTAAATCGTGCCTCCAACGAGGTCATGTCTGTGGATGTTCTGTATGCGATAAACGCAAAAACAGAACCGGCCGGGAGCTTATCCCCAGAGATCACGGGCGTACCCGCTACTCTAACCGGTTCCAGTATCAGTATAGCCAATTTGCTTACGTATGTCAATCGGTATTTTCCGGACGTGCTGCCGGAGAGTGTTCTGCGGCATTTCGGCCACAGCGAAAGACCGGCGGGCAAGCTGGGCGAGGGTGCGCTGTTTTCGCTGAAAGCTTACTCGGAGGCGGAGAAAAAAGGCCATGTAAAATCTGCAAAGGAGTTTTTCGGGGAGACGAACAACTGGAACGAAACCGGATACATTACCACGGACGGCACGAAGCTGGACTTCTCCGGCCGACATGAGGGCGCACCCGGCGGGCAAACTGGGCGAAGGGGCGACGGCCGTGACCGGCGCGGAGCTGTGTGAGCGGCTATTTCAATCCACGCCCCCCGCGAGGGGGGCGACGGAATACTCGCATTAGTAGTTGCGTTCCAATACATATTTCAATCCACGCCCCCCGCGAGGGGGGCGACTCTGCAAACGTTGATAGCGCCATACTGTAACCAAGTATTTCAATCCACGCCCCCCGCGAGGGGGGCGACAGCGCCCCTCCACCACGGCCATGCGGCCCTTGGAATTTCAATCCACGCCCCCCGCGAGGGGGGCGACGTAGTAGCCACATCGGCAACCCAACCAATGGCAATTTCAATCCACGCCCCCCGCGAGGGGGGCGACTTGCCCCGCCGCCTTTCAATATCAGCCCGGAGCTATTTCAATCCACGCCCCCCGCGAGGGGGGCGACGATGGGAGCAACGGTGTAAATAGACGGTGCCTTGATTTCAATCCACGCCCCCCGCGAGGGGGGCGACGCGCCCCTCCACAACGGCCATGCGGCCCTTGGAATTTCAATCCACGCCCCCCGCGAGGGGGGCGACCTTGCGATATGTCACGGCACATTTGGCCGTCTGATTTCAATCCACGCCCCCCGCGAGGGGGGGCGACCGATGATGCTGTACCCGTACTTCGTCACCACCTGCCATTTCAATCCACGCCCCCGCGAGGGGGGCGACGTATTGTCATTGTCAATAGCGGAAAAATGGGTATTTCAATCCACGCCCCCGCGAGGGGGGGCGACGGAACAGGCCGGTATTTTCGGTATCATGTTTGACATTTCAATCCACGCCCCCGCGAGGGGGGCGACTTATCGCTGTAACGTCAGATGCGTCAATGCCACATTTCAATCCACGCCCCCGCGAGGGGGGCGACGACGGCACCCCATATATCGTGCATGCAACAATCAAAATTTCAATCCACGCCCCCGCGAGGGGGGCGACAAAGTAGCATCGGCGGCATCATTGGTGTATGGCATTTCAATCCACGCCCCCGCGAGGGGGGCGACCAGCGCTCCAGTCGGCAACAGCTTTCTGCATTGTGATTTCAATCCACGCCCCCGCGAGGGGGGCGACTGTGGCGGGCATCAAGAGCCACGCGCTGCCGGCAGATTTCAATCCACGCCCCCGCGAGGGGGGCGACGTTCTTTGTCCATGACGACCTCATACTATATGCGATTTCAATCCACGCCCCCGCGAGGGGGGCGACGCGCTGGCGGCGGTGTGGGCGTGGCCCTATGCTGACATTTCAATCCACGCCCCCGCGAGGGGGGCGACCATACGCCAAAATAGCGCCCCGCAGCAGACGATCGATTTCAATCCACGCCCCCGCGAGGGGGGCGACATGGGGCGTCTATGCCGTTCAGGAATAAATTCGTCATTTCAATCCACGCCCCCGCGAGGGGGGCGACGACAGATCAAGAAACAGTGCAGCCGCACAGCGGCAATTTCAATCCACGCCCCCGCGAGGGGGGCGACCCGGTACCAACGCACAGAAAATTCCTTCCTCTAAGATTTCAATCCACGCCCCCGCGAGGGGGGCGACCCACAGATTCGCATGGCTCTTTTCACGTCACGACATTTCAATCCACGCCCCCGCGAGGGGGGCGACACGCCAAAATAGCGCACCGCAGCAGACAATCGGATTTCAATCCACGCCCCCGCGAGGGGGGCGACCCTGCACGTCCCCATCCACACCAACGCTTGCAACGATTTCAATCCACGCCCCCGCGAGGGGGGCGACGCAGATATATGGTCCCGTCCAGCGCCAGCACGTAATTTCAATCCACGCCCCCGCGAGGGGGGCGACGCGAAGTACGGATACTAAGGGGGGGGACAGGATATATTTCAATCCACGCCCCCGCGAGGGGGGCGACTGTGGCGGGCATCAAGAGCCACGCGCTGCCGGCAGATTTCAATCCACGCCCCCGCGAGGGGGGCGACGTTCTTTGTCCATGACGACCTCATACTATATGCGATTTCAATCCACGCCCCCGCGAGGGGGGCGACGCGCTGGCGGCGGTGTGGGCGTGGCCCTATGCTGACATTTCAATCCACGCCCCCGCGAGGGGGGCGACGACATGAGCGGCGCGTCCACCATCCTGCAGAAGATATTTCAATCCACGCCCCCGCGAGGGGGGCGACCGCATCGAGTACAGCGACCACTACCGCTTCCTGATTTCAATCCACGCCCCCGCGAGGGGGGCGACCTCGTCGCCCGCCATGGCGATCACGGAGGCGATGATTTCAATCCACGCCCCCGCGAGGGGGGCGACGCGGATTCAGCGCCGTGCTGACGGCGGACGTGGAATTTCAATCCACGCCCCCGCGAGGGGGGCGACCCGGTGCTATTTCGGCGGGAGCGCCGACAATCTGACATTTCAATCCACGCCCCCGCGAGGGGGGCGACTCCGCTTTCTTGGGGTGGTGTTCAAGAGATGAGCATTTCAATCCACGCCCCCGCGAGGGGGGCGACAGTGCGGTGCAGGTTTCCCACTACGGCGACGGCATATTTCAATCCACGCCCCCGCGAGGGGGGCGACAGGGTCTTAAACTCATCATATGACCCCTCGTATTCATTTCAATCCACGCCCCCGCGAGGGGGGCGACGACGTTATTCGCGCTTATCCAAGCCTGTACGAGGTATTTCAATCCACGCCCCCGCGAGGGGGGCGACGCTTTGCAGCAGGCGGCGCTGGCGGCCTGGACGATTTCAATCCACGCCCCCGCGAGGGGGGCGACCGCATCCCCAAGGACGAGCTGTTCGCCGCGTGGGCATTTCAATCCACGCCCCCGCGAGGGGGGCGACCAAGGGGGTAAGGACTGCCATGAGCAAAAAAATTATTTCAATCCACGCCCCCGCGAGGGGGGCGACCAGCCGCGAGCGGCGCGCTTGGCCTTGCGGTAGAACATTTCAATCCACGCCCCCGCGAGGGGGGCGACCTCCTTGATCCGCACTTGATTCACCTCCAATCGTATTTCAATCCACGCCCCCGCGAGGGGGGCGACGACGCGCTGATCGCCAGGATCGGGCGGGCGCTGGAATTTCAATCCACGCCCCCGCGAGGGGGGCGACTCAGCAGTAAAGTCATAGATTGTACGAAGAAAATATTTCAATCCACGCCCCCGCGAGGGGGGCGACGGACAGGTCATCGTCATACCCTGACGTGTTGGTATTTCAATCCACGCCCCCGCGAGGGGGGCGACATCAGCATTTACGGCTGTAAGCTGATCGAGGGCATTTCAATCCACGCCCCCGCGAGGGGGGCGACGGAGCTGACGAGTTAAAAGCCGCCGGAGGACTTATTTCAATCCACGCCCCCGCGAGGGGGGCGACAGCAAAGATGCACAGTTTTACCTGCGGATCTTTGACAAATAAGTAGAATTTTTGCGTTTTTTGGGGGAAAACACGGGGTGGCTGCCCGAGAAAATCGGGGAAAGACCGGCGCTTTCTCGGGAAAAGCCTTGCGAACCTCCCGACAATTACTGGTCACTTGGACTTCGCAAGGGGCGGGAAGGCGCGTCCCGGATGCCCGTGCGCTTGTACCACCGCCGTGCCGGGAGACGTGTGTCAGAGGATCAGGGGATCCTCCGGCAGGTAGGTGCTCTTCGCACCGAAATGCTCCACTTTTTTCTCGTATTGCTTCCCCAGATAGTAAAAGCGCAGACTGTCCTTCTCGGGATCCATGATAGACAGGAGCTGTGCCTGCAGGCGGTGGCACTGTCCTGCGTCCAGCAGACACTCGAACACGGAATTTTGCACCCGCTGTCCATAGTCCACGCACTTTTTGGCAATTTGCCGCAGGCGCTTGCGTCCGGCGGCGTCCTCGGTGTTTACATCGTATGTGATCAGCACCAGCATAGCATCACTTCCATAAAAACGGCGGATAGCCGTCCAAGTCGCCGCGGAGGCAGCGGGCCAACAGCAGCGCCTGCACATAGGGGGCCATGCCCCAGCTCAGCTTTTCCCCCAGATAGGGGTGGGTCAGTGTGTCCCGTTTCCGCTCCTGCCAGGTCTTCAGGAATTTCCGACGGCCTTCATCGGACAGCAGCACCGCGCCGCTGTCCTGCACCTGAAAGTCCTCCGGGCGCAGCATCCGATTGTTCACAAGGGTCAGCACGAAGCGGTCTGCCATGCAGGGCCGCAGCTCCTCCATCAGATCCAGCGCCAACGACTGCCGTCCCGGCCGGTCGCGGTGGAGGAAGCCCGCATAGCTGTCCAGTCCCACGCTTTCCAAGGCGCTGGCACAGTCGTGTGCCAGCAGACTGTAGGCGAAGGACAGCATGGCGTTTACCCGATCCAGCGGCGGCCGACGGCTTCGTCCGTGGAAGAAGAATGCCTCCTTCCGGCTCAGGAGCATGTGATCGAGGACGTCGAAATACGTGGTGGCAGCAGCGCCCTCTATTCCCCGCAGGGAGTCCAAGTCAGCGGCAGCCAGCACCTGTGGCAGCATGGCCCGGAGGTTGGCAGCGGCTTTTTCCAATCCGCAGTCCGCCACGCGGGGCGCGTGATCCCGCAGGGTGCGCTGGATGCTGGCGGCACCGTTGCTCAGCTTGCCGAAGATCATGGTGCGGGCTATCTCACAGCTGCGAGCGGGGTCGTCAGCGATACGGTACTGCTCACGACGGAGCAGTACGTTGCCGCTGCTCTCACCGCAGGTGCGGGCAAGGAAACGTCCGTGCGGGGAGCAGAAGGCCAGACCGATCCCGGCCTCCGCACATTTGCCCATCAGCGCAGGGGAGGCACCGGCGTAGGAGAAGCTGACGATGGCTTGCAGCGTGTGCAGCGGGTAGCGGGCGATAACTGTCTTATCTCGGCTTGCCAGCACATTTTCCCCCTCCACCGAGAGGTAAATGTCCTCGGAGGTGACAAATAGCGTGTTGAGAAGCTGCTTCATGGTGATTCCTCCATGGCCGCCCGGAGATACGCGGAGACGGCTCTGCTTTTCATCAGCTTGGGCAGGCACAGTTCCTTTAAGGAGCAGGCGCTGCAGGATCTGATGGGCTTGACCCTGGGGGTATAGCCCCGACGGTACAGCTCGTGCATTTCCGCCAGCAGCTCCCGCACCCCTGCGCGCAGCTCCGGAGTAAAGGACACCCTCTCGCGCCGGCGGATCTCCCCGTAATAGAGTGCGCCCTCGGGGATGTCGCAGCAGAGCATGGACTCCAGGCACATGGCCTGCGCGCATAGCTGCAGGGTGTCGCCGGTGTCCTCGCAGGGGCGGCCTCGCTTGTACTCCACCGGGTACGGCTGCCACAGTCCCTCTTTCCCGGAGAGGGGGATCCCGACGGAGCCCCGGTGGTATTCCAGTACGTCGCACTGTCCGGATATACCCAATTCCGCGGAATAGACGCTGACGCCCCGCGTAATGAAACGGTCGCCCCGCCGCTCCTGAAAGTCCGTGTCGTGGGCGTTTTCGTGGAGGATCGCGCCGTCAATGGTGCGGTAGTTTTCCGCCCACTGGTGCTCGATGTGGATCAGCGCCCACTGCCGCCTGCAAAACCGAAAATGCTGTAAGCCGGAGAGTTGTAGGAAGTCCTCCTCATTATACGCCATCGATCACCTCCGGCTCCAGACCCGGCAGTGCCTCCAGCGAGATCACGTAGTCGTCTGCAGCGGTGGGGATGGTACCCGCGTCCCGCAGAGCGACCTTGACGGAGCGGTGGACCCTCGCGGAGGAATACTGCCCATCCTTGCAGCTGTGCCGCCACCAGAACAGCTTCACCACCTCCATGGAGCCGTCGGGCCGTGCGGAGGAGGCATCGTTCACAAAGAGGGTGCGCAGACATTCCTTAACCGTGTCGGCGTCCTCCTCGGAGAAGCCGGTCTTTTCCGCCAGCTGGACATTGATAGAGCCCTTGATCTCGTACAGACCGAAGCGGACAAAGTGCTTCATGCCCATGGTGTCGGAGGCGCGGTTCTCACCCTTTTCCTTCTTCTCGCCGTTCACACTCTTGGTGATCTGGAGGGACTCGATCTCCACGGGGGACAGGCTGGACGCCTGATGGATAGAGACGGGGCCGCGCACACCACAGGAGAAGCCCTTGGCGTCCTTGAAGGCGAAGACCTGCCCGAAGGTGCGCACGTCCAGCCACGTTTCACAGGCGCGCCGGGCATATTCCTCCCGATCCTTGATGCCCTTCATAGCGGCGGAGGCTCGCTCGCTGAGGCTGCCGCAGCCGTCGCTGCACCGATCCTCCGACTGAACAAAGATAGGCTTGCCCAGATCCTGCATCCGGTTGCGGATCTTGCGCTTGATGCACACGTCGGAGATCTCACCGAAGCCGTTCAGGTCGGTGCGGGGGCGATTGCCGTTCAGAGGGTCGCCGTTGCTGTTGGCGCGGGTCACGGAGACCAGTGCCACAAAATCGATCTTGTTTTGCAAGCTGCTCATTTATTCTTCCTCCTGACTGTTTTCGGTTTTACCGGATGTGTACAGCGCACTGCGCTGCAGATAGTACCCAAAGAGATAGGTGTCCTTCAGAGCCTCCTCCTGTTCCGCCTGCGGGAAGGAGGAAATTTCCTGAATGATCTGCTCAATGATGCGGTCGTATTTTATTCTGGCGCCAGGCACCAGCTTGGGGTAGTACGCCTTTTTCAGCTGCTCCCAGATGATCCGACTGGCGTAGAGCGGACGCTTTGCGAACACGGACTGCATCCGGATCGCGTTGGGCTCTCGCTGTTCATTGGAATCATAGGTATCTCGCTCGAGTTTTTCAAACACGGCCAGAAGCCGTCCGTACTGATAGCTGACGTCCTTCTTCTGCGGTTCCAGTGCCATGCTCCATTCCTCCTTGTACCAATCATATTTGTATTTCCGAAGCACCGCGCAGGCGGTGAACAATACCGTTTCCCGCAGGGCGGCGTCCATGATCTGCAGGTTGGACGCCTTGGCCGCCGCGGCGCGGGCGATATCCGCCGGCATTTTGCCCCGGTCCACCCGGCAGGAGAGCAGCCGCTGTACCTGCTGGCGCATGACGCGCTCGTCCGTCTCCAGCTTTGTCTGTCTGTCGGAGACGCGCACCGTGCCGAAGGCGCAGTCCGCGATCTGCGAAAGCGAGGGAGACTGTATGCCGAAGGAGGAATGCTCCCAGCAGCAAAGTGCATCCCAGTTGTGCAGGCGCTCCAGAAAATCAGAGACCGGAAGCTCGCTGTAATAGGTGAGGGAAAGACGTCCGGATGTGGCGGCGTCAAAGGCGGCCACTACGGCGCCGGCGTCCCGCGGGATCGTCTCCTGCCAGCCCCGGAGAGTTTCCGACAACGCTTTTCGATAGTCGGAGTATTTTATCTGCTTGGCGGCACCCCGCCGCAGGAAGGCGGCCTGCGGTTTGGGGATCTCAATGCCCTGCGGATTCCAGCACAGGAAGGTGCGCCCGCCGATGAAGACGCCTTGGGTCGCCGCCAACCAGTGCAGCGCGCTGTGGATCTTCTGCGATGCCTCGTAGCTCATAGTTGCGGCCTGCGAATCGTCTGTGAAGCGGCCCCGATAGGTAAAGCCGCTGGTGTCGTTGGCGGAGATCAGCTTGGCGTTGGCGCACAGGTTGATGATCTTCTTGGGGTGCTGGCTGGCGGGCGGGGCGTTTTTACCGGTAACCATGCAAAACGCGGACTTCCCGGATTTCGTGGATGCATAGTAGTCGATGAAGGCTTGGAAGAGGCTCTGATCCTGCCAGCAGGCGGGCGTCTCATTCTCCGCGCCTGTCTCTACGCGCCAACGGACCACCTGCTTTTCCTTGGCGGGAAGCCCCTTTTCGTCCAGGGAGATCACGCCCCGCTGCGCCAGATCTTCAACAATTGTCCCCCTCTCCACATAGCGGGCGATGGCGGAGAGCTTGGGGTGGCCGTAGGGTGATACCTCCCAGCGGTGCAGCTGTGTCAGGTAGCTTTCGTATTTGGCGGGATACAGCGGGGAGAGAAACTGAATCTGGTCGCATAGAGGGTGTGCGCCGGGGGCTTTGCCGGTTCGCCCCGAGGAACTCTCCGTCACAGGGATGATGGTGGCAGCCTGCTCCGCCTCGACGGAGCGGGCGTCCAGCAGATGACCGCCTGCGTCCAGAGTAAGCTCCAACTCTGCGTTTACGAGTTGGTGCGAAACAGGAACCAGCGGCTCCTTCGCCTTGCCGTAGATACCGGCGTATTGCGGCTCCATGGCACAGTAGG
>ERZ773146.2661-NODE-2661-length-11933-cov-3.711989_pt1 | contig 11933 bp, 12 predicted proteins | sample MGYA00580847_ERZ773146 | MGnify/ENA primary metagenome ERZ773146 (study PRJEB29015, sample SAMEA2737830) | human gut metagenome | biome: human gut; feature: human-associated habitat; material: faeces | place: China | collected 2012 ...
AGACAAGAGGTCAAAAATCTTGTAAAATCGTATAGAAAGGATATTTTTGCAGATTAACGCAAAAAGGTGATACAAAGTGGATTTAGCGTCAATTCTTGGTTTAGTGTTATGCTTTGGCATGTGTATATATGGTATTATCAGTAATGCAGGTGCAGAGAACTTTGGGCGATACATAGATCCTCCGTCAGCAATTATTACATTTGGTGGCGCTTTTTTTGCGATTATGGCATCGACAACCCTTAAAAACTATGTGGCCGGCTTGAAGAGCTTTTTACTTGTGTTCAAGACTCCTGCAAACGATGTGAAGTCCATGATCAGTCAGATTATTGACCTTTCCAATGTGGCTCGTAAGGAAGGACTTCTTTCTCTGGAAGAGGCCGCAGGTAATCTGGATGACGAGTTTATGAAGAAGGGAATCCTTCTGATTGTGGATGGTACGGATCCGGATCTGGTACGCGGCATTCTGGAAACCGAGCTTGTCAGCATTGAAGAACGCCATAAGAGCAAAATTTCCTTCTGGGAAGACCTGGGCGCCATGGGTCCTGCCTGGGGTATGATTGGTACACTGATCGGTCTGGTTAACATGCTTTATGAAATGGATGACCCGAGCAGTATCGGACCTTCTATGGCGGTAGCACTGATTACCACCTTATACGGATCCCTGCTTGCTAACTGGATCTGTACGCCGGTTGCAACTAAATTAAAGTTAAATAATGCAAATGAAATTACCATGAAAGAAATTGCTATTGAAGGATTGCTTTCGATTCAGGCAGGTGAAAACCCACGTGTTATCGAAGAAAAACTGAAATCCTTCCTGGCACCGGCAGACCGTGCCAATGCATCTGCCGAGGGAGGTGAAGAGGTTGGCTAAGAGAAAGCCGGAAGAACCGCCGAAGGGAGCGCCAGCGTGGCAGTCGACCTTTGCGGATCTGATGAACCTTCTGCTTTGTTTCTTCGTTATGTTGTTTTCCATGTCCACAATGGATGCTCAGAAGTTTGAGCTGATGGCAGCATCCTTTAACCAGACCTTCAGTATTTTCAGTGGAGGTGCTTCTGCGATTGGCGATGGCATGCTGATCAGTAACGGTGTAAGCCAGTTGAATGAGTTGGATAAGTACATTAACAGCACCGGCATGAATCCGGAGGGTGAGGAAATGCCCAAGGAATTCGAGGAAGCCAGGGAAATGGTGGACGAGGAGCAGATGAAGCAGTCTGAAGAACTGGCAGGAAAGGTGGAAGAAGCTCTCGAAGAGAAAAATCTGGATAAGGAAGTGGACATCGAGTTTACTTCACAGTATGTGCAGCTTACAGTAAATGGAGCGTTGCTTTTTGATTCGGGAAAAGTAGAATTAAAACAGGAATCTCTGTCCATGATGAACCAGCTCGGTATTATTTTGCAGCGGTTTGCAGAAGGGACTATCGAAATAGAAGGACACACAGATAACGTTCCGATGTCCGGTGCGAAGTATTCGAATAATGATGAACTGAGTGCGGGGCGTGCACTTTCCGTATTTTACTATCTGCGCGACAATACAACACTTGATATGAGCAGGGTGAAGCATTCGGGAAGAGGTGAATACATTCCTATTGCCGATAATTCCACACCGGAAGGAAGAGCAATGAACCGTCGGGTGGAAATCCGGATTTATAACGCATTAAGTTCTTATAACTAGAAAGGTGTTACTATCATGAAGAAAAACCTCATTTCGGTCGCAATTCTTGTATTGTTGATCGTGAATATTGTTCTGACCTCAATTATGATGTTCAGTGTACTGAATACGAATAAAAAAACAGCAGCATTTGTCACGGAAGTGGCATCAGCAATCCAGCTGGAATTAGGAACGGATGAAGAGTCACAGGAGACAGAAACAGTCGCCATTGATGATATTGATACTTATACGATCGCCGATATGACGATTCAGCTAAAGCCCTCCGCTGCCACAAACAGCAGTGGGGAAAATACCAGTAAAGTACATTATGTAAGCACTTCGATCGTTCTGTCCATGAATAAGAAGAATGCAGATTATAAGACTTATTCTGCTGATCTTGTAAACAAGGAAGATCTGATCAAGGGCGAAATTACCGAAGCCTTCAGTCAGTATACCATGGAGGAAGCATCTGAGAATCCGCAGGCAGTAAAGGATGAAATCCTGAGCAGAATTCAGGCTTTGTATGGATCTGATTTCATTTTTGATGTAACCTTGAGCAATCCTCTTTATCAGTAATACGCAGGGCACTGCGTAAAGAAAGAAGGAGGTGAGGACCGGTGGGCGAGGTACTATCGCAAAGTGAAATTGATAATCTGCTCGCACAGCTAAGCAGTGGTGAGCTTGATATGGAGCAGATGCAGGAGCCGAAAGAAAAACAGGTTAAGGATTATGACTTTAAGCGCCCTGCCAAGTTTTCCAAAGAACACCTGCGGACATTGGAAATTATATATGAGCATTATGGACGGCTGCTATCGACCAATCTGCCGGTTTATCTGCGCAAGAATGTACAGGCTACGGTAGCAAGCTCCGAGACGGTTACATTTTCGGAATTTACGAATGCACTTTCCAATCCGGTTATTTTGGGAATTGTGGACTTTAAACCCTTGACAGGGAATGTTATTATAGAATTAGCACCTAATCTTGGCTTTGCCATGATTGACCGTATGCTCGGAGGACAGGGAGCACCGCTGGAGCGGAACCGTGACTTCTCCGAAATTGAAATGACCATTATCCAGAAGATGATGATTGTGTGCATGCAGCTTATGAGAGAGCCATGGAAGAATGTACTTGACATCTCTCCGATGCTGGACCGGATTGAAACGAATGTCCAGTTCGCACAGGTCATCGCACCGAGTGACATGATCGCCATTGTGACGATGAATGTGAAGATCGGTGATGTTGAAGGGTTTATGAATGTCTGCCTTCCGTTCTTTACACTGGAAGACATTATTGATAAACTGAATACAAAGTACTGGTTCTCCACGATGAAAAAGGACGATTCCACGGATTATGAAGAGCAGATTGAATCTCTCATCAAGAGAGTGGATGCTCCGATCCGGGCGGTTCTCGGTAAGAGCCAGGTATCCGTAAATGATTTCCTTGGTCTGCAGTGCGGTGATATCATCCGGCTGGATACCAATGTGAATTCTGAAATGTCAGTCTATGTAGGAAATATCCGCAAATTTACAGCATTGCCCGGTTCAAGTCAGGACAAATATGCTGTCCGGATAACATCAGTAATCAGAGAGGGGGAGTAAGGCATGGACGGAATGTTAACGCAGGATGAAATTAATGCACTACTCAACGGAATGGATTTGTCCGACAGCAGTAATAATGCTTCAAAGGACGAACCGGCAGGATCATCCGATGATGCACCGGCAGCTACGGCGGGTGCAGCTCCGGCATCCAATGAGGATGCGCTGACCGATATAGAACGGGATGCAATTGGCGAAATTGCCAATATCAGCATGGGGTCCTCTGCAACAACGTTATACTCACTGGTCAATCGTAAGGTCAATATTACAACACCGGTAGTTACCATGGCTACCTGGGATACGGTAGTAGAGGATTACCAGAGACCATGTGTTTTTATTAAAATTAAATATACGGCAGGTCTTGATGGCGCCAATATTATGGTGCTGAAGGATCATGATGTGAAAGTAATCGCAGATCTGATGATGGGCGGAGACGGAACCAACACCGATGGAGAACTTGGAGAGCTTCACTTAAGCGCCATTTCAGAAGCGATGAACCAGATGATGGGATCTGCTGCAACCTCACTTTCCACAATGCTTGGAAAGGTGATCGATATCAGCCCCCCGGAGGCAAGTATCTTAAATCTGGAAGAAGTTGAAAGCGGGGAATCAATTGAAGGATTTCTGGCAGGAAACTTTGTAAAGATTTCTTTCCGGATGCAGATTGACGATCTGGTGGACAGTACGATCATGCAGCTTTACCCGATAGAATTTGCAAGGAGCCTGTATGAAACCTTTGTAGCATCAAGCTCCGGAGAAGCAGAACCTGCTCCGGCAGCTGCAGGTGAACCTGCACCCGCTCCTGAACCGGTGCCGACACCGGCTGTGGATCCGGAACCATATGTTCCGCCGACGGCTTCCATGAATCAGAATCAGGCGATGAGTAATCCGGCCAATATGGATATGAATCAGATGAATATGGGAATGCCGAATATGAACATGGGAATGCCGCAGATGGGAATGCCGAATATGAATATGGGAATGCCGCAGATGGGTATGCCACAGATGGGAATACCGAATATGAACATGGGCATGAACCAGATGAATATGGGAATGCCCCAGATGAATGCACAGCAGCCCATGAACGTGCAGCCTGCACAGTTCCAGAGCTTTAACAATGCTGCCGCCGCCATTCCGGGACAGGAAAACATCGGTTTGATTAAGGATGTTCCACTGGAAGTTACGGTAGAGCTTGGCAGAACCAGAAAGTCGATTGCAGAAATCCTGGATTTTGCACCGGGAACCATCATTGAACTTGACAAAATTGCCGGAGAGCCGATTGATGTGCTTGTAAATGGCAAGTATGTAGCCAAAGGCGAAGTAGTTGTAATTGAAGAGAGCTTTGGTGTCCGGGTAACCGAGATAATTAACTAGAAATAGGAGAAAAATTATGGCAAAGAATATTTTAATCGTTGATGATGCAGCATTTATGAGAATGATGATCAAGGACATTCTTACCAAGAATGGATACAATGTTGTAGGAGAAGCTGAAAACGGATTAAAGGCAGTTGAAAAGTACACTGAATTAAAGCCGGATCTGGTGCTGATGGATATTACCATGCCGGAGCTTGATGGAATCGGAGCTTTAAAGAAAATCAAGGAAGCTGATTCCAACGCTCTTGTAATTATGTGTTCTGCAATGGGACAGCAGGCAATGGTTATCGAATCCATCCAGGCAGGAGCAAAGGACTTTATTGTGAAGCCGTTCCAGGCAGACCGTGTATTGGAAGCTGTTAAGAAAGTAGTTGGTTAATTATGCTCCTTGCCATTACATCAAGGACTGACAGCTATCTTCAGTTTCTGACCGTTCTGCTGTTGTTTGTGTTTGTTCTGGTGATTACCTACTTCACAACACGCTGGATCGCAAGATACCAGAAGGTAAAGAGCAATGCAGACAATCTGGAGGTGATCGAAACCTGCAGAATTACTTCCAACAAGTATCTGCAGATTGTGCGTGCTGGGACGAAATATGTCCTCATCGCCATTGGCAAGGATGAAGTACATATGCTGACCGAGTTATCGGAGGAAGAGTTGATGCTCACAGCCGGGAACGGACAGCAGCAGATGGATTTTTCCAGGGTGTTTGCCAGTGTAAAGAATCTGGGGAAAAAAGAGAAAGAATAAATGAAGCACTTTATGAAAAAGATCATAAACATGGTATGCCTGCTGATGACGGTAGGCATATTGTGTATTATTCCGCAGTTTTCCGTACGGGCATCTTCCACATCGACAGGGCTTACCGGGGAAACCACGGAAAGCACCACAAGGCAGGATCCAGGAACAGCTGAGGATCAGAGTGATTTATCGCAACTGAATATCGGTAATACCTTTACCATTACCAGTAATGAAGGTAATGGGCAGATTAACGGGACATTAAGGATTCTGATTACGCTGACACTGATCGCACTGGCACCGACGCTGCTGATCATGCTCACTTCATTTACCAGAATCCTCATTGTGTTACATTTTACCAGGGCAGCACTGAATACCCAGACGGCACCTCCAAACCAGGTGTTGATTGGGTTGGCTTTGTTTCTGACCTTTTTCGTGATGCGGCCGACGATTACAACGATTTATACGGAGGCCCTGGTTCCCTTTGAAAACGGGGAGATCACGCAGGAGGAATTTTTTGATGAAGGCTTACAGCCCTTACGTGAATTTATGTATGGGCAGACCCAGAAGAAGGACGTGACGTTATTCTTTGAGATCAGCGGAGAGGAATGGGACGGAACACTTGATGGAATTCCTACGGAAATTCTTATCCCAAGCTTTATTATCAGTGAACTCAGGACTGCATTTATTATCGGCTTTTATATTTATATTCCGTTTATTGTCATTGATATGGTCGTGGCATCAGTTCTCATGGGTATGGGTATGATGATGCTGCCGCCGACAACCATTTCCATGCCGTTTAAGATCCTGCTGTTTATTCTGGCAGATGGCTGGAGTCTGATTATTGGAAATCTGATTAAAACCTTCTATTAGCAGGTAGCAGGCAGAATCAGGAACGCACTTAAGAATTTGGAAGGAGCAGATAAATGGGGATTGAAGAGGTAACCGCTGTTTCAAGCGAGGCACTTTATCTGGTGATTAAGGTTGCCGCACCGGTATTGCTTGTTTCGCTGGTGGTTGGTCTGATTATCAGTATCTTTCAGACTGTCACATCCATTCAGGAACAGACACTGACCTTTGTTCCAAAAATTATAGCAGTATTTTTTACACTGATTGTACTTGGTCACTGGATACTGAATGAGATGACACAGTTTATGATCCGCTTGTGGTCTGATTTTCCGTTATATATCAGGTAGCTTATGATCAATTATGATTTTACTTACAATGAATTGCTGTATTTTCTGCTGATTTTTGTACGGGTGGCGAGTTTTGTTTTTGTTGCACCGTTTTTCAGCATGGGAAATACACCGGCAAGAATCCGTGCCGGACTGAGTTTTTTTATTACCCTGCTTCTGTATCACACTCTGCCGGAAACGGAGATCGTTTATAACGGACTTCTGGAATATACGGTGATTGTGATGAAAGAGGTGGTTACAGGCCTTCTGCTGGGGTTTGGAACGAATTTCTGTACTTCGATCATGTCCTTTGCCGGACAGATCGTGGATATGGATATTGGTTTGTCCATGGCGAGTATGTTTGATCCGACGACGAAACAGCAGACATCCATATCGGGTGTTATTTATAATTATATGATTATGCTGATGTTGATTATTTCAGGAATGTACCGTTATCTCTTATCTGCGTTTGTAGAAGCCTATACGCTGATTCCGATTAACGGAACCGTATTCCGTTTTCATAAAATGCTGACCGGTTTTATCAGCTTTATGACCGATTTTGTGATCATTGGATTCCGGATCTGCCTGCCGGTTTTTACCGTGATGATTCTGCTGAATGCCATTCTCGGTGTGCTGGCAAAGGTGTCTCCGCAGCTGAATATGTTTGCGGTTGGTATCCAGTTGAAGATTCTGGTCGGTCTTTCCGTATTATTTTTATCCATGGCGATGCTGCCTGAGGCGGCAGGCTTTGTCTTTGACCAGATGAAAAAGGTTATGGTGAGCTTTGTAGAGGCAATGAGTTAGGGGGATTGGGCGCGGTGTTGGAATATCAGCTTCAGTTCTTTGCAAAGGATGGTCCTGGCGGAGAGAAAACCGAGCAGCCGACTTCCAAGAAGTTAGAGGATGCCCGGAAGGAAGGACAGGTTGCCAAGAGTAAGGAGGTTGCAAATGCGGCCGGAATCCTGGCGCTGTTTCTGATTGTCCGGTTTTATGCAGGGACGCTTGGAGAAGGCTTTGTGAATTATTTCCGGGGAATGTACAATGCGATTCCGGATGCCATCCAGATGTTTGACAGTGCTGTTCCGTTTGCAACAATTTCCGTGATTCTGCGTCAGATGATTCTGCAGATGCTGCTTATGATGGGACCGGTTTTGCTGATTGCGGTTGTCATTGCGTTTGTCTGTGATGTCGTACAGGTTAAATGGAAGCTTACCGGGAAGCCGTTACAGCCTAAATTCAGTAAATTAAACCCGGTAAAGGGTTTTGGAAGGATTTTTTCAAAGAATTCGATCGTGGAACTGATCAAATCGATTGCAAAGATTGGCGTGATCGGTTATATTGCGTTTTCTGAGGTTCAGAAATATGCATCAGAGCTGTATTTATTGTATGATATCGGTCTGTATCAGGCAATCGGACTAGTAGGGGATATCCTGTTTTCTGTAGGAATCAAGGTGGCGGCAGCTTATATGGTCATTGCACTGCTTGATTTTGCTTATCAGAAATGGAAGTTCAGGCAGGATATGATGATGACCAAGCAGGAAGTGAAGGATGAATATAAGAACCAGGAAGGGGATCCGCAGATCAAGGGAAAGCAGAGACAGCGTATGCGTGAGGCTTCCCAGCGGAGAATGATGCAGCAGCTTCCGGAAGCAGACGTTGTTATTACGAACCCGACACATTTTGCGGTAGCGATCAAGTATGACCCGGACAGGTACGATGCTCCTTATGTGCTTGCAAAAGGTGAAGATTATCTGGCACAGAAGATCAAGGAGATTGCCAGGGAGCATGACATTGAAATTGTAGAAAATAAGCCATTGGCACGTATGCTTTATGCCAATGTGGATATCGGAGGCCTGATTCCTCCGGAACTTTATCAGGCGGTGGCGGAAGTGCTTGCTTTTGTATATCACCTGAAGGGGAAAGCATAAAGGATTGAGTAGACCGAAGACGACAGGAAAGGAGAGCAGACATGAAAAAGGCAGACGTTGGTGTAGCGGCATATATCGTAGCAGCCTTTGTAATGCTGATTGTACCGATTCCAAGCTGGCTTCTGGATGTTCTGCTTGCATGTAATATTGCGATTGCATTTACGATCCTGTTTACTACGATGTTTTCCAAGGAAGTACTGGATATGTCATTCTTCCCGACCATTCTGTTGTTCACCACCATTTTCCGTATTGCACTGAATGTATCTTCGACCCGTCTGATTCTTACAACCGGTGATCCGGGACAGGTGGTAGCAACCTTCGGAAGCTTTGTTGGTGGCGGGGATCTGATTGTAGGTGCGATTGTATTCCTGATTTTGCTGATTGTGCAGTTTATGGTTATTAACAAAGGTTCCGAACGTGTAGCTGAAGTAACGGCGCGATTCACCCTGGACGCAATGCCCGGTAAACAGATGGCGATTGATGCAGACTTAAATACGGGAGCAATCAATGATGCCGAAGCAAAAAGGCGAAGAGACAAGATTCAGGAAGAAGCGAGCTTCTTCGGATCCATGGATGGTGCGGTAAAGTACGTAAAGGGAGATGCAACGGCAGGTCTTATTATTACCGCAGTCAATGTCATCGGCGGTATCGCCATGGGTGTACTGCGGCAGAATATGGATATTACAGCGGCACTGAATAAATATGTTATTTTAACAATTGGTGACGGTCTGGTAAGCCAGATTCCTTCTCTTCTGATCTCGCTTTCTACAGGTATTCTGGTTACGAAGGGATCGAAGGATGCAGACTTTGGTACGGTACTGATCAGACAGTTATTCGGTGTACCAAGAGCCTTGTATCTGGTAGGTGCAATTATTGCAGGACTTGGTATTGTTACGCCGCTTCCCACAGTGGTTTTCCTGGCATTGGGACTGATTTTTGTCGTGACGGGACGTGTGATTGCGGGAACGATCGAAACAGCGCAGATTGAAAATGAAGTTGATACGGAGGAGGCAGCGGCAGAAGAGATCCGGCAGCCTGAGAATGTCAACAGTCTCCTGCAGGTGGATCCGATCGAGCTGGAGTTTGGCTACGGTATTATTCCGTTAGCGGATGTGAATCAGGGCGGTGACCTGCTTGACCGGGTGGTCATGATCCGGAGGCAGATTGCACTGGAATTAGGTACGGTAGTGCCGATTATCCGACTGCGTGATAACATTCAGCTAAATCCGAACCAGTATATTATTAAGATTAAAGGCATACAGGTGAGCGAGGGCGAAATCCTGTTTGATCACTATATGGCAATGAATCCGGGCTATGTGGAGGAAGAGATTACCGGTATTCCAACGTTTGAACCGTCCTTCCATCTGCCGGCCATCTGGATTACGGAAGGGCAGCGGGAACGTGCAGAGAGCCTTGGCTATACGGTAGTGGATCCTCCTTCTATCATTGCAACCCATCTGACGGAAATTATCCGCCAGCATATTGCAGAGCTCCTGACCAGACAGGATGTACAGAATCTGGTAAACAACTTAAAGGAAACAAATCCTTCGCTGGTAGACGAACTGATTCCGAAGCTTCTTGGACTTGGCGAGGTACAGAAGGTATTGCAGAACCTGCTTAAGGAAGGAATTTCTATCCGTGACCTTCTGACGATCTTTGAAACACTGGCAGATTATGCACCTTCTACGAGAGATACGGATATCTTAACCGAGTATGTGCGTCAGAGCCTGAAACGTGCGATTTCCAATAAGTTCTTCCCACCGAATGAGACAACGAGCGTGGTAACGCTGGATCCGAAGATCGAGCAGGAAATTATGGCAAGTGTGAAGCAGACGGAAAACGGTGCTTATCTGACACTGGATCCGGAACGTACGAAGGCCATTATCAAATCAGTGGAAACGGAGATTGCAAAGCTGGAAAACCTGGGGAAGAATCCCATTATTATTACTTCTCCGATTGTCCGTATGTATTTCAAACGACTGACAGAGGATTATGTGAAGGATCTGATCGTAGTATCCTATAATGAAGTGGAAAATAATGTAGAATTACAGTCTGTAGGAATGGTGACAGCATGATAATCAAGAAATTTCAAGGGAAAACAGAAGCAGAAGCAGTAGAAAGTGCGAAGAAAGAATTGGGAGACGGCATTGTCATTATGAATGTCCGGAATGTGAAGAAGAAGGGGATGTTCAGTTTTCTTAAGCCTCAGATGGTTGAAGTAACAGTGGCGCTTGAAGAAGAACCGGTAAGACCGGGAACAGTGCCGGAAAAGGACCTGAATCTGACAGATGCCATTGCAAATATCCGCTCTGTCAGTGAGAAAGCCCTGCAGCAGGAGGCAGCAGGGAAAAAGGAACAGGGCAGTCAGGAGGAGAAGCATGCGGACAGCACAGTCATTGAAGAAAAGCTTGACAGCCTGCATTTCCTTTTGGAGCAGCAGATGCAAAAGCCTGAAGAGAATAAGACAGAGGACAAGGCAGAAGCAGAAGAAGAGACGCCGAGTGAAATGGAGCAGTTTACGAAGCTGCTTTATAATACCATGCTGGAAAATGAAGTCAATGAAAAATATGCCAACCAGATCATTGATGAAATTGAAAAATCCAACAAGCCGAACATGCCGTTTGACTATGCACTTTCCAATATCTACCAGAAAATGATCCTGAAATTTGGAAAGCCGGCAGGCATTACTCCGGCGGCCCAGGGACCGAAGATGTTATTTTTTATCGGACCTACCGGCGTTGGAAAGACAACAACCATTGCCAAAATAGCCTCACACTTCTGCGTGGATGGAGGTAAAAAGGTGGCATTGCTTACCGCAGATACTTATCGTATTGCAGCAGCAGAACAGCTGCGGACCTATGCAAATATCCTGGAGGTTCCGTTCCGGATTATTTATTCGGTTGAGGAGCTTTCCCAGGCCATGCGGGACTTTAAGGATTGCGACTATATTTTAGTGGATACGGCAGGACATTCCCACCAGAATGCCGAGCAGAAGAAAGTGATGAAGGAGCTGATTCATTCTGTGGATGGTATTCTTGAAAAAGAGGTATTTCTGGTATTGAGTGCAACGACGAAGTACCGGGATCTGCTAAGCATTGCGGATACTTATTCGGATATGACAGATTACAAGCTGATTTTTACGAAGCTGGATGAAACCATAACGCTGGGAAATCTGTTAAACTTAAAGCTTTATACCGGAGCACCGCTCTCTTATGTGACCTGCGGACAGAATGTACCGGATGACATTGAAGCTTTCAATCCGCAGAAGACTGTAAAAAGACTGCTTGGAGGGAAGCAGAAATAGTACGAAAATACGATTCAATACAAAAGATCAAAAGATCGGGGATAGGAAATGGATCAGGCAGAACAGTTAAGAAATATCATAAAGGCAGGTAATGTGAAACGCAGCAGGCCTTTGGCACGGGTGATCACGGTCACAAGTGGAAAGGGCGGTGTTGGAAAATCAACGCTGGT
>ERZ773146.2667-NODE-2667-length-11919-cov-3.186446_pt1 | contig 11919 bp, 10 predicted proteins | sample MGYA00580847_ERZ773146 | MGnify/ENA primary metagenome ERZ773146 (study PRJEB29015, sample SAMEA2737830) | human gut metagenome | biome: human gut; feature: human-associated habitat; material: faeces | place: China | collected 2012 ...
CCGGAAAAGGAAAGGATTAAAACTGCAAAGGATCTGCCGGAGCTTGGTATTAAGACTTTTTTTGCCTCCAATGTGTGCGCAGCCTACCGGAGAAGTTATTTTGACGCCTTGGGAGGATTCCCGGATCATACGATTTTTAATGAGGACATGATCTATGCAAGGCATCTGATTGATGCCGGATATGCGATTTCCTATACGGCAAAGGCAGAGGTGATTCATTCACACAATTACAGTGGAATAGAGCAGCTTCACCGGAATTTCGATCTGGGCGTATCGCATGCACAGTTTCCGGAGGAATTTAGCGGGATCCGGGCAGAATCTGAAGGCAGGAAACTGGTTTTACAGACCTGCCGGTATCTTTTGAAGCTTCATAAGCCTTGGCTGATCGTGAAGCTGATCTGGCAGAGTGGATGTAAATACATCGGATATTTTCTAGGAAAACGTTATCAGAAATTCCCTGCATGGTTCGTAAAGCGGTGCAGCATGAACCATAGCTATTGGGACTGATGCTGTGAATGCTGACCGGGAAGAGGGTTGTCAGCAAGGCTGAAAAATGATATAAGTATATTTAAGTTGATTTTGGAGGATCAGATATGTGTGGAATTGTTGGTTATATTGGGAAACATCAGGCTGCCCCGATTATTTTAGAGGGACTTGCAAAGCTGGAGTACCGTGGTTATGATTCAACCGGTATGGCAGTTTTTGATGGAGAGAAGATTAATATTCAGAAAGCAGCAGGCAGACTGCAGGTGCTTGAGAATATGACAAGAGGCGGAGAGACGATGCCGGGCTGTGTCGGAATCGGACACACCAGATGGGCAACGCATGGAAAGCCAACGGATATTAATGCGCATCCGCACGATAATCAGGATGGGACGATTGCTGTCGTACATAATGGAATTATTGAGAACTATCAGCAGTTAAAGCAGCGGCTTATAAATCGTGGCTACAAATTTGTATCCGATACCGATACCGAAGTTCTGGTGCAGCTGATTGATTATTATTATAAAGGGAATCCGTTAGAAGCAATTACGAAGGTGCTTCACCGTGTGGAAGGTTCCTATGCTCTCGGCATTCTGTTTGCAGATCATCCGGAGGAAATTTTTGCAGTACGTAAGGACTGTCCTTTGATTGTAGGAACAAGCAGTGAAGGAAGCTTTATTGCATCGGATGTGCCCGCAATTTTGAAGTATACCAGGGAAGTTTATTATATTGATAATCAGGAAGTCGTTGCATTAAAGGAAAATGAGATTCATTTCTATACCGTAGACGAAGAAGAGATCCAGAAGACACCTTCCCATGTGGACTGGGATGCAGAAGCGGTTGCAAAGGGCGGATATGAGCATTTCATGTTAAAGGAGATCTACGATCAGCCCCGAGCAGTCCGTGAGACCTTTGAAAAGCATATGAAGGATGGCAATGTGGAGATTGAAGAGCTCCGTATGACCGATGAAGAAATCAGGAAGCTTTCCCGTATCCATATTGTGGCATGTGGTACCGCATATCATGCAGGCATGACGGCAAAATATGTTATTGAATCCATGGCACGGATTTCTGTAGAGGTGGATATGGCATCCGAATTCCGTTACCGGAATCCGATCATCGAAGAGGGAGCACTGGTGATTGTTATCAGCCAGTCCGGAGAAACTGCCGATACCCTGCAGGCACTCCGCGATTCCAAGGCACGTGGAGCAAAGGTGCTTGGTATTGTAAATGTGGTTGGGTCCTCCATCGCAAGAGAAGCAGACAGTGTCATGTATACCTGGGCAGGACCGGAAATTGCGGTTGCGTCCACAAAAGCGTATTCTGCACAGCTGATTGCACTTTATCTGCTGGCAATGAAGTTTGCAAGAGTTAAGGGTACAATTCCGGAAGAGGAGTATCAGCAGCTTGTTTTTGATCTCCGCCGTCTGCCGGAGCAGATTGAACTGCTTCTTGGTAATAAGACCAGGATTCAGCGGTTTGCCAACCGTTATGTGGCCGCAAAGAGCGTTTTCTTTATCGGAAGAGGCCTGGATTATACGTTATCCATGGAGGGCTCTTTAAAGCTTAAGGAAATTACCTATATGCATTCTGAGGCCTACGCAGCAGGTGAATTAAAGCATGGTCCGATTTCCTTAATTGAGGATGGAACACTGGTTATGGCCTCCCTGACTCAGGAGGATCTGTATAAAAAGACTATCAGCAACATCCGTGAAGTGAAGTCCAGAGGCGCATTTGTGTTAGCACTTACAACGACCGGACATGATGATATAGAGGATACTGCCGATTACGTACTTTATATTCCGCAGACGAACAGGTACTTCACCAATTCACTGGCGATTATTCCATTCCAGATGTTTGCCTATTATGTATCCATTGGTAAGGGACTTGATGTTGATAAGCCCCGTAACCTTGCTAAATCAGTAACTGTAGAGTAAGGAAGCCTGATTCCGCATCTTCGAGGAAAGAGGATGCGGAATTTTTAGATTACACAAAAGGATCATATTTAAGACACAATTTTAACACATTTGTTTCCTATACTGTGAATCATAGAAGAAAGGAAAGGTTTTAAGGAAAGGTTTATAAAGGAGGCAGTTATCATGGATGAGAACAGATATACGAATGATTATTATACAAACCGGAACCAGATGAATCAGGGGCAGGTAAATCAGAACCAGAATTCCTCTTCGGGAACGCAGGGAACCAATTATTACCAGACCTCTTCAACCAATTTTCAGCAGTCGCAGATGAATCATCAGCAGGCAAAACCCGTAAAACAGAAAAAACAATCCGGTGGATTTGGTAAAAAAGTTTTAGCAGGTCTGTGCTGTGGACTGGTATTTGGTGTCTTTGCAGGGATCGGTTTTTTGGCAGTGGATACAGTACATGATGGATTTACCCGTGCCAAAAGTGCTTTTTCCGCAATAGTGGGAAATCCCACACAGGACAGTGACAGTACCGTAGCAGAGGCTTCCGGATCAGGAGATGCAGCAGAGGATGTGCTGCTTCCGGACAGCAGCTCCGATGCGGCAGAGGCATCCTCCGGCAGCATTAAACAGACATTGGATAATCTGACACCACAGACGCAGACAGAGGCAGTTGTTACGGATGTTACACAGGTGGTAAAAGCAGTGATGCCGTCCGTTGTATCGGTGAGCAATACCTATGTACAGCGTGGAACATTCTTTGGACAGGAATACAGCAGTGAAGCAGTAAGCTCCGGCTCCGGTATCATTGTTGGTGAAAATGACAGCGAGCTGTTAATTGTCACGAACTATCATGTTGTAGAATCCGCGGATACCCTGTCGGTACAGTTTGTCGACGAGGAACAGGTGCAGGCACAGATCAAGGGTACCGATGCGGATAAGGATCTGGCAGTACTGGCAGTCCAGCTCTCCGATATCAAGGAGGATACCCTGAACCAGATTTCAATTGCATCGTTAGGAAGCTCGGATGATCTGACGGTAGGTGAACCTGTTATTGCCATTGGTAATGCGTTAGGTTATGGTCAGTCCGTAACAACCGGTGTTGTCAGTGCTTTGAATCGTCCAATCGCTGTTACCTCACAGGAGGGTCAGACCGGGGATTCCCAGATTAATACCTTTATCCAGACCGATGCAGCAATTAACCCCGGTAATTCCGGTGGTGCATTACTGAATACCAAAGGTGAAGTGATCGGTATTAATTCCAACAAGATAGGTGGAAGCACCGTAGAAGGTATGGGCTATGCAATTCCGATTTCCGATGCAAAACCGATTATTGAAGAACTGATGCAGAAGGAAACAAGATTGAAGGTGGATGAAGCCAATAAGGGTGTTCTCGGTATTACCGGTGTGAATGTCGAAGCGCAGTATTCCGAGGTCTATGGAATCCCGATGGGGGTTTACGTTTCTTCTGTAACCGATAATTCAGGAGCTGCGGCAGCAGGACTTGTCCGTGGTGATATTATTACCGCAATCAATGGTGAAACCGTAGAAACCATGGAAGAATTAAAGGAAGAGATGAACTATTACCAGGCCGGTGATGTTGTGACCCTGACCATTATGCAGGGAAGTCCGACCGGATATCAGTCTAAGGATGTACAGGTAACACTGGGAAAGCAGTTGTCGAATCAGTAAATGAAATGAAAATCTATTTTTTAAACAGAAATATCCGTCCATGCAGATTAGAACATGGACGGATATTTTTGTTGTTTGTAGAACATAATTATGCTATGATTATGTCAAAGAAAGGGGTGAAATATCATGCCGCTTATTATGCCTATTAAGGATTTACGCAATACAACTGAGATTTCCAATATTGCACACAAGGAGCAGGAGCCTATTTTTATCACAAAAAACGGATATAGCGACTTAGTTGTAATGAGTAGTGAACTATATGATAAATTTGCAAGAATGAATCGTATCGATCAGGCAATTTTTGAATCCGAGCAGGAAATTACCAATGGAGCTGAAGCAGTAGATGCAGAAATCGTTTTTGCAGAATTGGAGAAAAAACATTTTGGATAAATACAAAGTAAAGGTCAATCCAAGAGCAATTCGTGAATTAGATGACATTTATGAGTATATCGCAAATGAAAAATTGGTTCCTGAAATTGCCAAAGGGCAGGTTGACAGAATTAAGAAGGCTATTTTAGGCCTAGATACCTTTCCACAATCCCACCAAGAACGTAATGAGGGTAGATATGCCGGAAAGGCCTATCGACAGTTATTGATTGACAACTATATTGCCATTTTCCGCATTGATGAGCCACACAAAATAGTTTATGTGGTAACAATACAATATCAGGGACGAAATCTATAAAACAAGCACCAAATGACGCTGTGAGTTATTTGGTGCTTGTTTTAACGTGCGCCGCAAGGCGCACGTTTCCAAGATGAAGCTTTTATTGGAATACAACCGGTTCATCGATATACTCGGTTTTGATGACAAGGTAAGGATAGGAGGCGGTGTCACTGACCGGTGTTTCGTTGTCGGGAGACGGGCCAAGGAGCGTGGTATCGAAGTAAATGGCATTTTCCGTGAGGTAGAGGTCGTTGACCGTGATGCCAAAGCCACCGGTTTCCTGCTCGCCATAGCCGATTCCGATGTAGAGAAAGCCTCTGTCAGAGTAGGTGATTTTGAAGGGGTTCGGATTTTTTTCCTGAATGACTTTTTTCATTTCTTCCGGAATGGCATCTTCGGATAATACGGTGAATTCCAGATTTTTGATCTTTGCGAGGGAGTCCTTTTGGGCCTTTCCTGCACAGGCGGTCATAAACAGGAGGATGAGCAGGCAGAGGACGGAAAGGAGCCGTGGAAACAGTTTATGGGTAAAGGAGTTGGATAAGAAACAGTTTTTCATAGAAAACCTCAAAATCTGATTTGGAAATTAGTTTATTTTATGTTGAAATGCACAGAGGTATGATAAGAAAAACAAGCGAAAAGCTATTGACACCTTGAGTACCGCAGTGCACTTATGGTATGATGTTATAGCATCATGATGTAATTAGGAAAAGGAAAGAGAATCATGCTGATTATTAAAAACGGTAAGGTGATTGATCCGGTAGCAGACAGGGTCTACCCGGCAGATCTTTATATTGAGAACGATACGATGGTAAAGATTGTGGATCATGATAAGGAGCGAGCAGAACAGGACGGAAAAAATCCGGCTGTGGAGCCAGAGAGTGGATTGGCAGGGATGGATAATATAAAAAATTTAGCTGCAGAGGTCTTTGATGCGGAGGGAATGCTTATTGCACCGGGACTTGCGGATACGCATGTGCATTTCAGGGATCCGGGCTTTACGTATAAAGAGGATATTTTGTCGGGAGCGGAGGCTGCGAAGAAGGGCGGATACACACAGATTGTACTGATGGCAAATACAAAGCCGTGCGTGGATCAGGTCGAGACGCTGCAGTATGTTCTTGATAAGGGCGATCAGACAGGTATCCATATTCACAGCTGTGCGAATGTGACGAAGGGAATGGCAGGACAGGAACTGGTTCCCATGGAGCAGTTAAGCGAAGCAGGAGCAGTTGGGTTCACGGATGACGGAGTTCCGATTCTTTCCGAGAATATGGTAAGAAAGGCAATGGAACAGGCAGCTTTGTGCCGGAAACCGATCAGCTTTCACGAAGAGGATCCGAAATATATTCAGAACAATGGAATTCATGCCGGAAAGGCTGCTGCATATTATGGAATTGGCGGATCAAAGCGGGAGGCGGAGATCACGATGATAGAGAGGGACATCCGTCTGGCACTTGAGACAGGAGCAACTGTAGTAATCCAGCATATCAGTACGAAGGAAGGGGTAGAGCTGGTAAGACAGGGTAAGGCAGCAGGTGCAGATGTCCATGCGGAAGCGACACCGCATCATTTTACACTGACAGAGGAAGCCGCCATCGAAAAGGGGACGCTTGCAAAGATGAATCCGCCGCTCCGGGAGGAAGTTGACCGGCAGGCGATTATCGAAGGACTGGCAGATGGCACGATTGATCTGATTGCAACCGATCATGCGCCACACAGCAAGGAAGAAAAGGAAAAGCCGCTTACCGAGGCCCCAAGTGGCATTATTGGACTGGAAACGGCGCTGTCTCTGGGAATCCGGGAACTGGTACAGACTGGAAAGCTTACCTATCCACAACTGGTTCAACGGATGAGTACCGCACCGTGCACGCTTTACGGACTGCGGGGAGGAACGTTGAGAGAAGGAGATCCGGCAGATCTGGTGATTTTTGATCCGGAGGAGATCTGGAAGGTTCAGCAGTTTGCGTCCAAATCTGCAAACTCTCCCTTTATCGGAGAAGAACTTCCGGGCGTTGTACATGCAACGATCTGCGGAGGAAAGTTTGTATATCAGAAATAACAGCATGAGTATATGAAGATAGAATAAAAGGAGTCACTTATGAGTAAAAAATCAAAACAGACGGCGGTTGTGATTTCACAGGAAAAGCTGGCAGAAGGAATTTATGATCTGTGGATTGAAACAGGGCTTGCAAAGGAGGCAGGCGCCGGGCAGTTTATCGGTGTTTATCCGAAAAATGCGGCAACATTGCTCCCACGTCCCATCAGTATTTGTGAGGTCAACGAGGAGAGGATGGCTTTACGGTTAGTGTATCGTGTGGCAGGAAAGGGAACAACGGAATTTTCTTCCCTGAAAAAAGACGACCGGATCGAGATTCTCGGAATTCTGGGAAATGGATACCGGGTTCCGGAGCTGCTTACCGGTCATCCGGAATTCACGGAAATTACTTTATATGGTGGAGGAATCGGTATTCCTCCGATGCTCCAGCTTGCCAAGGAACTTTCGGCAGCAGGACGGAAACCATCGGTATTTCTGGGATATCGTGACAGTCATCTGTTTTTAAAAGAGGACTTTGAAAAATACAGCAAGGTTTATGTGGCAACCGAAGATGGCAGTGTAGGAACGAAGGGCAATGTCCTCACTGCATTAAAGGAAACCGGCGTACAGCCATCCGTGATGATGGCGTGTGGTCCGATGATGATGCTGCGGGCAATCAAGCAGGAGGCTTCGGAGCGGGCTATTCCGGCATACATTTCACTGGAAGAGCATATGGCCTGTGGAATCGGAGCCTGTCTTGGATGTGTGTGCAGGACGACGAAGAAAGACGAACATTCACAGGTTCATAATGCAAGAATCTGCACGGAGGGACCTGTATTTCTGGCTGAGGAGGTTGAGATCTAAATGAACACAAGTGTAACAATCGCAGGAGTAACCTTTAAAAATCCGGTGATGACGGCATCGGGAACGTTTGGCTCCGGTATGGAATATGGTGATTTCGTAGATCTGAACCGTCTGGGAGCCGTTGTGACGAAGGGAGTTGCCAATGTACCGTGGCCAGGCAATCCGACACCGCGTATAGCCGAGGTTTACGGTGGGATGCTGAATGCCATCGGATTACAAAATCCGGGAATTGATGTGTTTTTAAAGCGGGATATTCCCTTTTTACAGCATTATGACACGAAGATTATCGTGAATGTCTGTGGAAAAACCGTGGAAGATTATCTGGAGGTTGTGGAAAAGTTAAATGACAGTGCGGCGGATATGTTGGAGATTAATGTGTCCTGTCCGAATGTCAAGGAGGGCGCGATTGCCTTTGGACAGAAGGCAGACTGCCTGTTTGATATTACCTCGAAGATTAAAAATGAGGCCAGGAAGCCGATTATTATGAAGCTGAGTCCGAATGTAACGGATATTACCGAGATGGCAAAGGCAGCAGAGGCAGCAGGGGCAGATGCGATTTCCCTGATTAATACGATCACAGGAATGAAGATTGACATTCATAAAAGAACCTTTGCACTCGCGAACAGGACGGGCGGCATGTCCGGTCCTGCGATCAAGCCGGTCGCAGTGCGTATGGTTTATCAGGCCTCCCATGCGGTTAAAATCCCGGTGATTGGTATGGGCGGCATTGCAACAGCCAAGGATGCGATCGAATTCCTGCTTGCCGGAGCAACAGCCGTTTCTGTCGGGGCGGTGAACTTTATGAATCCATATGCAACTGTTGAGATCATAGAAGGAATCGAACAGTATATGACAAAGTATGGCGTAGAAGATATTCAGGAGCTGATTGGAGCTGTGAATTAAAATTTTTCAAGGATCGGAACAGACATATTGACACAAATTGCATAGCTTTGAATAGTTATGAATTTTGTGAATAAACAACCCTCCGTAGGAATACAATGTGAATAAGTAAACCTACGGAGGGATTTTTATGGAGCTTCAAAAGCGTTCCTTACATATGGAAACACCCAGGCTTCATGCGTCGAAGCAGGTTGTGCTGGAAGACAATGTGATCATTCCGGACACCAATAAAGATGCGGATAAACTTCTTTTGGATAGAGGAAAAATTACAATAGAGGAGGTCAGCTCTTTTGAAGATGCAGTAACTGTTAAGGGAAAACTGCATTTCAAGGCTTTGTATCTGACCGAAGGAAACCGGGACGGAATTCCGGTCTCTCAGATGGAGGGCAGTATCCCATTTGAAGAAAAGCTGCAGATGGAGGGACTTCGTGCAGGCGAGCATGTACATGTGAAGGCAGTTTTAGAGGAGCTTGGAATTTCCCTGATTAATTCAAGAAAGCTCAGTGTACGTGCGATTATGGTTTTTCATGCAGTGCGCGAAGAGGTGATGGAAGAAGACATTCCGGTTGCTTTATCGGGTGACGAACAGGTGGAATACCGTCGCAGATCTGTGGAAATGGCAACGCTTGCGATGAAGAATCAGGATATTTTCCCGATTAAGGAAGAGATTGAAATTCCCGGAAGCTTTCCGAATATCAGGAGTATGGTATATTGGGATGCAGAGCCGGTGAATCTGGATTTCCGGATACTGGATGATAAAATTGCAGTGCAGGGGGAATTGAAGGTATTCTGCATGTATGCGGGAGACGGAGAAAAGGAGGAGCTTTATCATTATGAGACAGCGGTGCCCTTTTCCGGAAGTGTGGAGTGTCCCGGCTGCCGGGAGGGAATGATTCCGGTGATTGAATATGAAGTAGAAAACGGTGAGCTGTCCATCCGGCCGGATTATGACGGTGAAGAACGGATTCTTTTTGCAGATCTGGGAATCCGGATATTCTATTGCATTTACGAAGAAGAAAACGTGGAAATGATCGGGGATGTATACGGGGTATCCAATGAGGTAGAGGAAAGCAGTAAGCCCATTACCTTCCGCAGGCTCCTGGCAAGGGCAAATGGAAAATGCAAGGTTTCCGGACACTTTAAGGCAGGTCAGGAAGGTGCGGGTATTTACCGGGTAATCCATACGACGGGAGATCTGATTCTGGATGAGCAGGAGGAAACAGAGAACGGAATCCGTTTAAGCGGTCAGATAAAGCTGCGGATCCTGTATGAAGACAGTAATGAGGATAAGCGGTTCGGAGTGATCCGCGGGGAAGTTCCGTTTGAGTATCTTTTAGAGGCAGAAGGAATGATGCCGGGAACGATCAGCTTCGTGCAGCCGCAGATGGAGCAGATTGCCGTATCGGTGATTGATACGGACGAAGTGATTGAGGCAGAAACTGTAATTATATCCACAGGTGCCACCGCCAAATATCTAGGTCTGGAAGACGAACAGAAATATGCCGGAATGGGTGTAAGCGCCTGCGCCACCTGCGACGGTTTCTTCTATCGCAAGAAAACCGTAGCTGTAGTAGGTGGCGGTGACACTGCTTGCGAGGAGGCTGTCTATCTGGCAGGACTGGCCAAACAGGTTTACCTGATTGTACGCAAACCGTTCTTACGCGCATCCAAGATTATGCAGGCACGTGTTATGAACCATCCTAACATCAAGGTACTGTTCGAGCACAACGCTGTCGGCTTATACGGAGAGAATGGCGTAGAAGGTGTTCATTTGGTAAAGCGTCAGGGTGAATGCAACGAAGAACGTTATGACTTGCCTATTGACGGATTCTTTCTGGCTATCGGCCATAAACCCAATTCAGACATTTTCAAGGATTATTTGGACACAGACGAAGTAGGCTACATTATAACAGAAGCAGGTACTCCGCGTACGAAGGTTCCCGGTGTGTTCGCTGCCGGTGATGTGGCCGACCCGCATTATCGTCAGGCTATCACTGCTGCCGGAAGTGGCTGCAAGGCTGCCATAGAAGCAGAAAGATACCTATCTGCCAACGACTTATTATAATAAAAACAAACTAACCCCACAACAAACACTATGACACATTTTCTAAGGAAGATGGCAGCTGCCTGGATTATTCTAGGCAGCGTGTCGGTGGGCTTTGCACAACAGCAAATGCCTCCCATCCCGACGGACCCTAACGTTCGCATCGGTAAATTGGACAACGGATTGACTTATTACATCCGTCACAACGAACTCCCGGAAAAAAGAGCCGATTTCTACATCGCTCAAAAAGTAGGTTCCATTTTGGAAGAAGACAACCAGCGAGGCTTGGCACACTTCTTAGAACACATGTGCTTTAACGGGACTAAAAACTTTCCCGACAAAACCCTCATCCAATATCTGGAAAGCATAGGGGTGAAATTCGGTGAAAACCTGAATGCTTATACCAGCATAGATGAAACCGTATACAATATTTCCAATGTTCCCGTGATACGTGACGGCGTTGTAGATTCTTGTTTGCTGATTTTGCATGACTGGGCCGACGACCTGACACTGGATCCTAAGGAAATAGACAGCGAACGCGGTGTGATTCATGAGGAATGGCGTACCAGCACAAACGCTATGATGCGTATGTACGAAAAAGCCCTCCCTACCCTTTATCCGGAAAGTAAATATGCCTATAGGCTTCCCATCGGCATTATGGAAGTAGTAGACAATTTCCCTTATCAGGCATTACGCGATTATTATGAAAAATGGTATCGTCCGGACCAACAGGGTATTGTCGTAGTAGGCGATATAGATGTAGACAAGATTGAGGCAAAGATTATTAAAGCTAAGAAAAATTACGGCTATGCAAGGCTTGAAAAGATTATTGAGGCAGCATCTGACTGTTCGTTCCAGTCCACAAGCTCCGCGCCGAGCGCCGTGATATGCTGCTCCACGGACTCGCGGAGCGTCGAGGTATCGTAGGCATCGGCCACGCTGTCCTCATAGCCGCCGAAATAGTGCACGGACAGGCGGCTGTTCCATCCGGCGCAGTCGGCATAGGCACGCGTAAAGGCCATCATACCAAGCTCGTCCGTTCCGCAGAACAGAGCGCAGTTTTTGCCGAGCAGGCGCTGCAGATAGCGGATCTCATTTGTCTGCACGGAGATGCGCGCAGCAGAGTCGTCGACACCGACGACGCAGGCCGCAAAGCTCTCGGCATGGCGCAGCAGATAGTCCGTCAGCCGCAGCTTGCGCGCGCGGGCAGCCAGATAATGCTCCACCAGCTCGTCGTCCAACGTCGTTTCGATCCGTTCACCGACGGTGGCACCAAATCGGCTATACTCTCGCCCTTTGACACCAT
>ERZ773146.2678-NODE-2678-length-11879-cov-3.831360_pt1 | contig 11879 bp, 5 predicted proteins | sample MGYA00580847_ERZ773146 | MGnify/ENA primary metagenome ERZ773146 (study PRJEB29015, sample SAMEA2737830) | human gut metagenome | biome: human gut; feature: human-associated habitat; material: faeces | place: China | collected 2012 ...
AATCCATTTGTAACTAACGGCTATGTTTCTCCGGAGTATTTCTGCGACCGTAAAACAGAGACTAAAGATATTACAACGTTATTGCTTAACGGAAATAACATAGCACTTATTTCGCCTCGTCGTTATGGAAAGACAGATTTGATTCGTCATTGTTTTTCCCAACCTGAGGTAGCTGAGCATTATTATACTTTTATTGTCGATATTTATGCAACTCGTTCGTTGCGTGATTTTGTAAACAAGTTCGGAAAGGTTATTCTGGATGCTTTAAAACCTCGGGGACGTAAGGTCTGGGAAATTTTTGTGAATGCTATTACTTCTTTACAAGCCGGTATAACTTATGATATAGGTGGAGTCCCTTCCTGGAACATAGGACTTGGTGATATTACCAACCCTGCCGCTTCACTTGACGAAATATTTCATTATTTGCAGCATGCAGATCGCCCTTGTCTGATTGCTATTGATGAATTTCAGCAGATAGGAAAATACCCAGAAGATACTATTGAAGCTACATTGCGTACATATGTTCAATATTGCAGCAATGCCCGCTTCGTCTTTTCCGGTTCGCAACGTCATTTGATGGGAACTATTTTTACTTCCCCTTCACGTCCGTTCTATCAGAGTGTTACTATCATGAATCTGCCACTTATTCCTCTTGATAAGTATGCTGAGTTTGCCGTTCGCCATTTTCGCGAGCATGGAAAGATTCTTTTATCCGAGGTGGTGAATGTGCTTTACGACCGTTTTCGTGGTGGGACTTTCTACTTACAGAAAATAATGAATATCCTCTTTCTGAAAACTCCTGAGGGAGGCACGTGTGGGGTGGAGATGATAGAAGATGCTATCAATTACATTGTTAACTTCACAGCAGATACTTATGCCGAGCTACTCTATCAATTGCCCGAAAAGCAGAAACAGGTACTAATTGCTATCAATCGGGAAGGGCAGGCGCGTAATGTTGTTTCCGGTGCCTTTTCTAAGCGTCATGGTTTGGTATCTCCCAGTTCTGTACGTTCGGCATTGGCTGGATTGCTTGATAAGGATTTCATCACAAAAGAGCGTGACTATTATCAGGTGTACGATCTCTTTTTTAGTATCTGGTTGGCTAAAGAGGAACACTAATCCATAAGCGTACGAAACTTCACAAAGTAGAATGCTTTCCGACATCCGTAAATATAGGTGTCGGAGACAAAATAGGCTGTACCATTCAATTTATAGAAAAATGTCTGGCACAGCCTATGCTATTAACCTAATTATTATAATAAAATTCTTCGATTGTCCGGAATGGGTTAGTAATAGCTAACCTTCACATTACTTACTTCCACTGTTCCTGAATAACCATTAATCGACCATGGATTTTTTTGCATACCATATATGCGGTTCGTATAAGCCACATTGTCATTGATATAAACCACGCAGACAGAGTTATCCGTACAGATCGTTACATTATAAGTGTTATCAGCAGGTCTGTCGAACAGATAACCGTCTATTCCGTCAATGAATCCTTTACCATCTTCACCTTCTTCTTCGAAGTTTATCTTCCGTTTATTATTGTTGTCTTCCGGGTTTACGACGATGGTATAGTACTTCTTGGAGTCCGTGCCGCGTACCAGAGAAATACCGAATCTATCTGCATCACCTGCCGTCTTTACGGTGAATGAAATCTTGTTGTTTACATTTAAGCGATTGAATAGGATATAAGCATTATCCGTCAGAGTATAGTTACCGTTGCTTTCTGATACTCCGCTACTCTTTTCCATCACTTTTACGGTAGAGGCAGTGGCATATTTCTGGCTGATACCTTCTACTAAGCCTAAAGTCAAAGTACCATCCGCATGCTGGATGACTTTGTGAGCAATCAGGCTTCCGGCCCATTCCGGTTCGTTCGGAGAAGCTCCTACGGCAGTATTGTCATTACCCGAGCGGGTAGGGCACCATCCCCAGATGTAACGGTTGGTTCCGTCCGAAGCTGTCTTGCCTGCATAGAACCCACGGGAGTCAAGGAAACCTTCGTGGCTGTCGGGCCAGATGCCGGCATCATTGGCGGTAGTTGCTTTCAGTTCTTCCAATGTACGTCCCTTGAAATATTGAACTTTGCGTACGGCTGCATGCATCTCCGAGTAGACCAGATACCACCAGTCTCCCATCTTGAAGACATCGGGGCATTCATAAAAGCGATCCCACATCATAGTCATGAATACACCTGCATGTTCCCAGGTTTTCATATCCGTAGAAGTATATTCGGCCAGTACGCCTTTACCACTTTTAGTAGTGGAAACAAGCATGTGGTATTTTCCATCTTCACCCTCAAATACGAAAGGGTCGCGGAAATCATTCTTGCTGTATCCGTCAGTGTCACCTTTCAGATAGAAAGTGCGATTCTTGGTCCAGGTCTTGAAGTCGGGTGAAGTAGCATACATCACTACCTGACCGTTCTCGGAAGAAGTAGGATGATATTTGTTACCTGTGTAGAAGGTGTAGTACAATTTATCCGAAGGATTATAAATGGTAGCACCCGTTCCGATAGCAGCGTCCTGCTCCGACAATCCTCCGCAAGAGATCAACTCACCCATAGATGTGTATGAAGCAGCGTCCTGAGTACTTACCGCCCATATCGGGTGGTAAGTGCCTGCCTGGTTCGGACGGTATTCCTGTAGATACATAATCTTGAAATCTTTAGCCTGCGGATCATAGAAAGGCATCGGATCGCCTACATAACCAACAGATGGCTTGTAGTAAGTATCAAACTTTACGGCATCTGCCGAAGCAAAATAAGTGGTGGTTCCGTCCCAGTCCTTCTGAGTTAAAACCGGATCATTGTCATCGCTACAGCTGCTGAAAGAAGTGATCATCAGAGCAGCCAATGTGAGTGAATATATCATTGTTTTCATATATTAGTTTTATTTACCCGTTAAATAGTCAATTGCATTCTCTGTCAGTTTGGCCACATTGCCATGGTATTTGTCCGCTGAAGCGTCTATGCCGTAGGCATACCAGTCGTAGCATCCTGAGCCGATACATACGATGCCTCCGCGAGAACCTTCAGACAGATATTCCCATGCTACGATAGCACCATCGCCACCATAACCCAGATCAACACCGCCATGATTGGTACACCATACTTCATTCGTAGCGTAACCGCCCCAGTCGGAACCGATGTGCCATTGTGCTGTACTGTTGGTGGTCCGGTAACCGGTATCGAAGGTATAAACCTTGTCTGTTTCACCGCTGTTCATCACCAGGTTCTGGTAGAGAGCATGCGACTCGTGTCCCTGGATAAAGAAGTTCCATGCACCACCTGCTATTTCACCGGATTCTTCCGATTGTCCCCAACAGTTATTCGGGTTGTTGCCGTCCAGAGTAGCCCCCAGCTTAGCGGCATAATAAGTAGCATAGCGGGTAAGCAGCAGGTTCATGCCGTTATTATAAAGTTCTTTCATCTTCACCAATGCGCTGATTGCCGCAGGCGCTGCCTTCTCAAACTTATCCATGTTGTCGATGCCGCCGTCTATATGCAGATGCCACCACATGATTTCACATTCGCCCAGGTCTACTCTTCCTGCCTGCACATCTTCGAATGAGATATATTGCGAATTGGCAACATTGTTCAGCATCCAGGTTGCTGCTTCTTTTTCTTCCGGATTCAATTCATTCAGTGTAGCTGCCAGACCTACATATACGGCACTCGGTGCATCGGTCGGGATAACCGTTACCGTATAAACGGCGGATGCAGTGTTGTATGAAACAGTGAATTCTACAGGATTACTAAAGTCGATAGCCTGGCCGGATGCCGGCATTACGATGGCTCCTGCCGAAGTTGTGATGATCGGAACCATATTTTTGATATTGACTGAGCTTGGCACACGTACGGTGATGGTACGTTTAGTCTGGTCGATAACTCCGGCATACGCATCATTCAATTTGAAGGAGAGTATTCGCGCTTCATCATGCTTGATGTTGACGGTGTAGTCCAGGAATACGTTTCCGTTAGTCACTTTTATCACTTGGGGGAATGAGAAGTTCAGCACATCGCCTGCCTTAACAGAGGCCTCGGCACCTTCGGATACTTCGATACCGGTAACTTTCATTGCGTCAGTGTCGTATACTTCGGGCACTGCCACAGTCACGGTCTTATTGGTCCGGTCTATCACTCCCGTATAGGCGTCATTCAGTTCAAGGGCGGTGAGCCATGTGTCTCCGTCCAGCTTCAGGTCGGATGTATTATCATCGCTGCATCCCGGGAATGCTAACAGCAGGACGATTCCCAGTACAAGCAGATTTAGTTTATTCAGTATTGATTTCATAATGTTCTTCTTTTTTATAAGGTTACCAGTTACCACAATTCTGCGTATAGTTTCCGTTGCTGGCACTCATCTGTGCAAACGGAATAGGCAGATATTCATTTTTATTCTTAGTGAACGAGGCATTTGTGTAGATGGTGCAGTCCGCAGCTTCCTCGGCATAGAACTTATTCAGCACTTCGGCAGCTTCCCCCCATCTTACCAGGTCAAAGAAACGTTCTGATTCCAGAGCCAGTTCTACACGGCGTTCAAACTTCAGCAATTTCAGGGCATCTGCTTGTGAGTAGCTTCCTGTATAAGGCTGAATGTTGAAACGTACGCCATATTCCATTTCGTAATCGGCAATCATGGCTGTACTTTGTTTGGCGCGGTTACGCACTTCGTTAATCAGGCTGATAGCTTCGGCGATACGTCCGTCGTTCAGTTGGATCAGTGCTTCGGCACGCATCAGCAATACATCCGAGTAGCGCAGTACGATACGGTTCATCGGAGAACCCCACCAGGCACCCTTTATCAGGTAATCGCCATCCGGGTCCACATTCTGCTTCAAGGTCACGTAATATCCGTAAAGTCCGTTGCTGCGGCTCCAGGTAGTCGACTGGTCCATCATGTAGTTCTTATTGAATTCATAAGGGAATCCCGGCATACCTACCGTCAGGAAGAGGCGTGGGTCAGCATAATCGGATTGTGAATTGTAATCGGTACTGTTAAAGGAATCCAGCAGCGGGTGTCCGTTAGCATCTGTCCTGAATGCGTTCACCAGATTTTGGCTCGGTTTGTAGAAGTCGCAGCCACCATCGGTAACTCCCGGAATGTTGGGAACAATCAGACCGTAAGACCAGTTACAATTACCGTTATTAGTACCGTCGTTCATGGAGTATTGCATGGCCCACAGGGATTCTACGCCATTTTCATATTGAGGTTCCGGACGGAAGTTGTTGTGGAAATCCGATTCCAGCCCGTAGCCGCCTGCCGACATGATGGCATTGTCCGTGTATTGCACTACTTTCACCAAGTCTTCCGTGCTGAGGCTTGTCACTTCGTGGCTGTCTGCATTATCCTGATGATAAGCTTTGTACAGATAAGTTTTTGCCAGATAGGCAGCTGCTGCGGCTTTGGCGGGACGGCCTTTGTCTGCCTGCTTCACGGGAAGGTTATCATAAGCAAACTGGAAGTCGTCTGCAATCTGTTGCCAGCCTTCGTCATTGTTGTAAGTAGTGTTGGAGAGATAGTTGTATTCTTCCGGTGACAAGTTGGCATCGTTGGCAAACGGAATCTTTTTGTACAGGCGTTTCAGCAAGAAGTGACCGTGTGCACGGAGGAATCTCATCTCGGCAATGCGTTGCTGCTTCAATGAATAAGTGCTTTCATCCACTTGTTCCAACAGTTGCAAAGATGTGTTGACGCGTGAGATACAATTGTAGAGACGCTGCCACATATCGCTGATGTTCCATGCCGTAGTCATGATGCCTTGCGAGATGTCCAGTGAGTGGAATACATCACCGTCTTCCGTACCGTTTCCGCCTTTATAAGCGTCATCCGAACGTACGTCATAGTTCCACATGGAGAAGGAAGAGTTGATATCTTCGGCGGTAATCCATACTGCATAAGCAGAGATCACCAGATTGTCGATGTATGCCGGGTTCTTCAGCTGTTCGTCACTGATGGTTCCCTGGGGGAGCTGGTCTTCCAGAAAGTCGGTGCAACTGCCGCACATCAGTGAAAGACCTAAGATTGCTGTATATATTAACTTTTTCATAAGTAACTGATTTTATTGTTAAAAGCCTACATTAATACCGAAAGTTATATTCATCGGGATGGGGTAGCCATAGTTAGCATTTTCAGGATCTACTCCGGTGAATTCCTTGCTTTTGATGGTGAATACGTTCTGTGCACTCAGGTAGAAGCGCAGGCGCTCCATCTTCATCTTCTGGGCAAAGGTTTTCGGGACGTTGTAGCCCAACTGTATATTGCGTAACTTCAGGAACGAACCATTCTCAACGAAGTAAGTGGAAACACGCTTCTCATTGTTTGTATCGCTGCGTGACAATGCAGGAATGGTAGAGTTCGGGTTGGTGGGTGACCATGCATCGAGTACTCGCTTACCTTTGTTCAGGAAACCGATATTGAGTCCGCTCCAAAGGTCGGTCTCTTTTTTCAGGTCGCTGATGACGTCTACTCCCTGAACACCTTGCCAGAACATGGTGAGGTCGAAATTCTTGTATTCAAGGTAGATGTTCAGACCATAGCTGAAGTCTGGTGTCGGATCATAAATCCATTGTTGGTCTTTTTCGTTAATAATACCGTTGTGATCCAAGTCGCGCCAGCGGATACGGCCTATTCCGGCACCTTCCTGAGTGGCGTGGTTATCAATCTCTTCCTGTGATTTGAAGATGCCGTCGGCTACATAACCAACTTGCGAACCATTGGCATGTCCGATTACGCTTTGTACACCGTTACCTCCGAAAGTACCATTGGCTGCTACTGTAGTAGGCAGTTTTGTAATTTCATTCCGGTAAGTGGCTATGTTGGCATTCAGGTCATATTTCAATCCGAATGCAGTTTGATTACGATAACCGAGATTCAGTTCAACACCCACGTTCTTCATTTCTCCTGCATTGATCCATTGGCTGCTTCCTTCACCCATAGCGGCGATACCAGCCATCTGTACCAGGATATCCGTTGTCTTTTTGTAGAACCAGTCGAATGAGCCGTAAAGAGATTGTTTGAGAAGTGAGAAATCGAGACCCAGGTTGACCTGTGTGGTTGTTTCCCATTTGATGTTATCGTTACCGATCTGGTTACGCTTGAATCCAGACTGAAGGATACTGCCGCCATTGGTTCCGGCAATGTCATAGGAAGTACCGTAGCTTTGACCACCTGATTCCGTCACACCGTAGTTGGGAACGTAAATAGTATAGCGGGCAATGTTCGAGATTTCCTGGTTACCGGTCTGGCCCCATGAGCCGCGGACTTTCAGGTCGTCAATCCAACTGAGGTTCTGCATGAAATTTTCACGGTTCAGGCGCCATCCCAGTGAGAAAGAAGGGAATGTAGCATAGCGGTTATTCTTACCGAAACGTGAAGAACCGTCACGGCGTACTGTCATAGAGAGCAGATATTTATCATCATACGTATAATTCAGTTTTCCGAAGAAAGAAACCAGTGAATAGCCTTCGCCCGAACCGTAAGCCTGAGCCGTACCGGAACCTGCATTCGGCCACATATAGTCGGGCGTCAGGATGGAATAATCTTCTTTATAGCCCGAAAAATTGATATCGTCTTCGCGGTTCAACTCCATACCGACCATGGCGTCACCACGGTGTTTGCCAATTTCCAGATTGTAGGTAGCGATGGCATTCCACATCCATTTCGTCCAGTGTTCCTGCTTGGCTTCTACGGCATTCTTATCATTTGCCACATTACCTTCGGTGATAGGGTAGGTGAAGATGCGTTGTGATTTTTGTGCATAATCCAATCCGAAGGTAGAGCGTACATTGAATCCTTTGAAGGGATTGAGGTTGATGTAAGCATCACCAAACATACGCCAGTAAGTATAGCGATTATCAGAGTTACGATCCAGTCTTGCCACCGGGTTTTCGCGGTCAGGGTATCCACCTACCGGACCGGCATATTCTCCATTGATATCATAAACCGGCAGTGAGGGATTGAATTGCAATACATTCTGCAGGAATCCGCCTGGTGCCTGTACTTCCGAAGTACGGTTCAGGGTGAAATGTTCTCCTATGGTCAGGAATTTGCCAATCAGGTTGTAATCAGAGTTCATACGGGCAGAGAAACGTTCGAAGTCGCTGTCCTTGATGATGCCTATATTCTTATAGTAACCCAGGGAGAAGAAAGAAGAACCCTTTTCTGAACCGTTGCTTACTGATACATTGTACTGCTGGATAATACCTGTACGGGTGGTTTCGTCAAACCAGTCAGTATCGGCAGCCGGCACAGTATTGGCGGAATCTAGATATTTGGACATGCTGATGTTGTTCAGTTGAGGATAACCGTTTGCATCGTAACCCCAACTATACTTATAACCCAGTGCATTGGTATTGGGGTCCTGGCCTTCGTTTACGTAAGCCTGCCACATGGCGCGGCCATATTCTTCCGCATTCAGTACTTCCATCTTATTGGTATACATGGAAGCGGCGATAGAAGCATCGAAGTTAATCTTTATCTGTCCTTCTTTACCTTTCTTTGTAGTGATGATGATAACACCGTTTGCAGCACGCGAACCATAGATAGAAGCGGAAGCTGCGTCCTTCAATACCTGAATGGATTCGATGTCATTACCGTTCAGTTCGTGCATGCCCGATTTGGTAGGGACACCATCAATAATATAAAGAGGGTCATTGTTGTTCAGGGTTCCGATACCGCGGATGCGTACTGTAGCATTTCCACTGGGATTACCGTCGGCTGTGATGTTCATACCCGGTACACGTCCCTGCAATGCTTTGATCGGATTGTTTTCATTTTGCTTGGCAATTTCATCCATGCTAACTACGGAAATCGCTCCGGTCAGGTCAGCTTTGCGTTGAGTGGTATAGCCTGTGACTACAATTTCCTGCAGTAATTCGGATTCTTCTTCCAGAGTGATGTTCAGTGTAGCTTGTGCTTTCACATTCACTGTCTTGAAGCCGATATACGAAATTGTCAGTTCCACACCTTGTGGCACAGATAGTGTAAAGTTACCGTCAATATTGGTTATGGTACCGTTGCCTGTCTGGTTAGTCTCTATGACGGTTGCCCCGATAATAGGCTCTCCGTCGGTCTTGGAAACCACCTTTCCCTGTACCGTCAGGCGTTGGGCCTGAACGATTGTACATATTATAAGAAAGAGTGCAAATAGAAGCGATCTTTTTATGCCTTCCATGTTTTTAGATTTTAATTAATATGCTTTTCATTTTGTAATCGCTGTGGATTACCTCTCAAAACATGCTTTCCCGAGTGATGTTTTGATGTTGCAAAGAAAAGGAATTCTATGACAAGAGGCTGTAATTTATGTTTCATATGCTGACATATTTGTAACAAAATAAAGGGCAGGTATCAAAATTACCAGCTTATGAAACATAAATAGCAGGCTGTTTCTTTTTTATTCGCTTCCTTTGCAAAGTGCTTTCCCGAGCAACCCATTATTAATTAAATGTAATACCCAAAAACATCATGAATTTAAAAAACAATTTGTTGACCGTACGATGGACCCTTACCTTTATAATAGGTACAATTTGGTCGGTCTTTTCGTGCCAAGCTATTAACCCTCCTTTCGTGATTAAACATTTAGGTGACGGACAGAGCATTGTCCAGATTGAGAATCAAAAGAAATTCCTGTTGCTTCCTGTAGAGGAGGCCTCGCCGGAAGCAAAACTGTATATGATAGCAGACAATGACGTAGTACGCTATATGAATATTCGTCTGGCTATAAATAAGATAGATTACTTTGTTCCGGTAGATCTCTCCGGATTTGATAAATCACTTTCCTTTAATTTCCAGTTGATCCCTGATACCGCTATCTGCTGGGATAAGATGGAACTTTCTGATGAGTTCGATACAGCCAATCGCGAAGTATTCCGTCCGGCATACCATTTCTCTCCCAGATATGGCTGGATGAACGACCCGAATGGCATGGTATATAAAGATGGAGTTTATCATTTATTCTATCAATATAACCCTTATGGTTCTATGTGGGGGAATTTACACTGGGGACATGCAACCAGTACCGACCTCGTTACTTGGGAACATCAGCCCGCAGCTATTGCGCCTGATGCTTTAGGGACTATTTTCAGTGGTTCTTGTGTAGTGGATAAGGATAATACTGCCGGATTTGGTGCCGGTGCCATTGTTGCTTTTTATACTTCAGCAAGTGATCGACAGGTACAAAGCATGGCTTACAGTCTTGATAATGGAAAGACTTTTAAAAAGTACGCGCGTAATCCTATTCTGACTTCTACGCAACGTGATTTCCGTGATCCGAAAGTGATTTGGCATGATGGTACCAAGAAATGGATTATGATTCTCGCCGTAGGGCAGGAGATGCAGATTTATTCTTCACCCAACCTGAAGGATTGGGCTTATGAAAGTAATTTCGGTGAAGGACAGGGTGCTCATGGAGGTGTTTGGGAATGTCCCGATTTGATAGAACTGCCCATTGAAGGTACGGAATTGAAGAAATGGGTCTTGATCTGTAATCTTAATCCGGGTGGGCCTTTCGGTGGTAGTGCTGCCCAATATTTTGTAGGAACGTTCGACGGAAAAACATTCGTGAATGAATCCCCGAAAATGACGAAATGGATGGACTGGGGAAAAGATCATTATGCTGCTGTCACCTGGAGCAATGCCCCCGAAGGTCGTCATATCGCATTAGCATGGATGAGCAATTGGCAGTATGCCAATGATGTACCTACTATGCAATATCGTAGTGCAAATTCCGTGCCCCGAGACCTGAGTCTTTATACCTCGGCCGGTGAAACATATCTGAAATCTTCTCCTTCCAGAGAATTGTTGAAACTGCGTGGAAAAGAAGAAAAGAAACGTTCCTTCAAAGTGGATCGTACCTATAATTTGGATAAGCTGCTTTCCGATAATACGGGTACATATGAAATTGAAATGACAATTAAGAACCGGAATGCTGAGATTGTAGGTTTCCAACTATTTAATTCAAAAGGAGAAGAAGTGGATATCTATTATAATCTGGTAGAGAAGAAATTTGCGATGGACCGTAGTAAGAGTGGAATCGTATCATTCAGCCAGGATTTTCCGATAGTGACTTTTGCTCCAATAGAGGATAATTCGGAAATGACATTACGTCTTTTTATTGATAAATCGAGTATTGAAGCGTTTGGAGATGACGGACGTTTTGCAATGACAAACCTTGTATTCCCATCGGAACCTTATAACCGCATCAGTTTCTATGCTAAAGGTGGAAGCTATACGGTAAGTTCGTTCAAGGTTTATAAATTGAAGTAAAATTAGTCTGTTTTACCTCTTTTCCTATACCTAATCTACACCAAAGCCGTACCAACTCCGTATTTGCTCCGTACCTAAGCGTTTGGACCAGACACGGAGTTGGTACGGCTTTGATACGGAGTTGGTATGGATATGATAGGCAGATTGGTCTATTTCTCTTTTATTCCTCTATTTCGATAGTGTATTTTCCTCTGAAGATTTCTTCCGGTTGCAGATGCTGCATCCAGTCCTTTTCTTTATATTCTCCTGTATAGTGTGCCCTGTCACAACGACCATACCACGGTTCTATACAGACGAATGGAGCATTCTTGGAAGGAGGCGACCACAAACCGACTACAGGTGCATTGAAATGCAGGCTGAGGTAAGGTTGCTTATCCTTATTATATAGAGTAACCTGCCGCACCTGACTGTTTTCCAATATCAGTGCATCTTTATCAAAAGTATGTATGTCCAGTGGTAACAATCCATCTGTCAGCTCTAAGGAGTATTCTGTAGAAGGATCAGCACATCCTTTTTCTGAAATGAGAATATATTTCAAACCGTTTTCCTTGTCAAATCTGAAGAACCCTCTTTCAGAATTGCTTGCATCGAATTCTGGCCAATAGA
>ERZ773146.2690-NODE-2690-length-11828-cov-5.358362_pt1 | contig 11828 bp, 9 predicted proteins | sample MGYA00580847_ERZ773146 | MGnify/ENA primary metagenome ERZ773146 (study PRJEB29015, sample SAMEA2737830) | human gut metagenome | biome: human gut; feature: human-associated habitat; material: faeces | place: China | collected 2012 ...
TCCTAAGTGACAAGTTTTTATTATTTCACTTGTCTACCTAGAAGGGAGCATATCAGCCCTTTCATCAGAAAAGATTATTATTGTGTTTATAAATCAAGTTTTTTCTTCAATTCTTCACGAATCTCATATGCGCTGAATCTCATTGGAATTTCGTAAGTCTCATCTTTACTGTGCTGTGGATCCCATACCTGTGCATAGAATGGGTTCTTTCTTGCAATCTTTGGATAAGCCCAACTCTTCTTCATACATTCTGGACACCAGTGTCCTCCCTGAAGAGCCGCATTTACAGATAAATCAAATTCGTGTCCGAACGCACACTTCCATTTTACAGGAGTATAGATATCTTCGATTTCTCCGCCAAGATACTCGCCTCCTCTGAATTCTGCCGCTTTCTGCAGATCTTCAGCTGTCAGATTCTCAAGATCTTTGCTTTCATCATATCCGTGATCAAGGAATGTTTCTTCTTCGCTTGGACGATGAAGTTCGAATTTTGTTCCGATCAATTTGTGTTTTTCTTCCAAAGATCCGTAGAATGCCTGAATCCATTCGGTTTTATTATTTTCTTCTGCCCATCTTGGTCCCATTTCTTTTGAAGCTATCGCTTTATTTTTTTCCTTTAACTGCTCAATATTCGGAAGCATTGCCGCAACCATTGGGTTCTTGAAAAGACGTCTTGCTGTGTTTTCAACTTTTTCCCAATACTCTTTTCCGGAAATGCAGCGGAAGTGGAGATAATTTTCCAAAACATCTGCATCTGTATAGTACTGTCCATGGAAGTTAAATCTTGCCATCTGCTGTGGTTCATAAATATCTTCAAAATTATAACCCATCGGATTCAGATTAAGATTCATGAATTCCCATGTAGTCTTACGGAATTCTTTTCCACTACTTAAGTTATATGCTTTTCTCCAAAAGCTTTCATCTACCCAGTCTTCACATAAGTTTGCCATACAGATACCAGACTCAATCTGTGTGCTCCACTCCAATACATTGTTCGGTGGCTGATGGAACATGATTGGTTCCTGAGCTGCCGTCTCTGCACTTGGATGCTGACCAGTCTGGCGAATGGATACCCAGTATTTTAATCCGCAATCATACAATGCTGCCTCAGTAAATACTTTTGACAATGCATAGTAATCGTGAATAGACGGGTTCATCGGATCTCCAACTCTACCAAAATGTACCGGTTCCAGTCTGCTTCCTGTCATAGCAACTGTTCCGACATATGCCAAATGAACTTTATCCGGATCTGGCTGCTCTTTAATTGCTTTTATGATATTTAATGTTGATCCGATATTTGTATACAATGTCTCTTCCGGATATTTATCCGCTGCCGGAGATACCATTGCGCCAATATGTAATACATAATCACAACCATCTACGCATTTTTTGATTGTGTCGTAATCTGACATGTCTCCCCATACAACTTCAAGTGCAGGACACATATGTTTCTTTGCAAATACACGATTCTTATCGGATGGTCTGAGCAGCGCACGTACTTTGAATCTGTTTGGTCTTGCCAGCAACTGTTTCAGTGTCTGGCCTCCCATCATTCCGCTCGCACCTGTTATGAAAACAAGTTTTTTCGGTTTTGATACATCTCTGTGCACATCTTCACGGTCAAATGTAAGTGCTGCATCCATTGCTTCTCTGGTTGCATTAATTGCACGTCTTGCCATTGCTGCATCACCGATCTCAAAGTAGCCGATTCCGTTTTTATAACATGTCTCTGCAAGAGCACTTCCGTCACGTTTCTTAGCACCGATTGCAAGTACTGCCGTATCACATGGGAATTCAACTTTTTCTCCGTCTTTTTCGCCGATCACAACATTGTCACCGATTTCAGTTACTTTTATGGATGTAACCGGGATAATGCCGGATTTCTGGATTTCTTCACCCATACATATTTTTCTTGTTGTTCCCATATCAGAACAGATATCCGGAAGCATTTCGAGAACGCTTACTTTCGCTCCCTTTTCTGCCAGATATTCTGCTGTTTCCATGCCGACCATACCGCCACCGATCACAACAACATTTCCTGTAGCTTCTGCTTTACCGTCTAATACATCATGAGAATCTTTTACAAATGCCTTATCTACGCCCGGAATCGGAGGAATGATTGACTCTGCACCGATTGCGTTCATAACAGTATGAGGTTTGATTTCTTCAATCATTTCCGGTGTAACTTTTGTATTCATACGAATATCAACGCCCAGTCGTTCCGCCTTCTTAGCCATTGAGATTGCCGCCGCTTTCATTTCTTTCTTACGCGGTGCCTCACCTGCTGTTAAGAACTGACCACCAAGTGTGTCTGTCGCTTCGCAGAGAATCGGATCATGTCCTCTCTTCTTCAGGATAATTGCAGCTTCCAGTCCTGCAATACCTCCACCGGCTACAAGTACTGTCTCTGGTTTTTCTGTCAGATGGATCTCACATTCTTTTTCGCGTCCAAGAGCCGGGTTACGAAGACAGGTAATACATTCCATATCCATATTTTCAAATCCGTCATAACAGCCCTGATTGCATCCGATACAATAATCAATATCGTCTGTCTGCCCTGCTTCTGCCTTCTTACAGAAGTCAGGGTCTGCAAGCTGTGCACGTCCCATAACAACCATATCTACTTTGTCTTCTTCCAGAATCTTTTCTGCAAGTTCAGGTGTATTAATTCGTCCAACTCCGATTGTCAACATTCCTGTTTCCTCGCGGATTTTAGCTGCATTGTCAACATTAAATCCCTGTGGAAGATCTACAGGAGGAACTTCGAATTTCAATCCATTTGACAAAATATTTCCTCTGGAAACATCCAGAACGTCAACACCTGCTTCCTGTGCAAGTTTACAGAATTTGATTACTTCTTCGATTGTAAGTCCACCTTCAAGATAATCATCATGTGCATCGATTCTCATTAACAATGGCATACCCTCCGGCATATTAGCACGGATTGCACGAATACACTCTAATGGGAATTTTGCACGGTTTTCAAAAGATCCGCCATACTCATCTGTTCGTCTGTTAATTCCACCGGACAAGAAAGAGTGTGGCAGGTAGGTATGTGCACAATGGAATTCAATACAGTCATATCCTGCCTGAACTGCGCGGTTTGCAGCCTTTCCATAGGCATCTACTACAACCGAAATCAATTCTTTAGGCATTCCCGGAATTGTGATTTCTGCACTGATCGGCATATCACTTGGGATAATGATCTGCGCTGCACGGTCAGAAGAAACTGCCAGAGCTCCAAGCCACAACTGAACGCCGGCCTTACCACCTTCTGCATGGATTGCATCTGTTAATCTTTTCATACCCGGAATATACTCGTCTTCACTAAGGGATAAGAAACGTTTTGGTGCTGCTGGTGTGTAAACACTTGTAACTTCGACAATGTTTAATCCGCTTCCACCTTTTACACGAGCCACATGATAATCGATCAGTTTGTCTGTAACTTCACTTCCGTCACCTGAAAATTTCGTTCCCATAGCCGGAAGAATAATACGGTTCTTTAATTCCATATCTTTTATTTTTATAGGACTAAATAACTTCTCAAACACAAAAATCAGCCTCCTTTTTCTTATTTCATTTTCCAAGAATGCTCCATCATTCTTGCTACGAGTTTTGCGTTACCTATAGTTTACACTGTACAGATGAATGAACGTCAATGACACATTATTGCCAAACTTCATGCCCTACTTTTTACTTTTTTCCAAACTACATTAGTTAAAATCCCCATGAGAAATCTTTTATCGGAAAACAGGGCCATTTCCTCTGTACAGTTGACTGTACGCTTTAGAATAAGTATACTGAAATTATACAGATAACGTGACAAGGAGGATACGTTATGAGAATGCAGGAAATCTGTAAAATCAGCGGATTTACAAAAAGAAATATTCACTATTATATTAAGGAAGGATTACTTTCTCCTGCTTCTGATGTTCAGAACGGTTATTATGATTTTTCAGAGGAAGAAGTGAAGCGACTATCTTTAATACGTCTGTTTCGTAATGCCGGCCTTTCTATTTCCGTGATCAGATCTATTCTGAATACGCCTGACAGCACCGGACTATATTTAAATCAGCATATCAAAGAGCTCCATAAAGAAAAGGAACGTTTAGAAGGAATTTTATCTGCTATGAATGATCTTTTCGAACGCCTTCCGGTTAACACAGATATTGATAAACTATATTCCTTAGGAACTCAGATCCATATTCCTGAAATATGCTCTTATCCGGAAAGTGATTCTTTTGATGCAAATGATAAGCTTCAGGTTAACCGGATTTTGTGGATTCATTTCCTTCCCGAACCACCGTTGACCGAGTACCAGGAATTTTTGTGGCAGAAATTAAATCATCTTACAAACATTCAGTATAATGAAAACTGTCGCAAGATTCGTCAGTTTCTTCATACACTTGACATTACTGACATTAACAGACTTTTCAAAAAGAAAGACAAGCATATCAACTATGTAGCATCTTTAGATCACGACGGCTGTTTGCAATATGCCGAAGAAATGAAAAACAGAATCCGTGCGTTTATGAAAAATAAAGAAAATATTGATGCCTGGAAACGATATTACTCTCTGTATATTTATCCGGAAATCCAAATCTACGACAGTGAGATTTGTTCTATCATGTTAGAAATCAGTCCTCTTTTTGTTGATTATTGCACGAACATTCATCTCACCTGTGAAAGAGTCTACGTTTGGCTGCAACAGACTTTAGAAGGAAAAGCTCTTGAAAAACAGCTTCTTGATTTATTTGATGACAAAATTGATTTAATACACAGTCAGCACGGCGAGTTAGAACTTTTAGCAAATTTTCCACAATTAATCCTTGGAGCCGACTGGTAGATACAACTACCGTTAAAAAATGGTTAGATAAAAAAATTTGATTTTATCATAAAATCGCCACTCACATTGTACTGTAAAAAATATTACACCAAAAGAAGCATCATCTCGGTGCTTCTTTTCTTTATGTAAATATGCTATAATACATTAATACGTTCGTGTACAAAAGTATACGTGCTTTTACAGGAGGAAAACACACATGGGAAAACATGAAAAAGAACGTGATGGATTCAAAAGCCGGACTGGATTTATCCTTGCCTGCATCGGATCTGCCGTCGGCATGGGAAATATCTGGAGATTCCCTTACATGGTATCAGACTGGGGTGGTATGACCTTTCTGATTCCTTATATTTTATTTGTAATATTGATTGCTTCTACAGGAGTAATTGAGGAAATGGCACTGGGACGCGCTGCCAAAGGTGGCCCGATCAAAGCCTTCGGTGTCTGCACAGAAATGCGAACTGACAATAAGAAAACAGGTGAACTGATCGGACTGCTTCCGGTTCTTGGCTCTCTCGCACTTGCGATCGGATACACAGTTGTTGTCGGATGGATTTTCAAGTATACCTTCCTTGCACTGACCGGACAGATTGCCGGCATGAAGCAGGATATGAACCAGATTGGCGGTATGTTCGACAGTACTGCTTCTGCTTTTGGTAATAACCTTTGGCTTGTAATCGCAGTTCTTGTAACTGCCGTGATCATGGCAATGGGGATTGCCGGTGGAATCGAGCGTGCCAACGGCGTAATGATGCCGTTATTGTTCGTACTGTTTCTTGGACTCGGGGTATATATTTTCTCCCTTCCTGGTTCATCTGCCGGATATCGTTACATCTTCACAATCAATCCAAAGGGACTTTTAGACCCAAGACTTTGGATCTATGCTTTTGGGCAGGCATTCTTCTCTCTGTCCATTGCCGGAAACGGAACTGTTATCTATGGTTCCTACTTAAAGGATTCTGAAGACCTTGTAAGTTCTGCAAAAAATGTTGCCATCTTCGATACAATCGCTGCCCTGCTCGCTGCTTTCGTGATCATTCCGGGAATGGCAGTCGGCGGTGCTGAATTATCTTCCGGTGGACCTGGACTGATGTTTATCTATCTGGTCAACGTATTCAACGGAATGCCTGGCGGCAAGATTGTAGGAATCATCTTCTACATCTGCGTACTTTTTGCCGGAATGAGCTCACTTGTAAATCTGTATGAAGCTCCGGTTGCTACATTACAGGAACGTTTCGGATTAAAGCGTGTCTCAGCTGTTGGGATTATTGCAACATTCGGCTGCTGTATCGCACTTCTCATCCAGGGAATTGTCTCCGGATGGATGGACGCAGTTTCTATCTATATCTGCCCACTTGGAGCAATGCTTGCAGCGATCATGTTCTTCTGGATCGCAGATAAAGAATTTGCACTGAAAGCTGTAAATACTGGACGTGAGAAAAAAATCGGAACTTGGTTCTTGCCACTTGGAAAATATGTCCTTGTTCCACTCGCACTTGTTGCACTGATTGCCGGAGCAGTGCTGGGCGGAATTGGATGATGAAACAATAATATTGAACTATAGGTGCGCAGCCTTTTTTATGCGTAACTGTTCAGAGCCCAATGTCATTTGATTAGCATTGCGTATCTTAAATGGTTAGATTTTCAATAAGTGGTCTAACCATTTTTTAAGGGTTGACAAACACAATAGAATGTACGTGTAGGCTGCAGAGAAAAAAGAAGTGTTTCATTTGAAAATAATAGACAATAGTACTGAATCTCAAATTTCAGTTGAAGAATTGGAGAAAACAGAAATTACCGACAAATCGGCAATGGATAATGACTCAGATATCGTAGCTTTGCTACGAGAAGAAAATTGAATTTGTAAAAAAATCAACAAATGCTGAAAAAAGAATCCTGCGAGCAGGATTCTTTTTCATAAAACAGTTCAAACTCATTTGCATCTAGCTATCTTTCTAGCTTTCTTTGAGTATTTTGTACTCCTTTTCAATACCTGAAATAAGTGTTTTCATTGTATACTCAAGGATCTCATTTCCGTATGCTGTGGATGATTCTCTGACTGGATGACGTCCTGCGATTCCGATCAGATTACTTTCATTTTCTTTCACCTGTCCAAAGTCTACCAACTCCGGACGTACAGCCATTACGATAGATGTTTCATTCGCTCCGGCATGGTCATTCTGATATTTCAACCGATCATCATCTGCATATGTCCAAGCAGTCAAAATGCGCAGGCCATATTTTTCTGCTGCTTCTTCCTTTAGTTCCTGAAATGCATTTGTTGATGGACCATGTCCATGTCCGACTACGATACGTATACCTGCTCTGGACAGTTGGGCAAAGATACTGCGCAGATTGTCCTGAAACTGACCTTTTTCCATCCAATAGGCACTGCCTTTCATCTGCTGGACGCAATATGTATTCAGTGCGCCTTCGGTATTAATATCCATTCCATAAAACGCAGTCCCCCTGTCATAAAACACACGATCAGGTCCCATAAACAACATCGGAAGTACTACGCCGCCTACTTTTTCTGCCACTCGGACAAACAACTCTTTTGACTGGATTCCGTCAGCCCCAAGAGGCATATGTGGACCATGCCATTCCAATGTGCCAAGCGGGAGATAAGCAACCGGCATCTCCTGTATTCTCTGCACGCATTCTTCCGGAAGTAATTCCTCGTATAATACTTTTTTCATTCTAGTCTCCTTATCCTTTCACTGCTCCGGCGATTACTCCCTGTATGATCCATTTCTGGCAGATCATATAGAAAATTACAATTGGTATGATTGCCAGTACTAGCATGGACATCATAAGTCCAAGGTCAATTGATCCATATCCACCTCTGAGATATTGGATTGCCACAGAAATTGTTTTATATTCAGAACCAATTACAAGATATGGAAGCAGATAATCGTTCCAGATCCACATGGCATTCAGAATTGCGACTGTCATAATGATCGGGCGTATCACAGGAAACACAATTTTAAAGTAAATTTGCATAATAGAACATCCATCAATCATCGCTGCCTCTTCCAGAGAAACTGGAATTGATTTAATGAAACCGGTAAACATAAATACAGACAATCCAGCACCAAATCCGACATAAATAAATATGATACCAATCAGATTGTCCAAATTAAACATATTTGATACTTTAACAAGCGTAAACATTACCATCTGGAATGGTACGATCATAGCAAAAGCAAACAGATAGTACATTACTTTAGTAAAACGACTTTTTACACGTATCAGATACCATGCTGTCATTGAAGTCAGGACAACGATAAGAAACACAGAGGCTACAGTTATAAATAAAGTAATAAAAAATGCCTGCAAAAATCCGGTCTTGATCATTCCTTCTCCATAATTCGCCAAACCTACAAAAGAGTCGGCATTAGGAAACGCAAACGGCGTACTGTTAATAAACAGTTTGCTCTTAAACGAATTCATAAATACAATCACAATCGGAGCGATAAATAAAACCGAGATTACAGTAAGAATTAAGATCAGTATGATTTTACTCTTCTTATTTTTCATTAGTTTTCAACCTCCTTACGCCGAGTAATAATAAGCTGCGTCACTGAAATTGTAGCAACAATCAGTAAAAACATCACTGCTTTGGCCTGTCCGACTCCCTCATAACCCATTCTGTTGTAGAATGAATTATAGATATCCAGTGCAACCAGAGAAGTCGATTTTCCCGGAAGTCCCGCGGTCAGAGCAAGGTTTAAGTCAAACATTTTAAATGCATTTGTTGTTGTCATAAATAAGCAGATTGTAATTGCAGGCATGATCAGAGGCAGAATAATCTTTCTAATCATCTGTCCTCGCGTTACACCATCAATAAGTGCTGCTTCTTTTATTTCCTCTGAAATATTCTGGATAGCTGCAATGTAAATAACCATCATATATCCGATCATCTGCCAGTTCATAGCAAGCACCATTCCCCAGAATCCATATGTCGCATCTGCAGTAAGCGTTGTTTTGAAAAAAGAAAGAAATCCATTAATAATTAGCTGCCAGATATAACCAAGCACAATTCCGCCTCAGAAGGTTCGGCATAAATATAACTGTTCGGAAAATATTTGTTCCACGGAGCTTTCTGGACAACACATATGCCAGCATAAAGGCAATTAAGTTAATCGTCACAAGATTAACAAGTACAAATTTAACAGTAAACAGGAGAGATGCAAGGAAATCTTTATCCCGGAATGCCACAATATAATTGCTCAGCCCAATCCACTGGGCATCTGTAACTGTTGTAAATTTAGTGAATGAAAGATAAATTCCCAGTACAAATGGAATAATAAATGCAATAATAAATGCGATCAGCGTTGGTAACATTAATATCGCAAATCTCTTTTTAAAAGCTTTTTCCATCTTCTATACAGCCTCCCTTTTCGTACACAGGGCAGAAACATTTTTGTCTCTGCCCCATAAATTTTGTTGCTTTTCACGCATTGCACAAACAGCAACGGATTTTACCGCTGCTTTGCATTCCAAAGCAGCGAAATCTGCTACATTCACTGTATCATGCGGCATTTTCCGTTCGGAAAACGCCAGCCTATAAACTCTACTATTGTGCAAGCAGAGCTTTTTCTGATGCCCAGCAATCAGTTGTCTGCTTAACTACATCATCCCATGTCATATTTCCTTGCGCATATTCAAGGAGATAGCTTCCAAGCTGGTTTTTAAATTCCTGGCTCGGGAAGGTTGTAAAGTCCCAGGTAATAGAATATAAAGAATCATCGTTCATATAACTAAGCATATCCTGTACGAGCGGATTATCGGGTCTTTCATCCTCATCAAAGGTGGAGAATGGCGGGATCATTCCAAGGATTCCATTGCAGTAAGCTTTTCCACTCTCGCTGTTAAACAGCCATTCCAAGAACTTCTCAGATGCTTTCTGGTCAGCTTCAGAAACCTTATTGTTGATACAGATATAGTTTTCTGTTCCGACACAAAGTCCCTGTTTTTCTTCGCCTTCTACTCCTGTATAGATTGGAAGGAACTTAATATCTTCCTCTTTTACCACGTTTCCATCCAGGTCATAGATCATTGCCCAGCCCCAGTTTCCGTTTTGGATCATAGCTACATTTCCAGTTGCAAATTCTGCCATGGATTCCTCGACATTTTTAGATCCAACCATAGACGGTTCTGTACATGAATTATTCAGATAGAGATCAAAAATATTTTTAAAGTTTTTATTATATGTGAATTTGATCTCATCCAGATTATCCACTCCGTCAGCCTTGTATTCATAGTACACAGGGATATTCATAAGATGAGTCTGCCAACGCCAATCTTCGCCGGGAGCAAATGAAGTTGAACCGAAAACTCCCTGAATTCCAAGATCATCTTTATGTTTTGTCATATCTTCCACCACTGTTTTAAGCGTGTCGAAATTTTTAATCTCTTTTGTATCTGAAATATCAACTGCTTTATCCGGAAGCGCAAAATATTTCTTCATAATAGCATCATTATAGATGATTCCATATCCTTCTACTGCATACGGAATACCATACACACCATCGCCATCGGTAATTGCCATATCTTTGTCAGTAAGCCATTCATAAAGTTTTGAATCTTTCAGATCAGCACAATAGTCTTTCCATGTCTGATATCCAATCGGACCGTTAACGTTAAAAAGTGTCGGCATTTCTTTTTTGGAAAGCTCAGATTTTAATGTCTGTTCATAGGTTCCGCTTCCCGCAGTAACTACTTTCATATCAATTCCGGTTTCCTTGGTAAAGGTTCCGGCTACTTCTTCCCATTCAGAAGAAAGTTCAGATTTAAAGTTCAGAAAATATACTGATCCTTTATCTGTATCTTTTGCGGATTTACCACTATTTCCACCTGCTCCGCATCCGGTAAGCGCCAGCAGTAACATTGATGTCGCAATACCAGTAGCAATTAATTTTTTCGTTTTCATATTTTTCCTCCAATCTTTTTAATGACTAGGAAGCCCCACACTGTCCCGAATCTGCAGAAGATATTCATTTCCCTTTTCATCACATGGTCTTTCTATTCCATCCTGTAGATACAACATGCCGTTTATAATACATTTTGCCTGATATTCTACTGGCTGGCTAATTGTAGACAAAGATGGCGTTACGCGTCCCGCAAACGGAATACCGTCAAATGAAAGCACAGATATATCCTCTGGAATTCTATAACCCTGCTTCATGATCCAGGACATTACCTCGATCGCAACTTCATCGCTATAACAAAACAATGCCGTTGGCGGCTTTTGAGGTACAAATATCTTTTCTATCACAGAAATCACACTGTCTTTTTCACATTCTCCATGAAGCTGGCCGATCAGAGATTCATCTTGATCGAGATTTATCTGACTTATAGCTTTTAAAAAGCCTCTTTTCCTTGCCATGAGGAAACTATCATCTATTTCGTCAATACAAAAAATGCCTCCAATTCGTTTGTGACCAAGCTGAGCAAGATAGCACACAGCCTCATAAACAGAACTTTCGTTTTTTTCTATGATGTTCAAGCGCATTTCCGGTGACTGCATATGGCAGACTTTAATTCTGAAATGTTCTTTTATGTACGCTTCCTCTTCCTGCGAAAGCAGAAAAAGGCTAAAGCAGACTTCGATTCCCCTGATTTCCAGTTCTCTTAATACCTCTAGTTTTTCCTCAAATCCAGAATTACAATAACGAATAATACAACCATACCCCATCTTGCATGCAAACTCATTCAGATAACGAAACAGTAGCAGCTGATATTGATTGATGTAGTTTGTCATTATAAAACCAAGTAGTCTTGACTTTTTACCCGCCAGATTCTGCGCGTAAATGCTTGGATTATAATTGTACTTTCTGATCGTATCTATTACTCTTTTCTGTAACTCCTCGCTGACTGGTTTGGAACGATTGATCACACGAGAAACCGTAGCAATCGAACACTCGCTTTTTTTCGCGATAAATTTAATGTCTATATTTTCCATATTTAAAATTCCTCCGGA
>ERZ773146.2692-NODE-2692-length-11823-cov-3.772689_pt1 | contig 11823 bp, 7 predicted proteins | sample MGYA00580847_ERZ773146 | MGnify/ENA primary metagenome ERZ773146 (study PRJEB29015, sample SAMEA2737830) | human gut metagenome | biome: human gut; feature: human-associated habitat; material: faeces | place: China | collected 2012 ...
TCTTATGGGAGCATACTGCTCTTATAAGATAAGGCCATGAGCACGAAGTGGTCACGCCTTAAAAACAGAATACATATGCGGCATAAGTGCTTCGAGTCCGCCACGCTGATACATGGAGACCCACTTTTCTATAGTTTTGTAATTGTACTCTACGACAGAACCATCGGGCAGAGTGAAAGGAGAACTGGCGACTCTTTTGTAGTAAGCAGTTCGGGATGGATCAGGATAGAGATCCTGAACGACAGGTGCTATGACACCGAAGCGGAATTGGGCTACTTCGGCAGCTCTTTTGATATCTTCTTTTTGATTGTTCATAGTATGATTACCTCCTGTGAACTCATGGTAAAACATACGGAACGGAGATAGAATGCCCGTGTCGTGTGAAACGCAAAAAGAACAGAATGGTCAGAAAACGGTCTGCCGGTAAGACACCGGATTGGCATGAGACTGAAGAAAAGAGACGGAGGTCTTAAGTACAAAGCCAGAAGCAAAAGAAGACACCGTAGGTATTGTAAGGAATGATCAGATCCGGGAGGATCGCGTGGGTGTGTCCACAACTGCAGATAACCCGAATGACTTTGATTGTATGATAAACAGGGCGTCCCTGGATGAAATCAATTAGATTTCGCTCGTAAGAAGCATGAGTGGTGCAAGAATGAGAGGCTCCACAAACAGGACAGGATTCCATTTCAGGGCGGAATCCAGCCATAAAAGAATCAAACAGTAATTTAGAAGAAGATTTTATACGAATTAACTTGTAAAACAGGGAATTTTTTCTTATCATAATAGTGTTAGTGTGACTGCTATTAGCAAATAGCCGTTATCCTTAGGACATACAGTGCATGAAATTCATCAGTATGATATTCAGAAAAATGGAGAACTGATTGATACGCTGGAATGCTATCTGAATCATAAACAGAGTATTCGGAAAACTTCTGAACTAATGGGCGTGCATGCCCGGACAGTTTCGTATCGTTTGCAAAAAATAGTAAAACTAACGAGGATAGACTTTGATAATATAGTTGAGATGTTAGCTGTCCGAAATGGAATTATTATATTAAAAATATTGGAATTGTTATAAAAGATAACGAATCACATGGTTAGTGTGGTTCGTTTTTTTGTTTTATGCACCAGAGGTTCGCTCTAACGGGTGTAAATCGTGTTCTGCAATCTGTTATCAGCTTGCCAGTGAAAGTCTGGTCAGGGTAGTCGCCAGTGATCCTTGTAGCGAGCCTTCAATGCTTTTTGGTGACTGATCATGTTGAAGCGAGGTATGCCTGTGAGAAACAGGTGAAAAATAACAGTCCGTAACATAAAGTGAATCCTGTAGCATCGTTACGTTAGCCCTGTAAGAGGACAAGAGAGAGTCAAGTCACTGACTTTCTGACGAAGACTATGAAAGATGTGGAGATACTGGAGTACAGCATTGAAGAACCCTTCGGTGTAGAGGGAGAGGAGTGTTATGAAAGACTTTCTTGGATTCTGTTACCAGAAGTTTGAAAAAATCCAAAATGGAACACTTCTTGCAAAATACACACACCATATTTGCAATTTTTGTGCATTATAAAAAACAGAAAGAACGATATACTATTATAGTATTAAGGAATATTTTTTTTGACATGAACTAGTACCTTTAAGGGCTGAGTTTTGTAAGAGGTAGGGGTATGGAACAGGAAAAAACAATAGATTGCACAAATAAGGACTTTGGCAGGTTTTATGTAGTATTAAAATTAAATCTAAAGACAAATGGTTATGAATGCATTTACTCACATAATCAAGAGGTTTATGAAATAGCAAAAAAAGACAGAAGATTATGATACGTTTATTCAGATGTATATAGAGAGATTTATTCATGATGCTGATAAATCAAAGTTGCACGATTTCCTGTTAAGCGAAAAGCTAACAGAAAATCTGGTTTATGGCTATGCAGAGCAGGATATTGTATACCGTAGAATAGAGAGTGAAAAATCTTATATAAAGATGAGGGCTAAAAAATATGTGGATATAAAAGATAATATAGCAATGATCACATTACATAATGTAAAAAGAACCTATAGATCAGTAATGGAAATGAAACGAGAACTCCAGAAGAACGAGAGCGATAAGAAAAAGCATTCAAAAGGTCTTACTATAGACAAGTTAAATGCACTTAGTTATGAAATCTGCAGACATCATCATGAATGATATGACGGGGCAGGGTATCCGGATGGTTTGCAAGGAGAAGAAATTCCTCTTTGTGCACAGGTTGTGGGACTGGCTGATGCATATCATATGATGCCTTAGTTAGTCCTCGTCCATATAAAAGAAAACTGAGCCATGGAGAAGCGTTGCAAATGATCCTGAACGGGGAATGTGGCTCATTCTCCCAACCGCTGCTTCATTGTTTTCTGGAAGCGGCAATGCAGAAGGAATGGATAAAAAAGGCAGATAGCTGAGAAATAGGAAAATATATTTTGAGGAGGAATTTGCGTGAAGAGAAAAAAGATATGGCTAAGATGGATAGCCTGGATACTTTTATTGGTTTTGTGTATGAATAGTGCAGGAACGACAGCTTTGGCAGTTTCTGCAAATGAGGAGAGTATTCTGAATATAAATGGTTCTCTGGAGGAAGAAATGCTTTCAGAAGAATTTATCTCAGAGGAGGAAAGCACATCATCGGCGGAAGAGACTCAGAAAGAAGAAATTACACCGCCGTCGGAAGAAACTCCGGGAGAGGAACTTACTCCCCCATCAGAAGAAACTCCGGGAGAGGAACTTACTCCCCCATCAGAAGAAACTTCGGGAGAAGAACTTACGCCACCGTCAGAAGAGACCCCGGGAGAGGAACTTACGCCACCGTCAGAAGAGAGTCCGGGAAAAGAAATTACGCCGCCGTCAGAAGAGACCCCGGGAGAAGAAATCATTCCCCCATCAGAAGAGATTCCAGAGGAAAAAATTACTCCATCCACAGGCGAGGTTAGAGAAGAAGAAAAAGCCTTTGAGGAGCAGATTGCACAAGAGGAATCACCAAAACTTCAGGAAATTTCCGAAGGATTTGATATTGATTTCTATGTTATTATCGATGGAAATAAGGTAAAGCTTCAGCATAATGACATTACCGGCATTGCAACATGGAAAGACGGAAGAACTACCTACCATGGTGTTTCCATTGAGGACCTGCTCCGGATATATGAAGAATTTGGATTTGTGAAAAACAGCGAGAGTCAGAATCCGGATGCGATAAAAAAGTTTGTATCTGCATACCGGGGAAAAAGCAGGATAGAATACGGAGAAGTTTATACAGACACAAAATCCGGAAAGACCTATGTTTCTTACAACTATGGCCAGAATAAACAAGGGGAAGCGGTAGATGTTTACTACCTTCCAAATGGAAAAGGCGTTGCATTAAATTTAAAAGATTCTGTAAAAAAGGACAATTCGTTTTATTCCGTAGAGGTAAAGGGCGAAGGGCAGGATCGGATCCGTTATGCATTAACAGGAACTGTAGTGGAAGAAGCTGTGGCTGACTTTAATCCCCAATTGCCAGACCAGACAGACCAGATCGAATGGACCTGTATGGGAACAGACGATAAGGTGATAGATGGTATACGGGAATCGGGGAACCAGACGAGATTCGCAATTGGAAAAATCACACAGTCTTATGTGATCCAGAGAGCGGGCCAGACAGCCTTTGATATTCAGTTTTATATATATGTGGACAATGAGGTTCGAAAGCTGCCGGCTGATTCTCTGAAAAAGGTGTATAAATGGAACCGTCAGGGCAGATGCTATTTATCTGTCAGTGATCTTGCTGAGATTTATAGAGAGTTCGGCTTGAATGCAGAGGAAACACAGTCCGGACATTATTTTCCATATACAGTCCGTGGTGAGAAGACATTAGCACAGGCGACAATGGTAACTTATAAAGGACAGCAATATGTATCTTATAACCTGGACAAGCAGGAAGCAACTGTACCAACAGACGTTTATTATATGCCAAAAGGAGCATCTGATGGCGAAAAAATTCCGGATAATTATTCAGACCAGATTAAGCAGAATAAGAACAGTTTCTATTCGGTTACAGTGATCAATCCGGATGGAAATCGAACGGTGAGTTACTATAAGAAAGATTCTGCGGTCACAATTTCCGTTGATCCAGGAGATACGAAGGAAAGCGACTGGCTTTGTGCCAGTGAGGATGAAAATAAAACAATTTCTCCGGTGAAACAGGGCGATAAACTAACCTTTTCTATTGGGAAGATAGAGCAACCATATACGGTTGCATGCAACACTTTTGCACCAGCAACCTTGAACATTAAATTCTATACTTTTGTAAATAATGAGAGATATAATGTTCTAAACGAAGAAATTCCTGTTATAAAAGATACTACAACAAAGCCGGGAACAGTTTATTATTATATTTCTAATGATGAGTTAAAAAAGCATTTTGAAAAATTTCATTACGATGGTTCTATTCAAAATGGAGCAAAAGAGCGTTTTTATTATTCCAAGAGAGATTACGATACAATCCATAATGCAGGGAAATACACGATAGAAGGTCATGAATGTATTTATATAGGAAAGTCCGGAGAGCCGATGGATGTGTATTACCTGCCAGACGGACAGAATATAAGCACCATGAGTGCAAAGACCTTACTCGAACACGACGATGATAGATATAACGGTTTTTACAGTGTGACAGTACAGGATGAAGATGGACAGGTTTATAGCCAAACAGCTTTGCGTGATCTTCCGGCAATTGATTTTGTTGCAAGAAAGTCAACACTTACAAGAACTGTTAGTACAAAGCCGCGTGTAGAAGAACAAACGCAGGATATAAACTGGGAATGCAGAAAGGAAGATGGTACTCTTTCAGCAGCTACATGGAGTAAAAATGAAGCAGAGCATACCATGAGCTTTACTATTCAGCCTGATGATGCAGTACGGCCCTATGTGATCGTTCCTGATAATACAGAAAAACCGGCAGCAACAAAAGAAGCAAATATTAGTTTTTATGTATTTATCGATGGACATTATAAGCTGATAAAAAATATTAATGCTGAGCAGCATTACATAATCAAAGCAAACAGTGGCCGATCCAGTCGTTATTATTTGCGAGCCACACCAGATGATACGATTTCTAAAATTTACAGTGAGTTTGGTTTCACCCCGGATAAACTGGAACCGGAAGCAGATGGCAAAGAAAAAATCCTGTTTGGTTATGCGACAGACAGCCGAGTATTTGTACAGCATCCTTATAAGGACAACGATGGTACATGGTATATTCCTGTCCTGAAAAACGGGAAAGATGTATCTGTCTATTATTTCTCACAGCCAAACCCACTGAATCCAGACAGAATCGAAAATTATTTTGATCGTTTGACAGGACTTTCTTCTCAGGTTGGGCTGGCAGGAAGACATTTCAGTGTAGAAGGAAGCTTTCATCTGATCGAGGTGCTGGATCCACTAAACCTGACAAAGAGACAGGCGATTAAGAGACAGTATGTAGGCCATGGGGAAGCATATACTGTGGAAGTACCAAAGAGGGCAAGTTTAGAAGGTGAGTATTATGGCAAGGAGATTGTCTGGAGTTGTACATCTAATGACAGGGACGAAAATGAGGTTCTTCCGGAACCGTCCGGAGATGATAAGGTAAAATTTGAAATTCCGAATGTTAACTCATCTTATGAGGTGATCGCAGACAAACCGCTGGAGTCTGGGGCAGTCAGGGTTATCTATAATACAACTCGTTATATGAAGAAACTTCCTAAGGAAGCTAAGTTGACCCCTCAGGTTGAGAATAAGACAAGACATACAGATGATTATGAGAATGAAATAGAAGCTGGAAAACATAACGTCAAGTCACCATATCCGCTAGTTTATGATCATGAAGATAATGACAGCAAAGAGTTGGAACAGTATGAATTCGATCATTGGGATTACAGAAACAAAGACGGAAAGTGGCAGGAATGCGGTGCAGGGGATTCTATTTCTGATCTTATAAATAATAATGCAAGACAGCCAATCACCCTCTATGCAGCGTGGCGTAAGGTTAGTAACCGAGATCGAAAACAGGTACAGTTTTATATCTGTAAGTCAGCAATGCCGGAAGATGGTTCGGTAGCATTACCAACCACGAATGTAGACGATTATACAAGTGCGGTTGCAGTGGCAAACTGTAATGTGAAGGCAAGTAAAGTGCATGATGTTCCAGTTCTTGGAAATAAGAATCCATCTACGTGGGAACAGTATGCGGATGGAAATAAGAGAGTGCAAGAACTTTTGCAGGGAACAAAACCAGATGAGGGATATATTGGAAATGGAGACTATATCTACAAGATAGATAGAATTCCTTCCGATGAAGAGGTATTCCAGACAATTCGTGAAAGTGGACGTATGATTCGCATCGGAGACAGGGAGATTCCGCCATCGAAATTAGATACCGAATTCTTCACCATTTATTGGTATTCTTTCAAAAGTGAAATGTCTGATGGGTGGCATATTGACGGACGTATTGTAGCAAAAAATGGTTACCTGACAGTAAAGAAAGATTTTGTCGGAATGCCGGAAGCAATAGAGGAAGTCAGGAAAGATTATTATATCCAGGTAGATATGGATGAAAAGCTTTTAGATGGAAAACCTCAGCCACCTGCATTTCATCAGCACATGAAACTTGTGCTTCCTTCTGAAGATAATCAGACGCCGGACACAGAAGCCGCGCAAGCGGAGGATGCTCCGATAGAAGTTGTGGGTACTTGGAATGATAAAACGCATACAAGTTGTACATGGATCGTTAAGGCAGACTCATTCTGGAAATATACGCTAAAAGAGTACAATTATAAGCCTAAAAGTGAGGCGGTAAAATTTTCAGGTTGGTACAATGTTCGCAATTCTCATGAACAAGGAGATAATGTAAATTCATGGGAAGCATATCCAGAAAGTGGAATTCAATTCACAGGACGTGGAATTGGACGCGGTGGTGAGACTCTTACTATTGAATTGGAGAACCGTTATCAGAAAGAGGGAATACTCACACTGAACAAATTTGATGAGTCTACCGGACAGGGAATGGAGAAAATCAATTTTGCTGTCAGTAAGAACGGTGTTGAGGAGGAAACGGTAACAACTGATAAATACGGAATCGCACAACTTCACATTCCGTTACAAGATGAAAACAAACAGAACAGAACAGCAACAGAGACGTATTTGTTGCGAGAGACAAACTTACCGACGGGATATGTAGACACAGGAGATATACAGATCACAGTTGAGATTGCCAATGGAGCATTCAAAATCACTGATGCAAAATTGGTGGATAGGGAGGCTAACGAAAATCAGGAGGCTGTCAAGGCACCAGTTGATGGTAAGATAAACGGAAAATCTGTTCTGCTTCAGCGAGGAGATACCAGCCTTAATATTCGAAATTTTGCTAAAACAGGCACTCTGCATATTAAGAAGACATGGGGAAATCCAAATGATGCCATAACGGAAAAACAAGTGAAAATTCGTCTGTACCAGAACGGAATTTCTACAGGACAGGAATTCCTGCTGAATGAAGAGAACGGATGGGAACACACAGTCGACAATGTTCCACTATTCCAGGACAGAAATCCGGTGGAATATAAGGTGGAAGAAATCGAGATAGGAAAGACACATTATTCTTCGGACTACGGGGATGGTTTCCTATATTATGAAGTTATTTATCCAGAGATTCAGTATTTCAATTCAAATGGACAACAATTATTCCCAAAGGATGAGAATGAGTTCAAGGATGTTTCCAAGATGGAACTGGAAGTGCAGAATCTGCATTTCAATCTTGCTGAACGAAGTTTCTTAAAGACGGATGATCTTCCAAGAAACCGACTTGCTGGTGCAGGTTTTCTGTTCTACAAAGTACCGTATGATGATGTTACGAAAGAATATGCGGATGATACAGGATATACAGTAGATTATGACAATACACAGAGCAAAGACGATATCGTTCTGAAAAAGGATGGAAAAACGTGTACGACGTATCGTTCCTTAGAAACAGATGAAAATGGAATGCTTCAATTACCGGAGGACTTTGAGAACGGACGATACTGGATGGTAGAATCTGTTACTCCAAACAAAAAGGACAAAGCAGATAAAACCAAAACACAGTATCAGGATAACTTTAATTTATATATGGTCGATGTAGAATCCGGTATTTTATTCCTATATGAGAAATCATCGATGACAAATACCTGGAGAGCTGTTTCGGACAGACATATCGTCAATCATCCGCAAAAAGGCGGAGTGACGGTTGAGATTACAAAGGAAGTCACAGGTCCACTTGGAAACCGCAAGAAGCCATTTGATATGGAAATTCTCTATTGGGAAGATGGTCAAAAGCTGCGTAGCAAGACAATTAGAACTTCTTTGAAACATGGAGATAAAGTTACATTAAAAAATGTAGATATATCTTCGGATATCATAATAACAGAAACTGTTGATACATCAAAATATAATGTCTGGATTTCCCAAAAAGGTAAAGACAATGAGTATTCTCAGCCGAAGCAGGCTAGTCAAAACGGAAATACAGCCATTTTGAGACAGACGATTAAAGGTATGCATGGGGATGTGATTGAGTTAAAAATCACAAACGAAAACACACAATTAATACCGGAAACAGGGGTTCGTCTGAGAACAAGCAGGCATGTATGGTTACTATTTGCCATAAGTATTATCATGATTCTGTTTTTCAGAAGAAGACGGAAAATAAGATAAACACTGCTATGGAACAAAACTTGCAAAAATACATCAGACATTTTACATGTTTGTTGCATTGGAATAAAAAAATAAACCACTATAATAAGGGGTATAAACTAATGCCTTGGATGTCCGAGTTAAGCTAGAACAAATAAATCCCCTAGAAGGGTATGGGCATCCTTTTTTATGGAAGGATAGGATGAAGAACGAAACTGAACGGTCAGATAAAAACAACAATATAGTACAGGAAACATCTGTAGCACAGGATATTGTTCAGTTGTTATTGAAGATTGCATTTATTGTCTTAGCAGTATTTCTTATTTTTACATTTCTCTATGGAATTGTAAGAATAAATGATGTCTCCATGAAACCGGCAATCAAAGACGGTGATCTGGTCATATATTACCGATTGGATAAAAGGTTTATTTCCGGTGACGTTGCAGTGTTTAAAGATGACGGCAGAACCACGACCGGACGTGTTGTGGCGGTAGCAGGAGACACCGTTGACATTACAAAAAACGGACTGAAGATAAATGGTGCAGAACAGATATCTCAGGACATTTACTTTGATACCACCCAGTTTAAAGATGGAGTGGATTTCCCGGTCACAGTCGGGAGTGGCCAGGTATTTATACTTGGAGATAACAGACCTCAGGCATCGGACAGCCGAATCTATGGCTGCATTGATATAAAAGATGTCAAAGGAAAAGTCATTGCGATTATTCGGAGCAGGGGAATTTAATTACCGGATCCGTTAATCAAATAAAAAACAAAATAATTTACAAGGGAGGAACTACAATGAGCATGAAAAAATTCACTAAGAAAATGCTCGCTATTGTCGCAGCAGGTGCTATGACAATGGGACTGGCAATGCCGGCAATGGCAGCGGAAGGAACAACAGCAGACACAGTAAATAATGCAAAGGAAGCCTATATCAGCAAGACCTACAATACTGAGGTGGGAAAGGCAGAGACATTCAGCTTTACTGCTACACAGATTACAGATGGGAATGATGTAATACATACTGCTCATGCTGTTACAATTCCAACAATTAGTTTTGGAACAACTGATCTTGGTACAACTATAAAAACTGCTAAAATTAATTTAGTAGGCACTGATTTTCCTGAAGCTGGTAGATATTCCTATACAGTAAAAGAGAGCGAAACGGCTGATCCGTCTGTTACAGAGACAGCATATGAAAAACTGATTATGTCCAAGGCTGAGTATAGAATGGATGTATATGTTGTTGAGAAAACTGGTGGAACACTTGAAATTGATAAGATCATTGTAAATAAGACAAAAGGTGACAAAGATGGCGAAACAACAGGTAAAGTAGATATTGGTAGTGATGCAAAGAAGAATGGTTTCAACTTTGTCAACACCTATGTACAGGAAGCTGGCACAGGTACACCAGATCCTGACAAGCCATTTACACCAGATCCTGACTATAAAAAATACGGTGCATTAAACGTATCCAAGAAGGTTATTCAGAATGTAACAGATGACCAAAAATCTCTTCCAACTGAGAAATTCGACTTTACTGCAAAATTTGGATTCCCGGCAGGAACAGATGCAAATACACTTGGCGGTGTAAAAGACAAAGATGGTAATGGTGTTACGTTAGACGCGACTGGACAATGTACATTCCAGCTGGGAAATGGCGAGAACATGAAATTCACAGGTCTTCCAGTAGGAACAACGATTACCGTAACTGAGGCTGCAAAAGCAAACTACAAAGGAAGTGCTGCTGTTGTAATTAATAATGTAAACAAAAAATCTGTTGCTGCAACAAAATTTAATGAAGATATTAAAGTATGGGATGAGGATGCTAATGCTGGTTATAAACTTGGACAGACAAAGAACACAGTTGACGTAACCAACAAATTCAACAACGTACCAACAACTGGTATTATCATGAACACTCTTCCATACGTTCTGATGGTTGCTCTTTGTGCTGTAGCACTGTTTGGATTCGTTGCTTTCAAACGCAAAAAAGTACAGAAATAATTACATAAAATCATAGAAGAAACAGCAAAGGGAATGCGTGCGGCGATACTCCGTCGCATTCCCTTTTGCAATAAGAAAGGAAACTTCAGGAATATTTCATATGAAAAAAACAGCAAAGTTTTTAGTCAAAATAGTCGATCATATGGTGAATTTTATAGCGTTATTGCTGATTCTTATGATAATGTTCCTATCATGCTATATGTTATGGGATTCCAATCAGGTATATCAGGCGGCAGATGCGAAGAACTACGAAGCCTATATTCCAACAGAAAAACATACGAAATCTTTTGAAGAATTGCAGAAAATCAATCCGGATATTATTGGCTGGATTCGAATAAATGAAACAAACGTTAATTATCCGCTGTTACAGACAGATGATGATGATACCTATATGAATACGGATGCCGAAGGCAAATATTCTTTAAGTGGTTCCATATTTTTGCACTGTGCAAACAAACCGGATTTTTCCGATTTTAATAATATGATTTATGGACACCATATGGAAAAACACATGATGTTTGGAGATATCGGTGAATTTACAAAAGAACAGTATTTCAACGAACATCCATATGGAAATCTGTTCTTTGACGGAAAAGATCATGGAATCGAATTCTATGCATTGATGCAGGTAGATGCCTATAATGAAACGATTTTCAATGTGTGTCTGGACACACCAGAAGCGAAACAGGAGTATCTGCAGGAAATCGAGAACAATGTTTTATATAAAAGAGATATGAATATAACGGAAGATGATCATCTGGTTTTGCTGACCACCTGTACATCGGATATGACAAATGGAAGAAATATCCTGGTGGGACGCTTAACAGATCAGATATATCCGGAAAAAGAAAAAGCCAAAAACGTAGGTACAGGAATTGATGAACTGAAAAATGCAGTAGGAAAAGTGCCAGTTATTGTATGGTTTATCCTGATTGTCCTTGTACTGATTCTGATAGCAAGACAGATAGAAAAGAAAAGAAACAAGAAGAAAGAAGGAGAGGGAGAAGTATGAGAACAACACGTTTGACAAAAATAGCCATGGTTATATTCCTGTCCATGATATTCTTTCTGGGTGTTCAAAGACCAGTACTGGCGGCTGACAGAAAC
>ERZ773146.2698-NODE-2698-length-11804-cov-19.388714_pt1 | contig 11804 bp, 9 predicted proteins | sample MGYA00580847_ERZ773146 | MGnify/ENA primary metagenome ERZ773146 (study PRJEB29015, sample SAMEA2737830) | human gut metagenome | biome: human gut; feature: human-associated habitat; material: faeces | place: China | collected 2012 ...
GCTGGCAGACCGTATTACACGTTTACGCGTTACGCGAGGAACAGAGGGCTTTGCCCGCATAGGAAGAACCCCCAGTTTTACTGGGGGGCTACTTTTTCAAAAGCAGCTTGCATGCAAAACTCTCACGCATAGATTGTTTGTATATTTTGGCAGCAGTTTTGCTTTACGCTTTCCGCTCAGTGTCAACAGCTTAAGGGCTTGGGATTATCCCAAAATCGCCATGTGTCCGGACAGCGGCTGTGCTTGCTATTCTCTCAAATCTCAATATCCGTAGATCGTGATGCCCCCGCGGCTCGGTTGAGCCGCGGGGGCGGTTTCCTTTTTTATTTTACTCTTTCCAGCCGGCTGCTGCGCGGCGTTTTGCCGCCGACGATGAACGGCACGGTCTCCACGACGAGCGAGGACGTGTCCAACCCGTACCAACGCACCTTGGAGCCCGCAACGCGACGGATGGCATACTTCGTGTTGAGCACCAGCTCGTCAAGGAAGGAAAGCTCCGACTTGGACGGCACGGCCTTGTGCAGGAAAACGAATTTAAAAGAGCCTACGTCCGACTTGCCGTAGATCGAGTATTTCCGCTCCTGCGGCGGCAGCTCGCCGCTCTCGATGAGATCGCGCACGATCTGCCGGAGGTACACGTTCACGCGCTGGTGGCACTTGAACCCGAGATCGAGCCGGACGCGGAAGATGTAGTCCGTGCCGTAGGTCTCGACGCTGTAGCGCCTCGTGTCCGGCTCGTCGGTGACGTTCATGCTGATGAACCAGTACGCCGCGGCCCGCTTGGGGTCCTTGTCGAGGATGGAGTAGAGAATGTCGCGGTCGATGGTATCCATGTCCCCGGCCTTATCGAGAAAGACGAGGTTGTCCGCGAGCGGCGGGAGCAAAGTATCCTTATGGAGCGTATCGAGATTCGGGAGATAATCGCCGACCGGCAGGCGTGTGGCGTACTCCTGCTCGAGCTGCGTGCCGCGCCGCCATACGACCATGATGAGAAAGAGCACGAGCGCCATGAACACCGCGACATACCCGCCGAGGGCGAATTTGCTCAGCGACGAGAGGAAGAACACCGCCTCGATCGCGCCGAACACGAGCGCGATGCCGACCGCAAGCGCCTGCTTTTTCTGGATGCTCCAGAGATACACCGCGAGAAGGAGCGTCGTCATAAGCATCGTCACGGTGATGGCGAGACCGTAAGCCGCCTCCATGCGCGCGCTCGTCCGGAAGTAGAGCACTACCGCCGCGCAGCCAAGATACAGCACCGTATTGACCGCGCCGATGTAGATCTGCCCCTTCGTGTCCGAGGGGTAGCGCACCTCAAGGTGCGGCATGAGATCGAGCCGGATGGCCTCGGACACGAGCGTGTACGAGCCCGTGATGAGCGCCTGCGATGCGATAATCGCCGCGAGCGCGCCGAGCGCGACGGCGGGGGCGCGCAGCGCCTCCGGCAGCATCTGGAAGAACGGGTTCATGTCGGGAATGGCGGCGAGCGTGCCGGAAGCCGTGTGCGTCAGTATCCACGCGCCCTGGCCGAGATAGTTCAGGATCAGGCACGCCTTCACAAACGGCCAGCTCGCATAAATGTTCCCGCGGCCGACGTGGCCCATATCGGAATAGAGCGCCTCCGCGCCGGTCGTGGCGAGGAACACGCTGCCGAGGATCATAAAGCCCGCCTTGTTATAGGGGCGAAACCAAAATGCGCGCCGCGTACACCGGGTTGAACGCGCGCAGCACGCCGGGACGGTCGAAAACGTGCAGCAGACCTATGATGCCGAGGAACGAGAACCACACGAGCATCACCGGGCCGAACGCCTTGCCGATCCTGCTCGTGCCCGCCCACTGCACGGCGAAGAGCGTGCTGATGATGGCGAGGGTGATAAGGATGACGCGCGCCTGCCCGCTGCCGAGAAAGCGGTTCATCGCCGGGATGCTGCGCAGGCCCTCCACCGCCGTCGTCACCGTGACCGCCGGGGTGAGAACGCCGTCGGCAAGGAGCGCCGCGCCGCCGATCATCGCCGGGAAGATGAGCCAGGGCGCTACCTTTTTCACCAGCGCGTACAGCGAGAATATGCCGCCCTCGCCGTTATTGTCCGCGCGCATGGCGATGAGCACATACTTGACGGTCGTGAGCAGCGTGATCGTCCAGATGATGAGCGAGAGCGCACCGAGGATAAAGTCCTCGTTCACGTGCGCGATGCCGCCGTTGCCCTCGAGGATCGATTTCATCACGTACAGCGGCGATGTGCCGATGTCGCCGTACACAATGCCGATCGTCACAAGGAACATACCGAAGCTGACTCTTTTCTTTTTCTCCATGGCTATCCCGACTCTCTCCTTTGGGGATAAAAACGCCGCGGCGGCACAGGCCGGCGCGGCGCGCAGTATTTCTGCCTTGTGCAAAAATACTTTAGCATTTTCTACGATATCAAGAAAAATTAACGGAGGGTGTATATGCATTCACACTCTTCTGCGTACCAACCCGTGCCGGGTGCAGAAGCGTACAGCCATCCGCTGCCGGGCGGATCGGGCGCACTGGTAATCGAGATTTTTCTCTCTCCGCGCAGAAAGCGCCGGAGCGCGGCAATGCCGCGCTCCGGCGTTTGTTTTTCTTTATTCCGTTCGTCAATCGCGCAGCTCGGCGCGGCCCAGGATCTCGTAGCCCGGCGGCGTGACGCGCGAAAACTCTATGCCCACGATCCCGGCGGTAAACGGCGCGAAGTCCGCCGCCATTTTGCGGCACACGGCAGGCAGATCCGCCTTCGGATCATACAGCAGCGTTGTATGCGGCAGCCACACTTCGTCCGAGCCGGTCCATTCGTTCAGACTGCCGCCATAGATCTCTGCGATGCGCCGGTGGAGCGCCGCGAGCGTGCCGGTCTTCTCTGCGAGCGCCGCCACGATGGACGTTTCTTCCAATACCGCGAGATGCGTATAGTTCACCGCGAACCGTGAAACGTCTTTCAGCAGTGCGGCGCAGAACGCCATGAACCCGGCCTCATCCTCGCCCATATACGCGGCGAGCGTGATATGCCCGTGCAGCGGTTTCCCATCGGCATCGGGCGCGGCCGCCTTTTGTATGGCCGTCAGCTTTTCTGTGGAGCGCTTATCCAGCTTTGCAATAACGCACAGCATAAAGCATCAGTACACGACCACGAGCGTGCCGACGGTGATGTTGTTGTAGATCGTCGCAATGGCGTCGAGCGGCGTGTTGACGCAGCCGTGCGAGCCGTCGGTCAGGTAAATGTCCCCGCCGTACTCGGTGCGCCACGAGGAATCGTGCAGGCCGATCTGGTCGTCAAACGGCATCCAGTACTCCACATGGTCGTTCCACGTCGGGCCGACGAGGTAGGTGTCCGTCGTCATGCTCGCAATGCGGAAGCAGCCGCGGCGCGTATCGTCCCCGGCGGCAATGTTGCCGGTGACGACCGGCGTTTCCACGAGCAGCTTGCCGTCTACATAGTACCACATATACTGGTTATCCAGACTGATCTCCACGAAGGTGTCCGTGAAATTATAAAACCAGTACTCCTGCTTCCAGTACCACGAGGTATCGTAGCTCGGCGTAACGGTCGCGTCGGTTTCGGTCTCCAGCGCCGCGGCGATGTCGGAAGCAAGCGCGTCGCGGTCGAGGATCCAGCCGGTATCGCCGACGCGGTAGTAGATATACGGGCGGGTCTTTTCGGCGTTGTGGAATTTGGCGTAAATGCCGTCGAGCGCGTATTCGTCCGCGAGCGCGTCCGAAAGCGCCTTTACCTTCTCCGGCACCGGGGCGCACACCGTCTGCCCCTCGGCGTCCGAGAGCGTCACATCGCTCATGCGCCAGATATCCTGCGGCGTGAGCGTATAGGTGTTCCCGTCCTGAAAATCAAGCGTCACTTCCGTAGCGAGATAGGCGTCGATCGCGGCGCGCTGCGCGAGAAGCTCCGGGCTCTCCGCCGCAACGTTCTGCCGGATGACGGCGTTTTTCGCCTCGATCACGGGGCTTTCCTCGCGCAGATCGCGCACCGCGGGCAGCTGCTCCGCAATGGCGGAAACGCAGTTTGCGAGATTTACGAGATTGCCCTTTGAACCGGGATCGACCGTGTAGCCGTCCTCGCCGAGAACGATGCGCGCGTCCACCGGCGCCTGCCGGGGCGTTTCGTCATAAAGGACACGGGAGAGCAGCTCGCTCGCCGCGGCGGTGTCCGAAACGGCGTAAACGCCCGTCTCCAGATTCCGCTCGCCCTTCGTCATCCAGCTGAAGAGACCGGCCTCGGCATGCTGCGCGTCAAAATACTCCTCCAGCGCGGCGGTGAAACCGTCGGTGTCCACGAAGCTCTCGAGCGGCAGCGCGACGACGGCATCGCCCTGCGCGTCGCGCAGCTGCGCCGTGTGCGACTTTGCCGTGCCGAGCAGAAACTCCGCCGCCCCCGCTTCGGACACGCCGCTGCAGTCGTACCCGTTGATGACCGTGCCCGGCAGAAACGCCGAGCGGTAATACACCGACACGCCGCCGAGCGCGATGACCGCGAGCAGCACGAGCGAGAGCGCGATCACAAGCGCTATGCGCGTTTTTTTGTTTCCCCGTTTTTTCGTTGCCGTTTCTTCCATTGGAACCGTAAACCCCTCCGAAGCGTTTTCATCCTGTAAGACGGCGCAGCGCTGCCGAAAGTTCTCTTTCTGGTTTTCTGTTTCGTTCATTTTTCTCCGCTCCGATTCTCCGCCGCGGCGCTCTTTGCAAGCGCGGCGGTATTGATGAGCCGCACACTGTCGCGGCAGCAGTCGATCCAGCCCTCGGCGCGCAGCCGCGAAAGCTCGCGGCAGAGGGCGCTCCGGTTCGCGCCGAGATAGGCGGCAAGATCCTCCCGGCGCATGCCGAGCGAGAACGTGTTTCCCCCGGCGTCCGCGGCGGCGTCAAGAAGAAACGCCGCGATCCGCGCCCGGAGCGAATGCCGCGCGAGATATTCCGCCCGGCGGCGCAGCCGCCAGTACTTTTCCGCGATCTCCGCGAGCAGGTTTTCCCGCAGCAGCGCGTGGTGCTCGCACGCGTGCGCGCACGAAGCCATCATCGCCCGGTACGGCAGGAAAAGCGCCGCGGTATTCTGCGCGGCGATCACGTCCACGGGGCTTTTCTTGTCGCGCGTTGCCATGAGCACGTCGCCGACGAGCGCGCCGGGGCCGTGCACCGCCGTGAGACTCCGCTCGCCGGAGGGCAGAAGGCTCTCCGCCCGCACGCCGCCCGAGAGGACCACCGCGCACGCGCTCACCGCGTCGCCCGTGAGCCAGAGCGCCTCGCCGCGCTCATACCGCCGCTCGGCCGCGCCCAGACATTCTGTCAGCGCAAAAACGTCGTTGGGGGCGATGCGCGCAAACAGCGGGCAGCGCAAAAGCGCCGATCTTTCCGTATCTGTCGTGCGTCTCACCCCGCTTTGTTGCCGCGGCAACTTACAATTCGGGTATACTATACTATACTGTCAGCGAAATGTCAAAAGCGGAGGAACCCGATCTATGAAAATCCAAAAACTTACCGCGCTCGCCCTTGCGCTGGCGCTCCTTTTCGCTCTTGCCGCCTGCGGCGCGCCCGCCGCGGAAGCGCCCGCGGCGACGGATGCGCCCGTTGAGGCAACGGAAGCCCCGGCCGAGCCGACCGCGGCGCCGGTCGCGGCGGCGGAAGAGGCGGCCGAGGCCGTCACGGTACGCCTTGCCGCGCTCACCGGCCCCACGGCCATGGGCATGGCGAAGATCTTTTCGGACGCCGACGCCGGCACGGCGGCGAACAGCTACGAATACGCGCTCTACGGCGCGGCGGACGAGCTGACGCCGCAGCTTCTGCAGGGCGGCGTGGACATCGCCGCGGTGCCGCTCAATCTTGCGAGCGTACTTTATAATAAGACCTCCGGCGGCGTGAAGCTCTGCGCCGTGGGCGTGCTGGGCGTGCTGTATATCACGGAGTTCAACGGCGAGACCGTGCAGTCTCTCGCCGATCTCAAGGGAAAAACGGTCTACGCGACCGGCAAGGGCAGCACGCCGGAATATTTCCTGCGGTATCTGCTCTCCGAGAACGGGCTCGATCTCGACACCGACGTGACCGTGGAATGGAAGAGCGAGCCGAGCGAGGTCGTCGCGCTCCTCAAGGCCGAAAACGGCGGCATTGCGATGCTGCCGCAGCCCTATGTCACTGCCGCTGCCGCGCAGCTCGGCGAGGGCTTCCGCGCCGCGGTGAGCCTTTCCGAGGCGTGGGATGCGCTCGATAACGGCAGCCGCTGCGTGACGGCGGGCGTCGTTGTCCGCACCGAGTTTGCCGAAGCCCACCCCGAGGCGGTCGAGGCGTTCCTCGCGGAGATGGCGGAGAGCGTCGATTGGGTCAACGCCGATCCCGCGGATGCCGGCGAGATCTGCGGCGCGCTCAACATCGTCAAGGCGCCCATCGCGGCGAAAGCCATCCCGAACTGCAATCTTGTGTGTCTGACCGGCGAGGAAATGATCTCCGCGGCCACCGGCACGCTGGAAACGCTCTTCGCGCTCAACCCTTCCGCCGTCGGCGGCGCGCTGCCGGGCGAGGACTTCTGGTTCGGTGCGTAAGGGCGCAAAAAAATTCAACTCCGACAGCGCCGCGGCGAGATTTTTCGCCGCGGCTCTCGCGCTTTGCGTCTGGCAGGCGGGCGCCATGGCGCTCGGGAACGATCTGCTGCTCGTAACGCCCATCGCCGTCGCGCGGCGGCTCTGTGGGCTTATCGTTACGGCGGACTTCTGGGCGACGCTCGGCTTCACGTTTTCGCGCATTTCGCTCGGCTTTCTGCTCGCGCTCGCGCTCGCGGGGATCCTCGCGGCGCTCTCCGCCGCCGTGCCGTTTATCGAAACGCTGCTGCGGCCCTACGTCGCGGCGATCCAGTCGGTGCCGGTCGCGTCGTTCATCGTGATCGCGTTTCTGTGGCTCTCGGCGCGGCGGCTTTCGACGTTTATCGCCTTTCTGATGGTCTTTCCGGTATTGTATACAAATCTGCTGCAGGGTATCCGCGCCGCCGACCGAAACCTTCTGGAAATGGCGGACGTGTTCCGTCTCTCTCCGGGCCGGCGCGTCCGGTGCATTTTCCTTCCGGCGCTGCGCCCCGCCCTGTTCGCGGGCTGCCGCGTCGCGCTCGGGCTCTGCTGGAAAGCGGGCGTCGCGGCGGAGGTCATCGGCGTTGTGGCGCGAAGCGTCGGCGGCAAGCTCTACGACGCCAAAGCGTATCTGGAGATCGCCGATCTTTTCGCGTGGACGGTCGTGATCGTCGCGGTGAGCGCTCTTTTTGAGCGCGTATTTCTCTTTCTTCTCGGCAAAATCTTTGACGCTCTGGAGCACGCGGTATGACGAACGCCATTTTGATAACAAATCTTTCAAAAAGCTACGGCGAAACGGTCGTTTTCCGCGATTTTTCGGCCAGGCTCCCGCTCGGCGAAACGACCGTCATCACCGGCGTTTCCGGCGGCGGGAAAACGACGCTGCTGCGGCTCATCCTCGGTCTTGAAACGCCGGACGGAGGCGAGATCGCCGGTGTTCCGGCGCGCCGCGCTGCGGTATTTCAGGAGGATCGGCTCTGCCCGCAGCTCACGGCACTCGAAAACGTTCTGCTCACCGCCGGACGGAAAAAGGAGCACGAGGCGCGCGATCTACTGGCGCGGCTCGGCCTTGGCGAGAGTCTCGCCGTTCCTGCCGCGGAGCTCTCCGGCGGGATGCGGCGGCGGTGCGCGCTCGCGCGCGCTCTCTGCGCGGAGTCTGATCTGCTTGTGCTCGATGAGCCGTTCAAGGGGCTGGACGAGGCAAACCGCCGCGCCGCCATGGACGCGGTGTGCGCCGTCTCCGATGACAAAACCGTTTTACTTGTCACCCACGACGCCGCCGAAGCCGAATTTTTCGGCGGAAACCGGCTTTCTGTCCCTTGACAGCGCGCCGTTTCCACGATAGAATACAGGCACTCCGAGGGGGAGTAGTCTGCCGCCATGCGCGGCTGCAAGTCAACAGTACTCGGCGGGTCTCCCGCCTGGTTTGCATGAAATGACCAGACCCGCGGACAGAACCGTGTTATCGCTTCTGTCCGCGGGTCTTTTCATCATTTGAAAGCGTCGATTAACAAGAGCACACACGTCGGACAGCCAGTCTTTTCGGTGCTTTTTGCCCTTTTCTCCTTGGCGGGCGACAGCCCGCCTGCGTCCAAAAGAACAAAAATCCCTCGAAAATCCAAGGCTGTCCGATGCGAAGCAGTTCTGCCGGAGCAGAAATGCTCGCAGACAAGGAAAAGGCCGCAGAGAATACTTTGTGTATTCTCAAGGGCTTTGACGCAGTATGAGGGCATTTCCGCCCGGCAGAACCGCGTGTGCCCTTGTCAATCGACGCAAAACACATCCGAACATTCATCAAGGAGGGGTTTTCTTTGAGATTCTATTGCGAAGAAGCCGAAGCCGTACTGCGCGACGTGGACAGCACATCCGAAGGTCTCACAAGCGCCGAGGCGGAAAAACGTCTCGCGGCCTACGGCAAAAACAAGCTGGCCGAGGGCAAGAAGGACTCGCTCATCAAGCGGTTCTTCCAGCAGATGGGCGACCCGATGATCATCATCCTGCTCGTCGCCGCGGCGATCAGCGGCGTGCTGGCCGTTGTGCAGGGCGAGAGCTTTGCCGACGTCATCATCATCCTCGCCGTCGTCATCATCAACGCGGTGCTCGGCGTCTATCAGGAAAGCAAGGCGGAAAAGGCCATCGAAGCCCTGCAGCAGATGTCCGCCGCCACATCCAAGGTGCTGCGTGACGGGAAGATGGTCACCATCCACAGCGAGGATCTCGTCGTGGGCGACGTGGTGATCCTCGAGGCCGGCGACGCGATCCCGGCGGACGGCCGCATTCTCACGAGCGCCAGCATGAAGATCGAGGAAGCCGCCCTCACCGGCGAGAGCGTCCCCGTGAGCAAGTTTATCGACATCATCAACCTTGCGCCCGACACGAAGGATGTCCCGCTCGGCGACCGCAAGAACATGGTGTATATGGGCTCCACGGTCGTTTACGGCCGCGGCACCGCCGTCATCACCGCCACCGGCATGGACACCGAGATGGGCAAGATCGCGGACGCCCTCTCCAATGCCGAGCAGGGCCAGACCCCGCTGCAGATCAAGCTCAGCCAGCTCTCGAAGATCCTCACCTGGCTCGTGCTCGGCATCTGCGTCATCATTTTCGCGGTGCAGCTCCTGCGCGCGGGCGGCTTCAGCTTTGAAGTCATTCTCAACTCCTTTATGATCGCGGTCTCGCTCGCCGTGGCTGCCATCCCGGAGGGTCTCGCCGCGGTCGTTACGGTCGTCCTTTCCATCGGCGTTACGAACATGTCCCGCCGCAACGCGATCATCCGCCGTCTGACGGCGGTCGAAACGCTCGGCTGCGCGCAGATCATCTGCTCGGATAAGACCGGCACGCTCACGCAGAACCGCATGACCGTCACCGACACATGGACGGACGACCCCGTCCTGCTCGCCAAGGCCATGGCGCTCTGCAGCGACGCGAAGCGAGGTCTCGGCATGCACTCCGCCGAGGGCGAGCCGACGGAGGCCGCGCTCGTCAACCACGCGCACGATCTCCGGCTCTACAAGGATGAGCTGGACGAGAAATTCCCCCGCATCGGCGAAGCGCCGTTCGATTCCGGCCGCAAAATGATGTCCACCGTCCACAACGAGAACGGCAGGACCGTGCAGTACACCAAGGGCGCGACGGAAATGCTGCTCGAGCGCTGCTCCGGCTACTGGTACGAGGGCAAGATCCTCCCGATCACGGAGGAATATAAGGAGAACGTCCGCCGCCATGCCAAGGAGTTTGCCGACCGCGCGCTGCGCGTGCTCGGCGCGGCGTTCCGCCCCTGGGACGGCGTTCCGGCGGATTACGAGGCCGAAACGCTTGAGCACGATCTCGTGTTCATCGGCTTCCTCGGCATGATCGACCCCTGCCGCCCGGAGGTCTACGGCGCGATCCGCGAATGCCGCGAGGCCGGCATCCGCCCGATCATGATCACCGGCGACCATATCGACACCGCCGTTGCCATCGCGCGCGATCTCGGCATTCTCACGGACGATACCCGCGCCATCACCGGCTCGCAGCTCAGCGAGATGAGCGACGAGGAGTTCGCGAAGGTCTTTAAGGAAATTTCCGTTTACGCCCGCGTACAGCCCGAGCACAAAACGCGCATCGTCAACGCCTGGCGCAACGCCGGGTATGTCACCGCCATGACCGGCGACGGCGTGAACGACGCGCCCTCCATCAAGTCCGCCGACATCGGCGTCGGCATGGGCATCACCGGTACGGACGTGACGAAAAACGTGGCCGACATGGTGCTCGCGGACGACAACTTCGCCACGATCGTCGGCGCGGTCGAGGAAGGCCGCCGCATTTACGACAACATCCGCAAGGCTATCCAGTTCCTGCTCGGCTCGAACATGAGCGAGGTCATCAGCATCTTCGTCGCCACGCTCCTGGGCTTCACGATCCTCGAGCCGGTGCACCTGCTCTGGATCAACCTTGTGACCGACTGCTTCCCGGCGCTCGCGCTCGGCATGGAAAACGCCGAGAAGGACATCATGCAGCGCCGCCCGCGCAGCGCGAAGGCCGGCATCTTCGCCGGCGGTATGGGCGGGGATATCGCCTATCAGGGTCTGATGGTATCGGTGCTCGTGCTCGCTTCCTATTTCATCGGCCACTTCATGGAATCCGGCGTGTGGGAGATCCCGGCAAACGGCCTGAGCCCCGACGGCACGACCATGGCGTTCCTCACCATGTCCATGGCGGAAATTTTCCACAGCCTGAACATGCGCTCGCAGCGCGGCAGTCTCTTCACGATGGGCTCGCGCAACTGGGCGCTGCTCGTCTCGTCTTTCGCGGCGCTGCTTCTGACGACGCTCGTGTGCGAGGTGCCGTTCATCGCTGCGGCGTTCGATTTCACCAGTGTGGAATTCAATGAGTATATCATCGCTATCGGCATGGGTTTCCTCGTTATCCCGATCGTGGAGATCGTGAAATTCTTCCAGCGTCTCGCGGCAAAGAAGAAAGTCGGACAGAATTAACAATTTGTCTATGCAAATTCCTTTTTGTGTGGTATAATATGCTCACAACCACGAAAGGAGTTGGATGGAATGAAATTCACCATCACGGGCAAGAAGCTGGAAGTCAGCGAGGAACTCCGCGCCTACGCCGAGAAAAAGGTCGGCAAGATCGAACGCCTTTTCCGCAGCGGGGACAGCGAAGCCTTCATCACCTTCAGCCGCGAACGCGGTCGCTACACCGCCGAGGTCACTCTCAAAAACAACGGTATGTTCTACCGGGTGAGCGAGACGACCGGGGATATGTTCGCGTCCATTGACTCCGCCTGCGCGTCCATCGAGCGCCAGATCCGCAAGAACAAGACCCGTCTTGAGAAGAAGCTCAAGGCCGGCCCGATCGAGTGGACGGATACCGGTGTCGGCCCCGTGGACGAAGAAGAGGAAAGCGGCGATTTCACCATCGTCCGCACCAAGCGCTTCTCCATCAAGCCGATGACGCCGCAGGAGGCCATCCTGCAGATGAACCTGCTGGAGCATGAGTTCTATGCCTTCCTCAACAGCGAAGACGCGGATGCCTTTTCGGTCGTCTACCGCCGCAAGAACGGCGGCTACGGCCTGATCTCCGATACGGAGGAATAAACCGAATATACGCAAAAAGGCAGGGGCAAACGCCCCTGCCTTTGAGCTTGTCAAAAAAGTATTTTTGACAAGCTCTCAAACGAGACCCACTGCGTCGGGCTCTCGTTTGAAAAGGCTGCGGCTCGCCGCAGCGCACTC
>ERZ773146.2720-NODE-2720-length-11732-cov-22.448488_pt1 | contig 11732 bp, 10 predicted proteins | sample MGYA00580847_ERZ773146 | MGnify/ENA primary metagenome ERZ773146 (study PRJEB29015, sample SAMEA2737830) | human gut metagenome | biome: human gut; feature: human-associated habitat; material: faeces | place: China | collected 2012 ...
CTATTTTCCCGATCCAAGCAATAAACTCAATAACAAAGCTATTTATACCACACTTTGCGGCACAAATCAATGTAAAAGGGGAAGAAAATTTGACGCGGCGCGCCGAAAACGTTATAATAATCAGAGAAAAATCACCCCTTTTCCGTCCGGGAGGCAGATCATGCATCGCATTGTACCCTGCGCGCCGTATTTGCCGCGGCGCGCGTCCGATACCAATAAATATGACTACGGCCGCGTGCTCATCGTCGGCGGCTGCGTCGGCTATACCGGCGCGCCGACGCTGTGCGCCCGCGCGGCCCTGCGCTGCGGCGCCGGGCTGGTGTCCGTCGGCGTACCGGAGGCGATCTATGCCGTCACCGCCGTGAAAAACGACGAGGCGATGCCGTTCCCGCTGCCGTCGGCGGAGGGGAAGCTGGCGCGCGATGCGTTGCCGATACTGCTCGAGCGGCTGCAAAAAAGCGATGTGTGCGTGCTCGGCCCCGGTCTCGGACGCAGTGATGCACTCACGGCGCTGGTGCAGGCGGTCGTTACGCAATCCGGCACGCCGCTCGTGCTTGATGCCGACGCGCTCTTTGCCGTCGCGCAGGACGTGACGGTGCTCGACCGCGCCTGCGCGCCCATTGTGCTCACGCCGCACGATGGGGAGTTTGCCCGTCTGGCCGGGCCGGATGGAACCGGCAGGGCAGAGGCGGCGTCCGATTTTGCCGTCCGGCACGGCTGCACGGTCGTGCGCAAGGGACCGGAGACGGTCTGCGCGTTCCCGGACGGGGACGCGGCGGTGCTGCGTGTTGGCAATCCCGGCATGGCCAAGGGCGGCAGCGGCGATGTGCTGGCGGGCATGTTCGCTGCGCTGCTGTGCCAGATGCCCGCGCGCGACGCGGTGCAGACCGCCGTCTGGCTGCACGGCCGGGCGGGCGACCTCTGCGCCGGGCGTATGGGCGAATATGCGATGAACCCGACCGATGTGATCGCGGCCCTGCCGGAGGTCACAAAACCCATCATCCGATAGGAGGCAGTATGCAGCGCAAAGCGATCGCTGCACTGATGATAAGCCTGCTGCTGTTGTCCGCGTGCGGACGCGGCGCGGGAGAACAGACATTTGAAGCCTTTCGTGACACGCTCACGGGCAAATTCGTCATCACGGCGGCGCAGGTGCGCGTCCAGCGCGGCGACACGGTCACGGACTATACGCTCACCTGTCAGGAGCTGCCGGACGGCTATGACCTCACGGTCACGGCGCCGGAACAGGCGGCCGGCGTTACGGCCCACCTGCGCGACGGGGCGAGCACGCTCGCCTTTGACGACATCATCCTCCCGGCGGGCGACCTCAACGGCGCGGGCCTGACACCGCTGACGGCGCTGCCCTATGTGGTGGAGGCCATCCGCAGCGGCTATGTCGACCTGACGTGGACGGAGGACGGGCTGCAGGTCGTGCAGCTCATCACGGACGATCACACCGCCGTGCGTCTGTATCTGGACGACACGGTGCCGCAGTGCGCGGAGCTGTCGGTCGATGACACGCTCTGTCTGCGCTGCACCATAGAAAACTGGAATCTGGAACAAGGAAGTACGAACGATGAATCGCAAGATCAGAACATGGGTAGAGATCAGTCTCAATGACTTGGAACACAATTATCGCGAGATCAGCAGCCGCCTGCCGGACGGCTGCCAGATGCTCGGCGTCTGCAAGGCCAATGCCTACGGCCACGGCGCGGTGCGCGTGGCGCAGCGGCTGCAGCGGGCGGGCTGCCAGTGGGTGGCCGTCAACTGCTATGACGAGGCCGAGGAGCTGCGCGCCGCCGGTGTGACGATGAACATCCTGCTGCTCGGCCCGCAGTCGGCGAACATTGCGGTCGATCTGGCCACGCTCGGCGTGACGCAGGCGGTCGGCAGCATCGAATATGCACGCGAGCTCAACCGCTTTCTCGCCGGCACCGGCCTGCGGCTGGACGCGCACATGAAGCTCGAGACCGGCATGGGCCGCACGGGCTTTGACGTGCACGACGACAGCCACCTCGACGAGATGATCGAGGCGCTCTCACTGCCGCACCTGAACTTCACGGGCGTGTTCACGCACTTTGCCGTCTCGGACGAGAACGGCGACCCGTACACGCAGCTGCAGTTTTCGCGCTTTACGCACGCGATCGAGCGCATGGAACAGGCGACCGGCCACCACTTCGCCATCCGTCACTGCGCCAACAGCGGCGCTGTCATTAATTATCCTGAGATGCACCTCGACATGGTGCGCCCCGGCCTGCTGCTCTACGGCGTGTTTCCGGCCAAGGAGACCGGCGGGCTCGACCTGCGCCCGGCCATGTCGCTCTACAGCCGCGTGTCCGAGGTGACGCACCACCATGCGGGCGACACGATCAGCTACGGCCGCACGTTCACTTGCCCGCGCGATATGCGCCTGGCCGTGCTGCCGGTCGGCTATGCCGACGGGCTGCTGCGCAGCCTCTCCGGCAAGGGCGATGTGCTGCTGCACGGTAAACGCGCACCCCAGGTCGGCCGCATCTGCATGGACATGTGCATGGTCGATGTCACGGACATCCCCGAGGTGCAGCCCGGCGACGTGGCGACCATCTTCGGCCGCGACCTCTCGGTGGCCGAGCAGGCGGACAAGGCCGGCACCATCCCGTATGAGCTGCTGTGCGCCATGAGTCAGCGCGTGCAGCGCGTGTACATCGACTGAAGTATAAATTTCGCTCCGATGGCGAAAATAACTGTGCCCCTACATATCGACCGGGGCAAATATTCCATCGGAGATGAATACGATGCATTCAGTTCGACGCGGAGACATTTACTATGCCGACCTCAGTCCGGTGGTCGGCAGTGAGCAGGGCGGCATGCGCCCCGTGCTCATCATTCAGAACGACACCGGCAACCGCCACAGCCCGACGGTGATCGCCGCCGCGATCACGTCGCAGACCGGCAAAGCAAACCTGCCCACGCACATCTCACTTGCGGCGCGCAGCTGCGGCCTGACGCGTGACAGCGTGATCCTGCTCGAGCAGGTGCGCACACTCGACAAGTCGCGCCTGCGTGAGCGCATGGGCCGCCTGGACGAGCCTGCGATGCACCAAGTGGACAACGCGATCGCCGTGAGCTTTGGCCTGCCGCAGTAAACACCCACGCTTTCTAACGGAGGGACGGTTATGAAGAAAAAGACATTGACCACCATCATCCTCATCGTCGCGCTCGCCATGGTCGCCGCCGTGACCGTGTATGCCGTCGCGAACTACGGCACAAGGGACGACCCGCTCGTCACATCCAGCTATCTGCAGGATGTGGTGCAGCCGCGCATGGAGGACGCCTATCGTTCCACGCTCGACGGGCAGATCAGCGAGATGGAGGATCAGTTTGCCGATCAGGTCGCCGCCGCGGGCGGGTCGTATGTGCTCGTGACGCTCGAAAACGGCCAGACGCTCACCGGCCGCGCCGGTACGGAGATCCTCATGCGCACGGGCACTGCCGCCGTGGCGCAGAGCGCTGCCATTGACCTCACGACCGGCGAGACCGCCGCCGTCGGGGCAAAACTCACGGAAAACCACCTGTACCTCGTGCAGGCGGACGACGCCGGTATTCAGGCGTCCGGCGACGCCACCGTCATGGTGCGCGGCAGCTACAGTATCGGCTGACCCGGTTCTAAATCCATCACTCCCGCGCATAGTCTGGTGCGGGAGTGATTTTTTATGCCTGATTATCCGATCCTGCAGCAAAACAAGCCCATCGGCACGCTGACCGTGACGCAGGAGGGGCTGTTCACGGTGTTTTCCGCGCGGGCAAAGACGGGTGCCGACCGTCTGCGGCTCACCGTGTGCGGGGAGCGGTCGCGCGCGTATCTCGGCCTCATGCTGCCGGACGGGAGCGGCTGGCTCACGCTGCGCAGGCGGCTCACGCGGCTCGAGCGCGCGCGTCTGCCGGACCCGATCCTGTTTGCAGCCGACGAGACATGGAACATTCCGGACGCGGCGGCCCAGACCCCGGACCCGCCGCGGGCGCAAAAGACTGCGCCGGATGACGGGCTTGACGTGCTCTGGTATTCCGCGCCGGACGGCGTCCTCACCACGTTTGACGGCAAGCGGATGCTCATCGCCATCCCTGCGGACACGCCGAATCTGCCGCGCGGCGCCGAGACCGTGCTGCGTGAGATCGACGGTCGGCCGTACCTCATTTTTCCGCGCTGAATTGCAATTTTGTTGCCGTCGTGGTATACTCGTTGCAACAAAAACACAAAAGGAGCATATCGCGATGAGAATGAGCGATCTGATCACGAAAAAGCGCGACGGGCAGGCCCTCACGACGGAGGAGATCCGCTATATGATCGACGGCTACAGCCGTGGGGAGATCCCGGATTATCAGATGTCCGCCATGACCATGGCCATCTATTTCCGCGGCATGGACCGGCGCGAGACGCTGGACCTGACCATGGCTATGATGCACAGCGGCGAGACGCTGGATCTGTCGGGCGTGTCCGGCATCAAGGCGGACAAACACTCGACCGGCGGCGTGGGCGACAAGACCTCGCTCGTGCTCGTGCCGATGGTGGCGAGCCTCGGTGTGAAGATGGCGAAGATGTCCGGCCGCGGCCTCGGGCACACGGGCGGCACGCTCGACAAGCTCGAGAGCATTCCGGGCTTCAACATCAATCTGCCCATGGAGCGCTTTCTGGAGAATGTGGATCGCGTCGGCATGGTCATTGCTGGACAGACGGCGAACCTCGACCCTGCGGACAAGAAGCTCTACGCCCTGCGTGACGTGACCGGCACCGTGGCGAGCATCCCGCTCATCGTCAGCAGCATCATGTCCAAGAAGCTGGCCGCCGGTGCGGACATCATCGTGCTGGACGTCAAGTGCGGCAGCGGTTCGTTTATGAAGACGCTGGACGATGCGCGCGAGCTCGCGACCGAGATGGTCGAGATCGGCAAAATGGCCGGCCGCAAGACGGTCGCCGTCATCACGGACATGGACGAGCCGCTTGGCCACGCCGTCGGCAATGCGCTCGAGGTCAAGGAGGCCATCGCGGCGCTGCGCGGGGAATATCAAAGCGAATTGCTCGAGCTGTGCCTGACGCTCGGCAGCTGCATCCTCACGCAGGCGGGCATGGCGGCCGACGATGCGGCGGCGCGCACCATGCTGGAGCAGACGATCACGGATGGTTCGGCGCTCAAAAAGCTGGCGGAGTTCGTCGCGGCGCAGGACGGCGACCCGGCCGCAATCTATGACCCGTCGCTCCTGCCCATGGCGCCGGTGCAGATGGAGGTGCCGTCCCCGGCGAGCGGCTATGTGCGCCACATCGCGGCGACGGACGTGGGCCTCGTGTCCATGCGCCTCGGCGGTGGCCGCGCGACGAAGGACAGCGTCATCGACCACAGCGTCGGCATCGTCCTGCGCAAGAAGGTGGACGAGCCGGTCACGGCAGGGGAGTCGCTCGCGACGATCCATGCGGCTGACGAGGCGGCCGCCCGCAGGGCAGTCGCGGAGCTCGCCGCCTGCTACACCATCACCCCGGATGCGCCTCCGGCGGAGCCGTTCATCAAGGCGATCATCCGCTGAAGACAACAAAAAATCCCGGAGCTGCGGCTCCGGGATTTTTCTATGCTTGGATCACGGGTAGGCGTGCGTGCGCAGATAGGTCATCCACGCCTTCATGCCCTCAGCGTTCAGGTGCATGCCGTCGCCGTCCTGATAGGTCTGCGGCAGGAATCCGTCGTCTCCGACGAGGCCGCTGGCCATGTCGAGATACTTCACGCTGTTGCTCTCCGCCGCTGCGGCAATCCAGCCGTTGACCTTCTGAATGAGTTCATTCGTGATGTCCTCGTACTGGTAGTTCGACGCGATGGGTGTCAGCGAGCAGCAGATGATCTTCGTGTTCGGACTCTTGGCCTTGACGGCGTTGATGAGCGTGGTGTAGACGGACTTGATCTGCTCCTCGTTCGTCATGGAGATGTTGTCCGCGCTCGGGCAGATGACGAGATAGGTGGGCTTGTTGACCTCGCAGATCTCATCCGCGGGCACATTGTTGCCGGTCACGGGGGATTTGTACTTCGCCGTGTCGAGCGAGGAGGCGGGCAGGGAACCGGTGTCCGGCACCCAGACCTGCTTGGCGGCGTCCTTGCCGGTGAGCATCGTCTCCGACTGCAGGACCTTCAGCGACTTGTCGCCCAGGAAATAGATCTGATCGACATAGGTGCTGCCCTTATCCTCCGTCTGTGCGAGTGCGGCGGACGACTGGATGGGCGCGATCGGATTTGCCTGCGGCGTCGGCGTCGGCGTTTCCGTGACGGTCGGCGTGGCTTCCGCCTTCATCGAGCCCGTGTTGCCGACGGCGTTGGTAAACACCAGCACAACGGCCACCAGCGCCAGGCACAGCAGAATGGCGCCCGACCAGAAAGTATACATCATGTTTTTGTTCGTGTTTTTCATCAGGGTCCCTCGCTTCCGGATAGACAAAAGAAGCCCGATGAAGGGCTTCTTTTGCAGTTACAGTTACGCTTCCTGCTCTTTCTTGGCTTCCTCGATGACCTTCTGCTGGACGTTGCCGGGAGCTTCCTCGTAGCGCACGAACTTGCACGAGAAGGAGCCGCGGCCCTGCGTCATGGAGCGCAGGTCGATCGTGTAGGAGCCCATCTCGGCCATCGGGACTTCCGCCTCGACGGTCTGCATGCCGTCCTCCGCCGTCATGCCGAGCACGGTGCCGCGGCGCTTGGAGGAGATGTCGGACATGATGTCGCCCAGGTTGGCATCCGGGATGGTGACCTTCAGCAGGCCGATCGGCTCGAGGATGGTCGGCTTCGCCTTCGGAATACCGTCCTGATAGGCGAGACGGGCGGCTGTCTGGAACGCCATATCGTTGGAGTCGACCGGGTGGTAGGAGCCATCATACAGCACGGCCTTCAGGCCGACGAGCGGGTAGCCGGCGAGCACGCCCTTCTGCACGGCGTTGCGCAGGCCCTTTTCGACGGACGGGAAGAAGTTTTTCGGCACGCTGCCGCCGAAGACTTCCTCGGCGAAAATCATGTCGTCGGACTCGTCCTGGGGCTCGAAGCGGATCCAGACGTCGCCGAACTGGCCGCTGCCGCCGGACTGCTTCTTGTGGCGGCCGTGGGCCTCGACCTTGCCCTTGATCTTCTCGCGGTAAGCGACGCGGGCGGGCTTGAGCTCGGTCTCGACGCCGAAGCGGCTCTTGAGCTTGGCGCACAGGACGTCGACCTGAATATCGCCGGCACCGGAGATGACCATCTGATGGGTCTCGGCGTTGTTGACGAGCGTGAAGGAGATGTCCTCCTCGTTCAGGCGGGCAAGGCCGGAAGCGACCTTGTCGTCCTGGCCCTTGGTCTTGGGGCTGATGGCCATGGAGTAGCAGGGCTCTGCCAGCTCGATGGCGGGCAGCTCAACCTCGTTTTTCGGGTCGCAGACGGTGTCGCCGGTCTTCCACTCCATCTTGCCGATGGCCACGATGTCGCCGCAGCAGGCTTCCTTGACCTCGGTGTTCTTCTTGCCGCACATGGTGTACATGCGGCCGAGCTTATCGGTGCTGCTCATGCGCACATCGCGCAGAGACAGATCGGACGTGACCTTGCCGGACAGGACTTTGATGAAGGAGTACTTGCCGAACTGGTCGGAAATGGTCTTGAACACGAACGCGCACACCGGGCCGTTCGGGTCGACGGCGAGCTTGCCGCCGTCAGCCGTGACGACCTCGCCGACCTCGGCCGGGTCGGGCACGTAATCCACGATTGCCTGCAGCACAGCCTCGGTGCCGATGCCGCTGCCGGCGGCACCGCAGAGCACGGGGAACACGGTGCGGTCCTTCAGGCCCTGACGCAGGCCCTTGACGGTGTCCTCCTCGGAGAGCATCATGTCCTCGAAGTACTTCTCCATGAGCTCCTCGTCCGCACCAGCGGCCGTCTCAAAGAGCGTCTCGCGCAGCGACTCGACCATGTCGGCGTCGGCGGCGGGAACGGCGACCTTCGTGGTCTTGTTGCCCTTGGTCTGGTAAGCCACGTTGTGCACCAGGTCGATGACGCCGGTGCCGTCGCTCATCGGCGCGGTCACGGCGCAGACGGCGCTGCCGTATTTCTCCTGCAGGGCGGAGAGGACGCCGGCGAAGTCGCCATGATCCTCATCGGTCTTGGAGATGTAGAACATGCAGGGCATGTTGGCGTTTTTGAGGTATTTCCAGCTGCGCTCGGCGCCGACGGCGATGCCGTCTTTCGCGGTGCAGAAGATCATGCCGGCCTCGACGGCGCGCAGGGCGCACATCACGTCGCCCGCAAAGTCGAAAAAGCCCGGGCAGTCGAGCACGTTGATCTTGCAGCCGCCGAAGTTGACCGGCGCGATGCTGGTCGAGATCGTGATCTGGCGCTTGATCTCTTCGGGATCGTAATCGCAGACGGTGTTGCCGTCGGCGGTCTTGCCCTGACGGTCGATCGCGCCTGTCATGTACAGCATGCTCTCGGCGAGCGTGGTCTTGCCGCTGCCGCCGTGGCCGAGCAGGCACACGTTACGGATATTCTTGGTTTCGTAGCTCATGTAGTGTACTCTCCTTCTATATAGACTATCCAAAATTCCAAACTCCGGAAATCGCGCCGTGCGTGACACACACGACTATAAAAGTATACACGATTTCAAAACTCTTGGCAATCATAAATATGAAAACTCAACGTTTCAGGCTGAAATTCAGCAAAATGACCGGAACGAGCCATAGGACCATGTACACCAGGAGGTTGCCGACGGTGGCGGAATCGAACGCGCCGATGGCACACAGGGCAAACATCAGCACGACGCCGATGACCGTGCACAGCAGGGCAAGGATGACGCAGATGCGCACCGTCGAGTACAGCTGGCGGCCGAGACCGGCGACGCTCACAAGCGGGCCGAGCCCGTCGCGCGCCACGATGCCGGCGGTCTGCGTGTAGTCGGACGGTTCCGCTGCCGACATGGCATAGCGCTTGGAGTAGGCCGGGAAGTCAAAGCCGTCGGTGGACATCTTGAACTTCTGGCTGAGCATGAGCGGTGTGATGTTGAAGTCGCGCACGGCAAAGATCGGCGCGATCTTCGTGCGCAGCAGACCGAAGAGCGCGTTCTGCACCGACTGCACCGGCACATACTTGATCTTGAAGCTGGCGACGAACAGGCCGTTGATGGACGTGAACACGGCATTTTTCGCGTTGAGCTGCTGCGGCAGGTGCACGCCCTTGAGGTTCATGAAGGCACTGCTGCCGACGAGCACTTCCTCGCCGTTGACGAGGGCGGTCAGGCCGCCGCTTTCGTTGCAGGTGAAGGATTCGACCGGCATGAGCGTGCAGTTGTTGCGCTGCATGAGATCGGTAAACACGGTGGCAAGGCAGCTGCCGGAGGCAACGATCACGCTGCCGGTATAGGAGATGACCTTGTCCGGGAACGCGCCGTCGAGGATGCGGATGTCCTCGATCGAGATGTTGCGTGCGGTGAACAGATCCTTATCCGTGACGATCAGGTGCTTGCTGCGGCCGATGTCGCTCGCGCCGCTCCAGCCCGCGATGGCGCTGCCGGTGCGGGCGAGCTTGCGCGCGGCGGTCCGGAACGGGACGGCGAACGCCACAAGCGCCGCAAACGGCGCGCACGGCGCGGTGACGGCGGCAAACACGTGCAGGATGTTGGCATAATTGCCGCTGAGGATCGTGGCCAGCAGGCCGAGGATCACGGACGCGGCGATCAGATACGGCGCGAGCGAGGCATAGATCGTGTCGGCCGGGCCGGCCTCCTCGCTGCGGTGGATGAAGCCCGCAGTGTCGCGCTTGGACTTGAGCACGGTGATGCTGTCCTTGACGACTTCACTGTCCGCGCTGACGGTGTAGGGATCTTTGTCGACCGCGAGCGTGCGGAACGTGGACTTGAAGCCGCGGCAGGTGTTCAGCGCGCTCCACAGGCAGCAGGCCACGGCAAACGCGGACACGGCGCAAAACGGCATACCGACGGCGTCCGACCCCGTGACGGCCAGCACGACCGCGTCGAGCGCGGAAAAGACGCAGTTGAGAAACACGAGCGATTCCAGCCCCGGCGTGCGGCGCACGAGGTTGAAAAAGCCGTTGGTGATCACGTCCAGACCGATGAGCATCACGGTCAGCTGCATCATCAGGCACACGAGCGCCGCGACGGACGGGCTGCTCTTGAGCACGCCGAACACCGGCAGCCCGAGCGAGATGTAGATCAGCGGAATGCACACGATCATGGCCGCCCGGCAGCGGAAGCGCAGGGACTTGACCTGGCCGCCGTAATACTTTGCGGCGTCCTCGGCGTCCGGCTCCTGGCCGAGATCCTCCTCAGCGCTGGCCGAGGCGTGCACGGCGCTGTTGTGTTCGCGGATGCGGTAGGCCACAGCGGCGAGCCGGGCCATGAGCGGATTGAGCACCGTGTCCTGAAAGCTGCGGCGCGCGGGGCCGCCCGAGCCGTCGTCCGCGGCGGCGTAGTCACCGGCGCGAGCGTAGGACGCGTTCCCGGCCGCGCTGTCGTCCATGCCCTCTTCCGTGACGGCCTGAAACACACGCGTCGGCTCTTCCGGCTCCGGCTCCGGGTCATACAGGCCCTCCGGCACCTCCGGCGGGGCGGAGACGGGGATGGCGGCGTCCTCTGCCGGGGGCTCCTCCTCCGGCTCCACCGGCTCATCCGGCACGACCTCCGAGAGCTTCGAGGCGAAATGCTTCAGCCCCGAGATGCCTTTCTTGGCCAGACGCTTGGCATTGGCCTTCGTCTCGCTCCACTTTTCGATCTCTTCCTCGGTGGCGTGGTCGCGCTGGCGCTTCGGCTGATAGCGCTTGACGTCGTGGTCCTCGTGCGGCGGCGCGTCCGGCGCGGCCGTTTCGGCCTCCTGGTCAATATCTTCCAGCGCGCTGTCGAGTTCGGCGGACATGAGAATGTCTTCGGCCTCGGCGTCCTCGGCCTCTTCCTCTTCGATCATTTCCGCCGTGACGGGCCGGCTGCTGTAGGCCGGCTGCGGACGGGGCGCGGGTGCGTCCGTCTGAAAATCCTTATATTCGTCCAGAATGGATTCCAGGGAGAATTCTTCGGCGTCCAGGTCGAAAGAAACATCCTCTGGCGAGCGATCAAATTGGTCCATATGGTCAACTCCTTTTTATAGCGTAGGGGTGCGGGCGTTCAGCTCCGCTGACGCAGCGCCTCGTAGAGCAGCACGGCCGCGGCCGCGGATGCGTTGAGCGAGGAGATCTGCCCGCGCAGCGGAATGCTGACGAGAAAATCGCACTTTTCCCGCACCAGCCGGCTGATGCCGGCGCCTTCCGACCCGATGACGATGCAGGCCGGGCCGGTCAGGTCCGTTTTCCACAGCTCGTTCGAGCCCTCGGCGGCGGTGCCGTAGATCCAGAGACCGTTTTTCTTGAGCGTCTCGATCGCGGCGACGAGATTCGGCACGCGCGCGACGGCCATATGCTCGAGCGCACCGGCGGACGTTTTGTCCACGACGGCGGTCAGCCCCGCGCTGCGGCGCTTCGGGATGATGACACCGTGCGCGCCGACGCACTCGGCCGTGCGGATGATGGCGCCGAGGTTGTGCGGGTCGGAGATCTCGTCGCACAGCACGAGAAACGGCGCCTCGCCGCGCTCGGCCGCGATGGCGAGCATGTCCTCGATCGTGCTGTATTCCTTGACGGCGCACAGCGCGATCACGCCCTGATGCGCGTGCGTCTGGCTCATGGCGTCGAGCTTGCGGCGGTCGGCCTCCGTGACGACGA
>ERZ773146.2722-NODE-2722-length-11730-cov-5.095161_pt1 | contig 11730 bp, 10 predicted proteins | sample MGYA00580847_ERZ773146 | MGnify/ENA primary metagenome ERZ773146 (study PRJEB29015, sample SAMEA2737830) | human gut metagenome | biome: human gut; feature: human-associated habitat; material: faeces | place: China | collected 2012 ...
ACGGTCAGTTCCATGCTGGGACACAAGAGCATAAAAACGACGCAGATATACGCGAGTGCGCCCAGAATGGTCGCTTGATAAATACTTCTTTAGCAGGAAGTTAGGATTGGGTTCAATATAATCCTATCGTCAATCAGCTTATCCGAATGGGAAACCTAACGGGGAGTGTAGCATGCTGATTAAAGCCCTAAGTCTACTAATAGCCGAGTAGCTACTGAAGGGCAAGACGAAACGACATATATGAGGATGAAGCCTTGATTGGTTGAACGATAGTTCGGTGGTACCACATCTTGCAATAGCGGAAGGCTTTTATATACGCTATTTCATAGTACTCTGCCTATTGTGTGCGTTAGTGCAGAGCATTGAGAACCTACTATGACACAGCCGCGATAAGCGGACAAGAACGAAAGTCGCATCCGACAATATGTCACGCTAATAGTTATCAAGTGAAACTAACTGGGGATTGCCTAAGTCAGAACGCCTCAAAGGCTATGAGAGTTGGTCTCTGAATATCTGATATGGCAACGGAGTTCCCGTAGTAGTCCGAGCAAGTTAACGGCTTGTACATGGCGAAGGGGAACAGTCCATAACTTTAGTACAAACAACGGAAAACGTGAGAGACGTATGAGAAATCCCGAGCACGTATTAAACATTTTAGCTGAACACAGCAACGAGTCAAGTTACAAATACGAAAGACTCTATCGTATCCTGTTCAATGAGCAGATGTTCTTAGTAGCATATCAGCGCATCCATGCAAAACCAGGCAATATGACACCTGGTACTGATAGACAAACGGAGGACGGCATGAGCATTGACAAGGTACACGCATTAATAGACAGCTCCCAAAAGCGAAAAATCAGGTTATATTATTGTATCGAACTGCGGAAGATCAGTTTTCCCGCTGCCAGGATCAGTACAGGCAGCAGATAAGCAATATACTGTGCTGCACCGCCATAGGCGATCAGAAGATTATAAATTGCGTGAAAGGTGATTGCTGCTCCCAGCAGACCACAGGTTCCGGCAATCTCCAGCCATGTTCTCTGCCACACATATGCAAGGCCACCGCCGACAATGGCTCCACAGATCACATGCATGGCTCCAGTCCCAATACCCCGGAAGAAAATAAAAGAAAAATGACCGGCTCCGTTTTGGATCAGATAGCAGACGTTCTCAAATGTGGCAAAGGAAAGGGCTGTGATCACGGCAGCATTTTTGATCTGCTCCGCTTTCGGCTCAAATATCAGCAGATAAAAGAGCAATGGCAGAAGTTTCATCACTTCCTCCACCACCGGGGCGATCTCTGTAGTAGTGGTAAAGGTGTCCGCTCTATAAAGTGCGGCAAAAAAGGTGTTGATGTAAGCAGACAGCAGACAGGCACCCATTCCGGCAAGGCAGAACAGAAAGAATTTTCTCTGCCGCTTTCCCATACACAGAGCCGCGATCAACAGGGGCGAAGCAATGCAGAGAAATACATTTTCAATATAGGTCATGTCTGCACCGCCTTTCCTGTGGCCGGGAGCAGTGCGAACAGGCAGCCTGTAAGCAGAAGATCAAACCAGCAATAGGGATTGGAAATGGAATAACCCGGCCACAGACAGCCGGAGAGCCAAAGAGCATACTCCACCGCCACATAGCACAGCACCCCAATGTGAAAATACCGGATCTTACGTGCCGTTCCCGTCTGTATCAGAGCATAAATAAGCCCTCTGATGGAATGATAAGAAACAACGATCATCATGCTACACCAGAGCAAATTGGAGAGAACATCCCCAAAGGTACAGTAAAACACACAAAGCGGAATGCCAATCAGAGGAGCTATCAGAGATTTCCGTGTCGAAAAGTCTCTTTCCTCCGCAGAAGAAAGGGTGTATTGCAGAAGATAAAGAAAAATCACGCTGGCTATCCAGCCGAACTCTGACACATAAAAGACCTGCGGCGTTTCAGAAAACAGAAGCAGATACAGCGTCCAGTAAAGAGAGCCAAGGGCAAAGCAGCCGTAAAAACAGGTCAGCAGGAAACAGGTCTGTTTTCGATCTTTCAGATACCAGATACCACTCAGACAAAAGCCCAGCAGGGTGACAGCGAATTGAAAAAGATTATTGATCAGCTCCATCTCCATTGTCCCCCTTTTGTTCCTCCGTCTGCTCCTCTTTGTCCAGCTGGCGGATGCGGAAGCACAGAACCGTCACGCACACGCCGAGAATAAAAGCGAGCAGTCCGATCACCATATATCCCAGTGCGGTGCCGCCGCCTAAAATTGTTGCTGCTGTTTCAAAGCCGGAAGAAGCACCGGGCTCAATCTGTCCGACAATACCTGGCATGACAAAGGAAACACCAACGATTACTGCAAGGCATGCCGCTATGCAGAATGCGGAGACAATCCGTCTGTGCCTCAGTCTCTGCTGTCGTTCTTTTTCCCCAATACGCCGTTTTACTTCAGCAATTCGTTCCTCATTTTTCAACATCTGTAATACCCTCCCGTTGCAATAATCCGCGTAAACGCTCTTTTCCCCGGTACACCATATTTGTGATCTGTTTCACACTTTTTCCCATGACCTTAGCAGCCTGTTGATAGCTCATACCCTCAAAATAGGTCAGATAAAGAGCTTCCCGATAATCTGAATTTAACTCGTCCATGCAGAGATGCAGGATCTGATTTCGTTCCTTTGTGCGGACGATCTCCTCCACCAGCGTTTGTGCCTCCGGTTCTCTGGTCAGGTCGTCAAGACTGAAGATAATCCGTCGTCTGCTTTTGTGGCGTAATGCCATGTGACGCGCTGCTTTATAGAGATAAGCCTTAAAACATCCATCCCGGATGCGGGGCTTTTTCGTAAACAGCCAGGAAAAGGTTTCCATCATTAAATCCTCCGCTTCGTGGACATCATGCAGATAACCATCAATATATAAGGTCAGCGGGTCACCGTATTTTTTTATCAACAGTTCAAGTCCTGTCTCATCACCGCACAGATATTGCCCATAAAGTTCTTCATCAGTGACCATATCGTTCTTCCTTTCCAAGTATTACTCCTCTATTGTCAGATGAAAGCTCCAGGTTCGTGAATCATTTTTGTCTGCGAAGACATACAACATGTCAGGAGAAATCCCTGATAAAAAAATAACCAGAGCCTAAGCTCTGGTTAAATTCTCACTATTTTGTAGCAGCCAGTACGGGAATCGAACCCGTGTTTTCGCCGTGAGAGGGCGACGTCTTAACCCCTTGACCAACTGGCCATTTGTTTATCTGTCGTTTGCTCTTCGCTGTCGACTCGTTTAATATACACCATCTTTTTCTAAAATGCAAGTACTTTTTTAAAAAAATTTCAATTTTTTTATTTTTCTCGAATTTTTCGTTCAAAAAGCCCTGTATTTATGCGGTTTTTGCCACAAAAAAATTTTTATTTTTTTGTCCCAGAGAAGAAATGCCATGGCAGCTCCACCGCTTTCCATGGCATTTCCCAGTTATTTATTTCTGTTTCTGACTGTTTCTTATTCCTCTATATCCTCCGCAGGCTCTGCTGGAATGAATACGCGGGATTTCTTTTCTTCGTGTTTATGAAGTGCTGCTTTCTCAGTTGCCTCAATACAGAATTCCATCTGAGAGTTAATCTGGGCTTTGCCTCGTTTATCCGGCTTCACATAAGTTCCATCCGGCTGCAGGATATGAGCTTTTACATTATCCTTAAACTCCAGATCAAGTACATGCTCCAGCTCTTTCTTAATCTTCTCATCTTCCACAGGGAAAACAATCTCTACCCTGCGGTCAAGGTTACGCGGCATCCAATCCGCACTTCCCATATAGATTTCCGGGTTTCCGCCGTTTTCAAAATAGAAAATACGACTATGCTCCAGAAATTCCCCTACAATAGAACGGACATGAATATTCTCACTGATTCCCGGCACTCCTACTTTCAGACAGCAGATACCCCTTACCAGAAGCTCCACCTGAACTCCGCAGGAAGATGCATAATACAATCCAGCAATAATCTTCGGATCACAGAGAGAATTCATCTTTGCGCGGATTAACGCCGGAAGTCCTTTCTTCGCATTCTCTGCCTCACGTTCAATCAGGCTTAAGAACCTGTCCTTCATCCAGATTGGTGCTACGATCAGCTTATTCCAGCTTTTCGGTTCAGAATATCCAGAGAGCATGTTAAATACTGCTGTTGCATCTTCACCAAAACGTTCATCGCAGGTAAAGATACCGCAGTCTGTATAGAGTTTGGCAGTGGAATCATTGTAGTTTCCGGTTGCCAGATGCACATAACGGCGGATTCCTGTCTCTTCCCTGCGCACAACCAGTGTGATCTTGCTGTGTGTCTTAAGGCCTACCAGACCATAAATTACATGACATCCTGCCTTCTCCAGCTTCTTCGCCCATACAATATTATTTTCTTCATCAAAACGTGCTTTCAGCTCTACCAGCACGGAAACCTGTTTGCCGTTTTCTGCTGCCTGCGCAAGGGCAGCAATGATCGGTGAATTGCCGCTGACACGATACAGAGTCTGTTTAATAGCCAGAACATCCGGATCTTTTGCTGCCTGACGTACGAAATTTACAACAGGATCGAAGCTCATATAAGGATGATGCAGGAATACATCGCCCTCACGTATCACCTGGAAAATATCCTTCTCATTCTGAAATTCCGGTACAGGTGCCGGCTGATATCTCGGTGTCTTGTAAGCATCAAAGCCATCCGCACCATATACTTTCATAAGCATGGTAAGATCCAGAGGTCCGTTTATCTCAAAAATATCTGCCTCTTTGATATCAAATTCCGTTTTCAGAATCTTCAGCAGGCGTTCATCCATCTTATCCTCTACTTCCAGACGGATAACCTCACCCCACTGACGTTTCTTTAACTGGCGCTGGATCTCCACCAGCAGATCCTCTGCCTCATCTTCATCGATGGTAAGATCCGCATTACGCATAATACGGTAAGGATGGGCACATATCACATCATAACTCAGGAAAAGTTTGTCAATATTTCTTTCAATAATCTCTTCCAGCAGGATCACTGTGGTATCTCCATCCTTCTTTGACGGAATCTGCACCACCCTTGGAAGCACAGACGGAACCTGCACTGTAGCAAACAGAAGTTCTCCTGTTTTATCCTTTTTGCTGAGTTTATCACTCTTCTCCTTCTTAGAGATCAGAGCACCGATATTTAATGTCTTGTTTCTGATCAGCGGAAACGGTCTGGAAGAATCCATCGCCATCGGTGTAAGTACCGGATATACATTATCCTCAAAGTATCTGTCTACAAATACACTCTGTGCTTCTGTAAGATTCTCATGGGCTGCCACCAGGTGCATTCCGGCTTTCTCAAGCGCAGGGATCAGAGAACGGTTCAGTGTATTATACTGTACATGAACCAGTTCATGGGTACGGACACTGATTTCTTTTAACTGCTCCTTGGCTGTCATTCCTGCAATGTCTGTTTTATGATATCCTGCATGTACCTGATCCTTAAGAGACGCCACACGCACCATAAAGAATTCATCCAGATTGGATGCGGTAATGCTTAAGAACTTCAGTCTGTCAAACAAAGGAAGATTTTTATCTCTTGCTTCACTCAGAACACGCTCATCAAATTTGAGCCAGCTCAGCTCGCGATTCACGAAATATTCTTTCTTTTCAAATTTTTCAAAGTCCATAAGTTCATCCTCCTTTACGCTCTGCCCTTGCGTCTGAGAACCAGACGAATGCCAAATACTTCTTCAAAAAATGCCTCTTTATCTTTCAGCAGTCCCAGTTCCAGGGAAATGTCCTGTGCAGAATCCACGATCATCTGCAGTTCTCTGTCTTTGAGCACTGCTTTGATTCCTTTTACTTTCTGATAATGACTTCTGTCCATGGCATTTGCCAGGCGAAGGATTGCAGTCATCTTTGCCACCTTGATATAGCTCTCTCTGTCAATAGCGATTCCCATACTGTAAAGTTCATCATAATAAACAAACGCAGAATTATTGAATCTGACCGCACATGCGATCATCTGGCGTTCCATAAAGGACAGCCCAATGATATCTGTAGACATAATGATCTGATAGGAACACTCGGAAACCTTTTCCATACTGATATATTTGCCACAGTCATGAAGCAGTGCCGCGATCTGCAATAACAGACGTTCTCTTGCTCCCATACCATGAACCTTCTTCATACTGTCAAAGATATTCAGGCAAAGATTCATAGTTCCCTGGATATGGCTCTTACTGCTGGAATAGCGTTTCGCAATGTTCTTTGATGTAACCAGAATGTCATTCTCAAAATTGTGGACACTTTTGAGAAATTTTTTCTTCTCTGCAAAATCATAGGCAATTCCATCCAGCAGGGAAACACCTGGTGCCCAGAGAGACTCTGCATTGAAAATATCAATAAAATTTCTGCACACTACCATGGTCGGCACAACAAGGGATGCATATTCCGGATCAATCTCCATCTCCTGTGCCAGCAGGTCAACAGATTTTCCAACTGTATCCTCATAGCGTTTCATAAATTCTTCCCTTGTAATGATCCTGTCTTCCATTTCCTCCTGGAAGATCATATCTGTAATAAAATCTCCCATCAGGATCACATTCCTGATCTCCTTATCCTTCAGATACAGACGCTGAAAGCTCATCAGGTCATTTCGGATAAATTCCTCAACCAGCTTGTCATAATGAATGGTTGTTTTCTCCAGTTCCTGCAGACGCTGGCGGATTCTTAAACTTCCCATTTTAAGTCCCTGGGTAGTGACCAGAGCATCCTTGTCAAAGAGGGAAACCTGAAGGCTTCCGCCGCCCACATCCAGGATCGCGGTGCCTTTCTGGATCATCTTTTTGAATCCCTTTTCTATAGCAGCAATTGATTTGTACCCAAGGAAATGCTGTTCTGCACTGCTTAATATTTCAATTTTCATTCCTGTACGCTGATAGATCTGTTCAATGATCAGCAGCGGATTCACAAGTTCTCTGAATGCACTGGTGCCGCAGGCACGATACTCTTCCACCCCAAAGTCCTGCATCAGCCTCTTAAAGTCGTTCAGCACCTCACATAAAACATTCAGCATTTCTGAATCGATCTTTCCGTCAGAATAGACACCCTTTCCGATTTCCAGACTGTATCTGACATCATTCAGTTCACGAAAACCAATTCTTTTTGACATCTCAAAGATCTTCATGCTGACTTCATAAGATCCGATGTCAATGGCTGCAAATGTCATGACTGCCATATGCGTTCCCCCTTTACCATTCATCTATTTGCTTTTTTATTCCTTCTCCACACCCAGCAGATGGTCGATAAACTGCTGTGCAGTTCGTCCTGTAAGTCCTCCATGGGAAAGCTCCCACTTATTTGCTTCCAGAAGCAGCTCGTCCTCCGGCATGGTAATTCCGTTTCTCTCTGCGAGAGCTTTCACAATTGTCTGGAATTCTTTTTTGCTCGGTGCGCCATAGTAAATACGGACACCAAAACGATAAACCAGTGAAAGCTTCTCCTGCACTGTATCGGAGGAATGCAGATCGTCATCATCCATGATCTCCAGCTTATCACTGGATTTCTCTCTTACCAGATGTCTTCTGTTACTTGTTGCATAGATCAGGATATTGTCCGGCTTCTTCTCCAGACCCCCCTCGATCACTGCCTTCAGATATTTATATTCGATTTCAAATTCCTCGAATGACAGATCATCCATATAGATAATGAATTTATAGTTTCTGTTCTTGATCTGGGCGATCACATCATTCAGATCCTGAAACTGATGCTTATACACCTCGATAATACGAAGTCCCTCATCATAATAACGGTTCAGGATTCCCTTGATACTTGAGGATTTACCTGTACCCGCATCACCAAAAAGCAGACAGTTGTTTGCCTTTCTGCCTCTTACGAAAGCTTCTGTATTCTCGATCAGTTTCTGCTTCGGGATTTCATATCCGACCAGGTCTTCCAGTTTCACATGAGCGATCCTTGTGATCGGCTGGATCTCCACATTATCATTCTCATCATGGCCTACACGAAAAGCCTTATGTAATCCCAGCTTACCCACACCAAAATCCTTATAAAACTGTACCATATCCTTCATGAATTCCTCTGTGGACTCCGCTGCTGCCAGCGTTTTGCTCAGATCACAGATACGGTCTCTGATACGGGAATTAAACATCTTGCTGTTACTTCCGGTGTTGGTATAATCACCGAGAACCTTACAGCAGGAAATTCCAAATGCCTCATCCAGTACAGTCAGGTCAAAATCATACAGTTCTTTAAACACACCGAAATCATTCAGTGCCAGTTCATTAATACTTCCGTTGACAGCCCCTCTGATCTCACAGGCTGTACTGAATGCATTTTCATTATTTACCAGAAGAAATGTCAGATAACAGTGCCATAAATTTCCGGAAAATCCATAAGCGCCGGCAGTTTCCACCAGTCCGTTGGCACACTCAAAGAACAGCCCTTCCTTTTCTTTCAGATCAGGTGCTTTCTGTTCCCAGGCATTCATCAGTTCTGCCATTTTATCAAGGATTTCTCCATGTTCAAAGTTACGGTATAAGATGCATTCATTTAATCTAGCCATTTTTATTACTTCCTTCTTACCTTGTTGTTTTATCTTATTGTTCTGCTGTGAGTGGTATAATTATTTCGAAAACGATGTACCAGAGTGTGTTTGAAAAATGCTTTACGCAAAATATGCCGCAAAGTGGGACGTGCAGATTGTGGAAATGATTTTTCAAACACGCTCTGGCATTATGGAAATGATTTTTAATAATTTCCCAAAATTCTCATTCTGTCAGCTTCTGCCTCAATTCCTCTCAGGGCATTCTTCACTGCACTGTCCTTTAAATTTCCCTCGAAATCAACAAAAAAACGGTACTGCCAGTTCTTCCCTGTGATCGGGCGGGATTCAATCTTCGTCATATTCAGTCCATTATAAATAATGTGAGACAACATATTGTAAAGAGTTCCGCTCTCATGATGCAGTTCAAAGAAAATACTGATCTTATGTGCATCCTTCACATAGATCGGTTTCTTACTCACGATCACAAAACGTGTGGCATTCTGTCCGTTATAGCAGATATTCTCAGCCAGGATCTTCAGTCCGTAAAGCTCTCCTGCCTGTCTGCTGGCAATAGCTGCCTGCGTCTTGTCATTGTCTTCTTTTATCTTCTTGGCAGAACCGGCAGTATTTTCCATCTCTTTCTTCTTCCAGTCCGGATGAGATTCCAGATATTTTCCACACTGGGAAAGTGCCTGAGGATGAGAACATACCTGTCTGATATCCTCCAGTTCAGCATCCGGCAGTCCCAGAAGTACATGCTCCGGACGGATGATCTGTTCTCCTACAATGCTAAGCTCATACTCTGTAAGAAGATCATAAATATCAGCAACAATACCGGCAGTTGTATTCTCAATGGGAAGTACCGCATAGTCTGCTCTTCCCTCCACAACTGCTTCCATTGCATCGCGCCAGGTTTTTACATGAAAACTCTCAATATCGTCCTGGAAATATTCCCTCATTGCAGCATAGCTGTATGCACCTTCCACACCCTGAAAGACAACTCTTACATCTTTCAGCGGAAGTGCATCTACCATTTCCAGTTTCTCATCGTCCTCGATTCCATGCTCTGTGAGAAGCTGATACTGTCTCTTACGGCTGATCGCCATGATCTGCTGAAAAAGCTCCTGCGCACCAAGCTGATTAAATTCTCCATGCGCCTTACCTCTCAGGACCTCCAGCTTCTGTCTCTCTCTTTCCGGATCCAGAACCTTCTTTCCTGTACGTATCTTATATTCTGCAACATCCTCACACACCTTCATTCTCTGTTCAAAAAGACGTATGATATCGCTGTCGATCTTATCTATTTCATTTCTGCATTCCTGTAAATCTATCATTTATGTTATACCTTTTTACTTTCACAAATTCTCTACAATATCAGTCATCTCTCCGATAAAGGAAAGAGAACCAAAGGCAATGATCACATCCTGTTCCCCGGCAAGTGAAAAAGCCTCCTCCACTGCATCTTTAATCGTATCCATTGCCTGTACATTGGGATTGTATTCACTGACAGTCTTCGCCAGCTCTCCGGCAGGCAACGCCCTTATATTATCCGGAGTCTGGATCGTAAGTATCCGGTCTGCAAAGTGCGCAGTTTTCTGAATCACACTTCTGTAATCCTTATCTGCAAACACTCCCATAATATAGATGATCCGTTTTCCCTTAAAATAATGCTCTATTGAAGCTGCCATCATATCCGCAGCAGCAGGATTATGAGCCCCGTCTACCACAAACAGCGGTTTTTTACAGATAACTGTAAACCGTCCGTTCCAGTTTACTGTGCGAAGCCCTTCTTTTTTCTGCTCCGCAGCAGTGGGAAAGCCCAGCTCATCCAATACTTTTAAAGCATTCAGCGCAACTACTGCATTTTCCTTCTGATAAACACCAGCCAGCGGAATCTCATACTCTTCACCCCTGTACCGGATTGTCTGTCCAAGGCAGCTTTCCTTTAGCACCTCTGCCTCAGAAGCATCTGCTATGGTACATTTTGTACCATGTTCTCTGCTGATCCTCTCGATCACCTGCATTGCTTCCGGCTTCTGTCTGGCAGTCACCACTCTGCAGCCGTCTTTGATGATCCCGGCTTTCTTCTCTGCGATCTGTGCCAGAGTATTTCCAAGAAAAGACATATGATCCATACTGATCGATACCAGCACTGCCAGCAGCGTATTCTTAATAATATTTGTGGCGTCCAGATTTCCGCCCATTCCCACTTCCAGCAAAACGAGATCACAATTCTCTTTTTTAAAGAACAGAAATGCCACCGCAGTCTCTATTTCAAATGCAGTGGGATGGGGATAACCATCCTTTGTCATAGCAGCAATAACATCAGACACCTGTGTAATATAAGCAGCAAAGTCCTCTCTGCTGATCCTGCTTCCCGAAACTTCCATCCTGCCTCTGTAAGAATACAGGGTAGGCGAAACATATCTTCCAATGCGATATCTCGCACCTGATAAAGCAGAATACAAAAAAGCAATGACAGAACCCTTGCCATTGGTACCGGCTACATGCACATATTTCAGATCATCCTGTGGATTTCCAAGACGTTTCATCAGCTCACGCATATGCTCCAGTCCCAGGACACTGGGAATTTCCCGGGTGATTTTGTCTATGTACTCCCGGCTTTCCTGATAATTCATAATAAACTCCTCTTATTTCCATGAGATCCCCTCCACACGTTCCTTTTGCGCATAAGGCACCTCATTGCTATAGTGTAATAACGTGTTCTCATTATATCCTACGTGTATGTTTTTTTCAAGGCAGGCAATACTAGAATCATAGAAATTTATACAGGAGCGTTACCTATGAAAAAAGCTTTCATTCTCTGCGGTCTGACGGGCTGGTGCATGGAAATCCTCTGGACCGGACTGCATTCCATCCTTTCAGGAGAACTTACCATGACAGGAAAAACTTCCCTTTTAATGTTTCCCATTTACGGATGCGGTGCCATCATCCGCCCGCTCTCCGGTAAGCTTTCTGCTGTCCCGCTTTTTGTCCGCGGCTGCATTTATACTGTCGGATTTTTCTTCGTGGAATTTATCAGCGGTGCTCTTTTGCGCTGTTTTCATATGTGTCCCTGGGACTACAGCAACACTCCTCTGAATTACCGGGGACTGATAAGACCAGACTACGCTCCCCTCTGGTTCGGAGCCGGACTTTTTTTTGAGAAAATACTTGGAAAACTCTCTTGAAAAAA
>ERZ773146.2724-NODE-2724-length-11725-cov-3.969923_pt1 | contig 11725 bp, 8 predicted proteins | sample MGYA00580847_ERZ773146 | MGnify/ENA primary metagenome ERZ773146 (study PRJEB29015, sample SAMEA2737830) | human gut metagenome | biome: human gut; feature: human-associated habitat; material: faeces | place: China | collected 2012 ...
ATATAATGAAAAGATACAGTTAATGGAGGAAAGATGGGCAACAGATATGAATTTATAGCACCTTGTCATTTTGGACTTGAGGCAGTGTGTAAGAGAGAAATCGCTGATCTGGGATACGAGATTGTGAAGGTGGAAGATGGAAAGGTAACGTTTGCCGGAGATATGGAAGCCTTAGTAAGAGCGAATATCTTCTTGAGAACAACCCAGCGAATTCTTTTAAAAGTGGCAGAATTTAAGGCTGTAACTTTTGAGGAACTGTTCCAGAATGTCAAGAAAGTTCCATGGGAAGAGTATTTCCCATCAGATGCAAGATTCTGGGTAACAAAAGCAACTTCAGTAAAGAGTAAGTTATTTAGCCCTTCAGATATTCAGTCTATCGTAAAAAAAGCGATGGTTGAGCGCATGAAGGAACATTATCATATTAACTGGTTTGAAGAGGATGGCGAAGATTATCCAGTTCGAGTAATTATTTATAAGGATGTTGTGACGATCGGACTTGATACTTCCGGAGAAAGTCTTCACAAAAGAGGTTACCGCCGTATGGTAAGTAAGGCACCAATCGAGGAAACACTGGCCGCAGCACTTATTAAACTTACCCCTTGGAACAAGAATCGTATTCTTGTAGACCCATTTTGCGGAAGTGGAACATTTCCTATCGAGGCAGCAATGATGGGAGCGAATATCGCACCAGGAATGCATCGGGAATTTCAGGCACAGAAGTGGGAGAATATTGTATCTCCGAAGCTTTTTGCAAGAGGATTTGAAGAAGCAGAATCTCTGGTAGATTTAAGTGTGGAAATGGACATTCAGGGATACGATATTGATCCACAGATCGTAAAGGCGGCAAGAGAGAATGCGAAGAGAGCCGGTGTGGATGGACTCATTCATTTTCAGCAGCGACCAGTTCATCATTTAAGTCATCCAAAGAAGTACGGATTTGTTATTACGAATCCTCCTTACGGAGAGCGTCTAGAAGAAAAAGAAGATCTTCCGGCGTTATATCGTGATATGGGAAAAGCTTTCGCAGGACTTGACGGATGGTCAGAATATGTTATCACAGCTTATGAGGATGCAGAACGTTATATCGGAAAGAAAGCGGCGAAGAACCGTAAGATTTATAACGGAATGATGAAGACGTATTTCTATATGTTCCCAGGTCCAAAGCCGCCAAGGAGAAAGAAGCCAGAGCAGTCAGAAGCGTAGTAACCTAGTGACTGTCACACGATGCAGTTAATAAGCGGATATTAGAAGTCATATAGATAAAGTATGAGCTTTGTAGGAGGCAGAATTTTGAAGAAAAAGTTAATATTTGCCACTGGAAATGAAGGCAAGATGAAGGAAATTCGCGAAATCCTCGGTGACTTGGATTATGAGATTCTCTCGATGAAAGAAGCCGGAGTCGATGTAGATATTGTAGAGGATGGAACAACATTTGAGGAAAATGCCATCATTAAAGCAAAAACGGTGATGGAGGCAACAGGAAGTATTGTTTTAGCAGATGATTCCGGTCTGGAAATTGATTATCTTAATAAAGAACCAGGTGTGTATTCTGCCCGATACATGGGAGAGAACACATCATATCGTATTAAGAATCAGATTATTTTAGACAGACTGCATGGAGTTCCGGATATTGTAAGGAGTGCCCGCTTTGTCTGTGTTATTGCAGCGGCATTTCCGGATGGGACGATAGAGACTCGCAGAGCAACCATTGAAGGAAGAATTGCACAGGAGCCAGCCGGAGAGAATGGTTTTGGTTATGATCCTATTTTCTATCTTCCGGACAGAAGCAAAACAACTGCTCAGCTTTCAGCAGAAGAAAAGAATGAAATCAGTCATCGTGGAAAGGCTTTACGCCAGATAAAGGAGATTTTGTAAATAGATGAGTGAAAATAAAATGAGAATTTTGGTAATCAGTGATTCGCATGGACGTAATGATGATGTGGCAGGAGTAATCGAGCAGGTTGGACCAATCGATATGCTCATCCATTGTGGAGATGTAGAGCGAGGAGACGATTATATCCGTTCATTGGTAGATTGTCCGGTACATATGGTTTCCGGAAACAACGACTATAATCTTGATCTTCCTGCACAAGACATTTTTAATATTGGCGATTATAAGGTACTGGTTGTTCACGGACATACTTTTTACGTATATCGTGGTGTAGAACGATTAAAGCAGTATGCACTTCAAAATAATATCGATATTGTTATGTTTGGCCATACGCATAAACCATACATCGAAATTGATGAAGATGTAACGATATTAAATCCGGGAAGCGTTTCTTACCCAAGACAACCTGATCATATGCCAACATTTCTCATTATGGAAATCGATGATGAAGGCGAGGCTCATTACGGACATGGATATTATAAATCCAAATTTACCGAACTGAAAATTTGAAAAAAATAATATAAATGTACTATCTTTAGAGAAGATAAGCTGCATCTCGGCATAACTTTTTCATGCAAGCATGAAAGTTCTACGCTCAATTTGCACTATCTTTGCGCCTCAATTTAAAAATAGAGTATGATTTCAATAGACGGACTGGCCGTAGAATTTGGCGGCACCACCTTATTCAGTGATATCTCCTTCGTTATTAATGAAAAAGACCGCATCGCCCTGATGGGAAAGAACGGAGCGGGGAAAAGTACCTTACTGAAAATTCTGGCAGGAGTACGCCAACCTACCCGGGGCAAAATTTCAGCACCCAAAGACAGTGTAATCGCTTATCTGCCGCAGCACCTGATGACGGAAGACGGACGAACTGTATTTCAGGAAACAGCACAAGCCTTCTCACATCTGCATGAGATGGAAGCAGAGATAGAACGCCTCAACAAGGAGTTGGAAACTCGTACTGATTACGAAAGTGACAGTTATATGGAACTGATCGAAACAGTCTCTGCCCTGAGTGAGAAATTCTACTCCATCGACTCCACCAATTATGAGGAAGATGTGGAAAAAGCTTTGTTAGGACTCGGCTTCACGCGCGAAGATTTCGACCGCCAAACCAGTGACTTCAGCGGCGGATGGCGTATGCGCATCGAACTTGCCAAGTTGCTGCTACAGAAACCGGATGTGTTGTTGCTGGATGAGCCTACCAATCACCTCGATATTGAAAGTATCCAGTGGCTGGAAGATTTCCTCATCAATAATGGTAAGGCTGTCATCGTCATCAGCCACGACCGTAAATTTGTGGATAACATCACTACCCGTACTATTGAAGTGACAATGGGACGGATTTATGACTATAAAGTAAATTACTCCAAATATCTGGAACTCCGCAAAGACCGTCGCGAACAACAGCAAAAGGCGTATGACGAACAACAGAAGTTTATAGCCGAAACCAAGGAATTCATCGAACGCTTCAAAGGCACTTATTCCAAAACTCTGCAAGTGCAGAGCCGCGTAAAGATGCTGGAGAAGCTGGAACTTCTGGAAGTGGATGAAGAAGATACTTCGGCATTGCGATTGAAATTCCCGCCATCACCACGCTCGGGTAACTATCCTGTAACCATGGAAAACGTAGGTAAAACCTATGGTGACCATGTAGTATTCAAGAATGCTACGCTGACTGTAGAACGGGGAGACAAATTAGCTTTTGTCGGTAAGAACGGTGAGGGTAAGTCTACGCTGGTGAAGTGTATCATGAAAGAGATTGAGCACGATGGTACACTGACGCTCGGGCACAATGTACAGATCGGTTATTTTGCACAGAATCAGGCGTCTATGCTGGATGAGAACCTTACGGTATTCCAGACGATTGACGATGTGGCAAAAGGAGAAATACGTAACAAGATACGCGACTTGCTGGGTGCTTTTATGTTTGGCGGCCCTGAACAATCCATGAAAAAGGTGAAAGTGCTTTCCGGTGGAGAACGTACGCGACTTGCTATGATTAAGTTACTGCTGGAACCAGTGAACCTGTTGATTCTGGATGAGCCGACGAACCACCTGGACATGAAAACTAAAGATATCCTGAAGCAAGCTTTGCTGGATTTTGATGGTACACTAATCGTTGTAAGCCACGACCGTGACTTCCTGGACGGACTGGTTACGAAGGTCTATGAATTCGGCAACAAGCAAGTGAAAGAACACCTGAGTGGCATCTACGAATTCCTGGAAAAGAAGAAAATGGAGTCGCTCCGCGAACTGGAAAGGTAAACGTTCCTTAACAGGGCTTCTGCAACTTTTCTTGCGTCATATTGTTTTATTTTCATAAACCTCTAACTACGAGAATAATGAAGCGATATGACGCAATAATAATAGGATTTGGCAAAGGTGGGAAATTACTGGCAGCCGAATTAGCCAACCGCAACTGGAAAGTGGCGGTTATAGAACGTTCCCCTGAAATGTATGGCGGAACTTGTATAAACGTAGGATGTATCCCTACCAAAACCATGATACACGAAGCAGAGTTTGCTGAACGTATCTATCAGGATGATTATAAAAAACAATCCAAGTTATATTCCCTTGCCCTGAAACGCAAAGATAAGTTGGTCACGTTCCTACGTGAGAAGAATGTCGAAAATCTGACAGGTAACCCTAATATCACATTGTATGACGGAACCGCTTCTTTTGTATGCGAAGATACGGTGAAAGTAACTCTTACACCCGGAAAGGATGAAGAATCCTTCGAACTGGAAGGAAAAGAAATATTTATCAATACCGGTTCTACACCTATCCTGCCGGATATAGACGGATTAAGAGATAGTAAATATGTATATACCAGTGATACACTGCTTCATGCAGATGTTCTTCCCCAACATTTACTAATCATAGGCAGTGGTGCCATCGGACTGGAATTCGCAACCATGTATGCCGGATTCGGCAGTAAGGTCACTATTCTGGAAGCCGGTAAACGTTTTCTGCCGAAAGCAGACCGGGAGATTGCCGAATACATGCAGGAAAGTTTAAAAAGGAAAAATATAGAGATACGCCTGAATGCCCGTGTGCAGTCATTGCATGATACAGCAGACGGTATTACAGCCGCCTATACGGATGCCTCGGACGGTACACCCTATTTTCTGGAAGGAGATGCCCTGCTCATTGCAACAGGCCGTAAACCGATGATAGATGATCTGCATCTGGAAAAAGCCAGAGTGCAAATCAATGCACAGGGAGCAATAGTTGTAAATGAACAATTACGCACTACTGTACCACATATATGGGCTTTGGGAGATGTGAGAGGTGGAGAAATGTATGATTACCTTTCCATCGATGACTCCCGCATTATCCTGAACCATTTATTCGGTAATAAGGAACGCTCTATCGACGACCGCAATCCTGTGCCTTACGCCATCTTCACAGATCCTCCGATGGCACATATCGGTCTGACAGAGGAAGATGCTGTGAAACGGGGTTATCCCATCAAGATTTCACGCTTACCAGCCTCAGCTATTCCGCGGGCACGTACTTTGCAGAATATGGATGGAATGCTAAAAGCTATCGTAAATACGGATACAGAGAAAATTCTGGGCTGTTCCCTTTTCTGTATAGATGCACCGGAACTTATCAATCTGGTAGCGTTTGCCATAAAGACCGGACAGAAATCTTCTGCTTTACGTAACTTTATATTCACCCATCCCAGTATGAGTGAAGGTTTAAATGGATTATTCAAGGCTTTTTAATAACTAACATTTGGTAATTAAGTCGTTAACTTCTATCTTTGTCCGCAATTAGAAAATTAAGATGCAGAAGAAACGGTATATAACATTTTTCCTAATGTTCATCAGCATGGTCATGCTGGTAGTGCCGGTTATTCCTCATCACCACCACAACAATGGGTTGATATGCATGAAGAATGATATAGCTCCCAATTGTTGCGGACAACAACACAACTCGGATAACGAACATTGCTGTTGCGATACGGGATGTGTAACGACTCATTTCTTCCAGCAAACTCCCAGCTCGGACAATGGATGGGCACATCCGGACTTTCCGCTGGTTATTACATTGTTTTCCGAACCACTCCTCAGATTATTAGTCCTGCCCGAAGAAAGCGGGCAAAGACAGGACTGCATATATCAGGAGTCACTTCATGGCACGTATCTTACACGTGCCACAGGACTTCGCGCACCTCCGTGTGTTCTTACTTTATCGTAAAGTCTGCAACTTTATTGCAGGCTTTTATCTCTAATTTTGCACACAGATAAAAGTAAGAACATAAAAATATCATCATGAAAAAAATTCTTTTTATGGGAGTCATGGGTCTATTCCTATTGGGCTCTTGCAATAGTAAATCCGGCGACGGACACGAAGGTCATAATCATGAAACAGAAAAGCATGAGCACGAAGGTTGCGATCATGATCATGAGGGCGAAGACCACAATCACGAAGGTGACGAACACAACCACGATGGACATGACCACGGTGAAGTAGCAGCAGCCGGACATAGTGACGAAATCATTCTGCCGCCCGCCAAGGCGCAGGCTGCCGGAGTAAAATCCAATGTTGTAGAACCGGGAATTTTCCATCAAGTTATAAAAACCAGCGGCCAGGTAATGGCAGCACAAGGAGACGAAAGCGTTGCTGTAGCAACAGTGGCAGGTGTAGTAACTTTCCGTGGAAAAGTTATCGAGGGCATGAGTGTCAGCAAAGGTACACCGCTGGTTATATTGTCTTCTAAAAACATGGCGGATGGTGACCCTGTAGAACGGGCACGCATCGCTTATGAAGTATCCAAGAAAGAATACGAGCGTATGAAATCCCTTGTAGGAAATAAGATTGTTTCTGAAAAGGATTTCGCTCAGGCTGAACAAGCGTATGAGAATGCACGTATCAGCTACGAAGCCGTAGCCAAAAACAGTTCGGCAAGCGGACAAGCCGTGGTTTCCCCCATCAGCGGATATGTAAAAAGCCTGTTAGTGAAAGAAGGCGATTACGTAGCGGTGGGACAACCGTTAGTCAGCATTACGCAAAACCGCAAATTATTCTTGCGTGCTGACGTTTCAGAGAAATATTACCAATATCTTCGTACTATTGGTTCTGCTAACTTCTGCACTCCTTACAATAATAAGGTATACGCATTGAAAGACTTAGACGGACGTCTTCTCTCCTATGGCAAAGCCTCGGGTGGAGACGGTGGATATTATGTACCTGTAACCTTTGAATTTGACAACAAAGGTGATATCATCCCCGGTTCGTTTGTAGAAATCTTCTTATTGTCTTCCCCTATAGAAAATGTAATATCCCTGCCCCATTCAGCATTGACTGAAGAGCAAGGCAGTTTCTTTGTCTACCTGCAACTGGATGAAGAAGGATATAAGAAACAACTCGTCACTCTTGGAGCCGATAACGGTAAAAACGTACAAATTCTCTCAGGTGTAAAAGCAGGAGACCGCGTGGTAACCGAAGGAGCTTATCAGGTGAAACTGGCAAGCGCTACAAATGCAATACCGGCACACAGTCACGAACACTAATTTAGCGATGAGTGGTTAGTGATAAGTGATTAGCTCACTTATCATATTTACTAATCACTAAACACTAATAAACTAATCATTATTAACATGCTAAACAAGATTATACATTTCTCACTTCATAACCGCATCCTGGTACTTGTGGCCTCGGTGTTGTTACTGATAGGCGGAACTTACACCGCCATGCACACGGAAGTGGACGTATTTCCAGATCTCAATGCACCTACGGTTGTCATCATGACTGAGGCAAACGGTATGGCGGCAGAAGAAGTGGAACAACTCGTCACATTTCCTGTTGAAACAGCAGTGAACGGTGCAACAGGTGTGCGCCGCGTACGTTCTTCATCTACCAATGGATTTTCAGTAGTATGGGTAGAATTCGATTGGGATACGGATATTTATCTGGCCCGACAGATTGTAAGCGAGAAGCTGGCTGTTGTAAGCGAAAGCTTACCTACCGGTGTAGGTAAACCGACACTGGGTCCACAATCGTCCATTCTGGGCGAGATGCTGATTATCGGTCTGACTGCCGACTCTACCTCTATGCTTGACCTGCGTACAATAGCTGACTGGACCATCCGTCCGCGCTTACTCTCTACAGGCGGTGTGGCACAGGTAGCGGTACTGGGTGGTGATATAAAGGAATATCAGATACAATTAGATCCGGAACGGATGCGGCATTACGGCGTTACGTTGAATGAGATTATGACCGTGACCCGTGAAATGAATCTGAACGCAAACGGTGGTGTGCTATATGAATATGGCAACGAATACATTGTACGTGGAGTACTTTCTACCGATCGGGTAGATCAACTGGCACGTGCTGTGGTACGTGGTGGAACCGCTTCGGGCAGTGCTCCTATTCTGTTGGAAGACATTGCAGACGTACACATCGGAGCAAAATTACCCAAACTGGGTACAGCATCGGAACGGGGTAAAGCTGCCGTATTGTTGACCGTAACCAAGCAGCCGGCCACCAGCACGCTGGAATTAACGGATAAACTGGAAGCATCCCTGAAAGATTTACAGAAAAATCTGCCACCGGATGTAAAGGTCAGCACAGACATTTTCCGACAAAGTCGCTTTATCGAAAGCTCCATCGGAAACGTACAGAAGTCCTTGTTCGAAGGAGGTATCTTCGTGGTGATTGTACTATTCCTGTTCCTTGCAAATGTACGTACAACAGTGATCTCATTGGTTACACTACCACTTTCATTGATTACTTCACTGGTAACACTGCATTATATGGGATTCACAATCAACACAATGAGTCTGGGTGGTCTTGCCATCGCTATCGGTTCGTTAGTGGATGATGCCATTGTGGACGTGGAAAACGTATATAAACGACTCCACGAAAACAAGTTGAAACCTGTGGAAGAACGACTTTCCATATTGGAAGTGGTATTCAACGCATCGAAAGAAGTACGTATGCCTATCCTGAACTCTACGCTGATTATCGTAGTTAGTTTCGTGCCGTTATTCTTCCTCACAGGTATGGAAGGCCGCATGCTGGTTCCTCTGGGTATTGCGTTCATTGTAGCATTGGCTGCTTCTACGGTAGTGGCACTGACAGTTACACCGGTACTTTGCTCTTATCTTTTGGGAAAAGACAAGAAGAAGGAAGAGAAAGAAAGCAGTGACTCGTATGTAGCACGTAAAATGAAACAATGGTATGGCGCTGCACTGGCTTTCGTACTGGGACATAAGAAGATCGTATTGGGCAGTACTATCGGTTTGTTCGTAGTAGCCTTGGTATGTTTCTTCACATTAGGCCGTTCGTTCCTGCCACCTTTCAACGAAGGTTCGTTTACGATCAACATATCTTCTTTGCCGGGTATCTCGCTGGAAGAAAGTGACAAGATGGGACATCGTGCAGAGGAATTGCTACTCAGTATTCCTGAAATACAAACCGTTGCCCGCAAGACCGGACGTGCCGAACTGGACGAACATGCACTTGGAGTGAATGTTTCCGAAATAGAAGCTCCGTTCGAACTGAAAGACCGTTCACGTAGTGAAATGGTTGCTGAAGTACGTGAGAAGTTGGGTACAATCGTAGGAGCAAACATAGAAATCGGACAACCTATCAGTCATCGTATCGATGCTATGCTTAGCGGTACGAAAGCAAACATTGCTATTAAACTGTTTGGTGATGACCTGAACCGCATGTTTACTTTGGGTAATGAAATCAAAGGTGCCATCCAGGATATCCCGGGCATTGCCGACCTGAATGTGGAGCAACAAATAGAACGTCCTCAGCTTATCATTTCGCCCAAGCGGGAAATGTTGGCTAAGTTTGGTATCTCATTACCGGAATTCTCTGAGTTCGTGAATGTCTGCCTTGCAGGCGAAACCGTATCACAGGTTTACGAGCAGGGCAAAAGTTTTGACCTCACTGTACGTGTACGTGATGACCTTCGCGACGAAATGGAGAAGATACGCAACTTGATGATAGATACCAGCGACGGAAAGAAAATACCATTGAACTACATCGCCGAAGTGCGTTCTGCAATGGGACCGAATACTATCAGCCGCGAGAACGTGAAACGTAAAATTGTGATCTCTGCCAATGTTGCCGACCGTGATTTGCGCAGTGTAGTGAATGACATTCAGGCTCGCGTGGACAAAGACATCAAGTTACCGGAAGGATATCACCTGGAATATGGCGGTCAGTTTGAAAGTGAACAGGCGGCAAGCCGTACCTTATTACTCACATCGCTAATGAGTATTGCAGTGATCTTCTTACTGCTTTATCATGAATTCCGCAGTGTAAAAGAGAGTGCAATTATACTTATCAACCTGCCATTGGCATTGATTGGTGGTGTGTTTGCCTTGCTGATGACAACCGGAGAGGTGAGTATTCCGGCTATTATCGGGTTCATTTCACTATTCGGTATCGCTACCCGAAACGGTATGCTGCTAATCAGCCACTACAATCATTTACAACAAGAAGAGGGAGTAAGTGTGTACGACAGCGTGATCCGCGGTTCAATGGACCGTTTGAATCCGATTCTAATGACTGCGTTGTCTTCTGCTCTTGCACTTATTCCATTGGCATTGGGAGGTGATTTGCCGGGTAACGAAATTCAAAGTCCGATGGCAAAAGTTATACTTGGCGGTCTTTTAACTTCCACATTCCTGAACGGTTTCATCATTCCGATTGTTTATCTGATGATGCACCCCAAAAAACAACCATTAACAATATCAAACAATGAAACGAATTCTTATATTTAGTTTTATCACTTTTTTCCTATATGCGGGGATGCGTGCCCAATCGGTCGATATAGACGAAGTGCTGCACCGCATTGAAGCGAACAATAAGGAGTTGCAGGCTAATGCACAACTTATCACTTCACAGAAATTGGAAAACAAGTCGGAAAACAATTTGCCTGATCCCACTCTCTCGTATGCCCATTTATGGGGTTCGGAAGATAAGAGTGAGACGATAGGTGAACTTGTTGTTTCCCAAAGCTTTGATTTCCCTACCTTATATGCCACACGCGGAAAAGTAAACCGACTCAAAACCGGTGCGCTTGATGCACAGTCTGCCGTTTTCCGTCAACAATTGCTGTTGCAGGCTAAGGAGCTTTGTTTCGATATCATCATGTTACAGCATCAGCAAGTGATTCTGGATGAGCGTATGAAACAGGCTGAGGAACTCTCCGCATACTACAAGAAGCGTCTGGAAACAGGTGATGCCAATGTATTGGAAACAAACAAGATCAATCTGGAATTACTGAATGTACGTACAGAGTTCCGTGCCAATCAGACTGCGCTTGATAATGCCTGGAAATCTCTCCTTGCACTCAATGGAGACCAGTCTTTGCAAGACAATGAACTGAGCAGTTTCCGCTCCATCAATGATTATCCGTTGCCGCTTCTTCCTAACAACTATGAACAGTTACGTTCGGAAGTGTTGGCAGCCGATCAGACTTTGCTGTCATTGAGCAGTGAAAGTGCTGCTGCCCGCAAACAGATTTCTGCAAGCAAGCAAGGCTGGTTGCCTAAATTGGAACTGGGATATCGTCGTAACACTGAGTCCGGCACTCCGTTCAATGGGGTTGTAGTGGGTTTTTCTTTCCCACTGTTTGAGAACCGCAATAAGGTGAAGATAGCCAAAGCACAATCTCTGAATCTCGACTATCAGAAAGAGAACGCTACTTTCCAAGCTGAAGCGACCTTAGCAAAACTGTACAGTGAAGCACAATCATTGCAAACCTCCATACAGGAATATAGGGAAGCATTCAGTTCACAACAAGATCTTGCATTGCTGAAACAAGCCCTTACAGGTGGACAGATCAGCGTGATAGAA
>ERZ773146.2725-NODE-2725-length-11709-cov-10.443024_pt1 | contig 11709 bp, 8 predicted proteins | sample MGYA00580847_ERZ773146 | MGnify/ENA primary metagenome ERZ773146 (study PRJEB29015, sample SAMEA2737830) | human gut metagenome | biome: human gut; feature: human-associated habitat; material: faeces | place: China | collected 2012 ...
CTTACCTGGTCAACACCGGCTGGAACGGCACCGGCAAGCGCATCTCCATCAAGGACACCCGTGGCATCATCGACGCTATCCTGAACGGCGATATCAATAACGTGCCCACCAAGAAGATCCCCTACTTCGACTTCGAGGTTCCCACCGTCCTGAACGGTGTTGACACCGGCATCCTGGATCCCCGCGATACCTACGCCGATGCTTCCCAGTGGGAGGAGAAGGCCAAGGATCTGGCTGGCCGCTTCATCAAGAACTTCAAGAAGTACGAGGGTAACGAGCACGGCAAGGCTCTGGTCTCTGCCGGCCCCCAGCTGTAAGCTCTGATCCCAGCATTTTTCTTCTGAACTCCATATAAAGAAGCTCCCCACCCTGTGCTCATTGACCGAGCACAGAGTGGGGAGTTTTTGCGTTTCAGCGTCTGTAAACGAAGCATCGATTGTGTTTTCCACCATATTATGCTATTCTGTGGAAAAGGAGTGACCTTTATGGATACCAGGGATTTCGGAGCATTTCTTTCCCGGATACGGAAAGCCCGAGGGCTGACACAGGCCGGACTGGCCGAACAGCTTCATGTAACGGATAAAGCCGTCAGCCGATGGGAGCGTGGAATCGGTCTGCCGGATATCAACACGCTGGAGCCTCTTGCGGATGCTCTTGGCCTGAACCTTTCTGACCTTATGCACTGCCACGACCCGCAGGAAGCAGATATTGCACCGGAAGTCCCGCTGGAAGATTTCTTTACCCTGCTGCGCCGTCAACAATCCATTGACTGGCGCTCGGTACGGGCAGTTTTGTTTTGGCTCAGTGCCGCACTGGCCATCTGGGGCATCCTCGCCTGCCCGGGCCGGATGGCCGTCCACTGGCGTACCCTGAGCAATGGGAACCTGCAGGCAGACGGCTGGCTTCCCTCCTGGGTGTTTTTCCCATTGTTCGTCGGGATAGAATTTCTCTCGCTGGAGCTCTGGAACAACTTTGAGCAGACCGGCTACTACCGACACTGGGGTGAGATAGGTGCCTCCGTCACCCGCTCCATGAACTTCTGCTCCCCTACTGTCCGGCTCTGGAAGTTTGTGCTCGACCTGCTATTCTTCTTCGGGTTCGGCTTCGTGGTCCCCTGCGCTGAGATGATGGCGATTCTGATCAACTGAAAAAAAGAAAGCCCTCCTGTCGCACTCAGGCGAAAGGAGGGCTTTCTATCATCTTATCAGAAGGTTTTCGTTCTTATATTCCTCTGATTTTAAGATCCTTTACTTTTCGTTCTTTGCACGGCGTTCTTTCAGATCGCTTTCCATCTGCGCCAGCGTCTTTTTATCCAGATTGAACACCACGCCGTACGCAATGATCATCAGGATATAGCTTCCCAGATACATGATCGGCACCAGATAGCGCATCCGGGTTGCCACTTCGATCGTCTGTGCAGCCTTCAGAGATGCATCATAGCCCAGTTTGGTTGCCAGAACAAGGCCCAGAGAAGGTCCGATGCCCTGTGCAAGCTTACGGAAGAAGGAGTGCAGTGCATAGGTAGTGCCTTCTTCTCGCACGCCAAATTTCCACTCGTTGTAATCGATCGCATCCGCCATCAGAGACCAGCTCAGGCAGCTTCCGACACCGCCGCCCAGCATTGCAATGATCTGACACAGGACATAAAGGCTGAGGCCCCGGCCGTCCGGTGTGATGGGCAGAACCAGCATCAGGACGTACGCCAGCGCACAGACTACTGAACCAAAGGTCACGGCTTCCTTCTTGCCAAAGCGCTTGACGATACGGCTCACAAAAGGACTGAAAATGAAAACGCCAAAGTAGGAGATCATACCCACAAGGCCGGAGATCTTTGCATTCTTGAAATAAGCCTGGAACAGGATCTGGCCTGCAGTAGAGGCACCATACATACCAATAAACGTTGCGATAGGTGCCAGCGTTGCGCCCACAGCCGGGCGGTTATGGATAAAGTTGTTGAACGCCTTCATGACGTTGAACTTCGGCGCATCCTCTTTCAGAGTGATCGTGGTGTCCACACGCACCTTTGTGTTCGTGACCATAAAGCGGAAGCAGACCAGACCGATCACACCCATGATCAGAGCAATGACAAACATCTGCTCACCGCGCAGGTTGTTCTGGTTATCATAAATGATCACCGGAATCAGCATACCGGTCAGAAGCCCACCGCCCATAGAACCAATGGAGCGGAAAGTCGACAGCTGTGCACGCTGGATCGGGTCATCCGAGATCAGAGACAGCATCGAGCCATACGGCACATTTGCAACGGTGTAGAAAGCATCCCAGATCATATAGCCTGCCACAAACAGAATGTTCTTGACCATACCGGGAGCCTGCGGGAACGGCAGATAGCAAAGTGCACCGGCCACGGTCAGTCCGATCGCACCGAACCAGATATAGGCAAGGAACTTGTTCCGGCGGTATTTGTGCGTATCCGCATCTACCATTGCTCCGATAATCGGATCGTTGATTGCGTCCCAGATCTGCACGATCAGCAGAAGGGATGCCATCAGGTAGTTGTCGATCCCCATAAACTGCGTCCAATAAATCGTCAGGTAACCTTTGAGCGCAAAACTCATATTGCAGCCAAAGTCACCCGCTGCGTATGCAAGTTTATCACGCAATCCAAACCCTGCAGACGCATCCACTGTTGATTTTCCCATGAAAATACTCCTTCCTCAAATTTCCGGACAATTTTGGCACACGGCCCGCAAGCTGTATGCTCATTTATAAATCCATGATACGGCATCTTCTCCCAAAATGTTAGTACATTTTTACGAAATTGCTCAAAAATTTTACGATTTGAAAGTATTTCTTGTTGTATCCTTTAATTCATGCAGTGTTTTCGTAATTCTGCACAAGCAATCTTTTTCTTTTTTGTATACAAAATATTTTTTCTTAGCCGAATCTTTTCTTTGTTGAGAACGGCGTTGTGCGCCGCATATAAAGCAAGGGCCATTGCACAGATTCCCGTGCAATGGCCCTTGCGATTGTTTCTTATTTCGCCGCCTCAAACTCGGCTTCGATCTCCTTCGAGGGGGCAGGGGTGACCAGGCTGACCACCACACAGACCAGCAGTGAGGTCAGGAAGGCGGGCAGCAGCTCATAGATGCCGAACACACCGCCCAGAGGGCTGACGAGGTACTTCCAGACAAAGACCATCAGGCCGCCGGCGAGCATTCCGGCCAGCGCGCCCTGCCAGTTGCAGCGCTTCCAGAAGAGCGCACAGAGCATGACCGCACCGAATGCGCCGCCGAAACCGGCCCATGCAAAGCTGACGATGCCAAAGACACTGGAATCCGGGTCACGGGCCAGCACCACGCCCACCACGCTGACGCAGATGATGGTCAGGCGGGCAGCAAACAGGCTCTGGCGTTCGGTCAGCTTCATGTGGCCGAACTCCTGCAGGATGTTCTGGGAGACGCTGGACGCGGCAGCAAGCATCTGGCTGTCGGCGGTGGACATGGTGGCAGCAAGGATGCCCGCCAGGATCAGGCCCGCCAGAACAGCTGCCAGAATGCCGTGCTGTGCAATGAGGTTTGCAATGCGGACGATGACCGTCTCGCTGGAGGAGCCGCTCAGGTACTCCAGCGCGCCTGCCTTGGTCATGCCAAGGCCCACCATGCCGATGATGATGGAGGCGGTCATGGCAATGATGACCCACACGCTGGCAATGCGGCGGCTGAGCACCAGCTTCTTTTCATCCTCAATGGCCATGAAGCGGAGCAGGATGTGGGGCATTCCGAAGTAGCCCAGGCCCCACGCCATGGTGGAGACGATGTCCAGCAGGCTGTACGAGGTGGCCGTGCCCTCGGCGGCGTTGTGGCTGGCCATCATGGTCAGGTAACCGGGCAGGCTCTGGGCGTTGGCCACAACGGCATCCCAGCCGCCTGCCGCGCCAATGCCGTACACCAGCACAGCCACAAGGGCCAGACTCATCACGATGGACTGGATGAGGTCGGTGGTGGTAACGGCGCGGAAGCCGCCCGTGATGGTATAGCCCACGATGACGCAGGCCGAGACCACCATGGCCGCCATGTAATCCACGCCGAAGAGGCTGTGGAACAGCTTACCGCAGGCGGCAAAGCCCGAAGCCGTGTAGGGCACAAAGAACACGATGATGATCACCGCGCCCAGTGCGTTGAGCAGATTGCGCTGGTCGTGGAAGCGCAGGGACAGGAACTGCGGCACGGTGATGGCTTCCAGATTGGCCGAATACCGCCGCAGCCGCCGGGCCACGATGAGCCAGTTCAGCCAGGTGCCCAGCGCCAGGCCGATGGCGGTCCAGCCGGGCGAGGCGATGCCGGTGAGGTAGGCAAGGCCCGGCATTCCCATCAGCAGCCAGCTGGACATATCGCTGGCTTCGGCGCTCATGGCCGTGACCAGCGGGCCCATTTTGCGGCCGCCAAGGTAGAAATCGGTGCTGTCGTTGTTGGACTTGCTGTATGCAAACCCAACCAACAGCATTGCCACCAGATAGATGATGATGGTGGCGATGATGCAGATGTTGGTCATATACTTTTTCCCCCTTGTCTTTCCAAATGAAAGTACGCTTCGATTTTACCACAGTAAAGCATCAAAGTGCAAGTCTTTTGGCAAAACTTTGTCCTGATTCGCCAAAAGTCCACGAGTGGCGGACAAAAAATTTTCAAATTGACCGGAAACATCCAGCCCCGGGATTTTTCTTGCAAAATCCCGGAAATCTGTTATACTACCAATCCAGGGGGTTAGTGTACATGAAAGAATCCAAAACCATACAAGCTGTACCGGGCTCCGGTGTGTTATGTGCTGTTGGTGCAGCTGGTGTTCGCATAACAGAAACGGGAGGTGCCGGTGGGGCATCTCCCGTTTGTTTCAATGATAGAATGTATCAAAATTGATCTGCCGGTAGAAGCGCTGCTGGAGCTGGTCAAAGTTCTCGCAGTCCTGGGCCAGCAGCCACATGACCTTGGTGACAACGGCCTCAATGGTCATATCGTGGGCCTCCAGGAAGCGGAAGCGGTTCTTGACCCGCTTGCCCACCTCGTAAATGCCCACATCGCTGCCCTCATAAGTGACCTGCGTGGTCAGGATCAGGATCTTGTGGGTCTGGTCGTAATCGCCCAGCTCCTCGGCAAAGGCATCCATGAGCCGCTGGGGAATGCCGCCCACGCCAAAGCTTTCCACAATGACGCAGTCATATTGTTGAAAGATAGCCGGGATAAGCTCCGGCCCAAGGCCGGGGGTCAGCTTGAGCAGGAACACTTTGGGGTTCAGCGCCCGGCCAAACTCCACCGGGCCGGTGGGCCAGGGCGAAGCCACATACCGCACCAGCCGGTCGCCCTGCACCAGCGCCAGCGCCGGGAAGTTGACCGACGCAAAGGCATCGTAACTGATGGTCTTGTTCTTCTTGGCTCGGGTGCCCGCAATGACGTGCCCGCCAAACACCACCATCACACCCCGGCTGCCCGGGTCAAGGGCACAGATCACGCTGTCCCGCAGGTTCTTCTTTGCATCGGTGATCTCGTTGGAAATGGGCTGCTGGGCACCCGTGAGGATGATGGGCTTGTCCGCATTCTGAATGAGGTAGGACAGCGCCGCCGCCGAGTAGGCCAGTGTATCGGTGCCGTGGCAGATGATGAAGCCATCGTAAAGCGCATAATTTTCCTGCACGGCCTTGGCCATCATCAGCCAGTGCTCCGGGCCAAGGTCGGTGCTGTCGATGCTGCACAGGTTGAGCGTTTCCGGGCAGCAGAGCTGCTGCAATTCCGGCAGATGGGCCAGCAGCTCCTCGCTGGTCAGAACAGGCTTGAGCCCCTGTGCAGTGCGCACGCTGGCAATGGTGCCGCCGGTGGTGATAAAAAGCAGGCGCTGCTTGGACATAGGTTTTTCCCCTCCATGGTGTCGATTTTTGCGATATTTTCAGTATAGCACAGTTCGTCGGAGATGAAAAGTGCGGGGAGTTGAGGTATAATAGTTATCATAAGATCAAGCTATCCTCTGTACAACCTACCATAAGGAGAAACTGCCATGTCAAACATTGTGATCATTGGTTCCGGCCCCGCAGGTGTCTCGGCGGCATTGTATGCCGCGCGCGCCGGGGTGCAGACCACCGTTCTGACCAAGGGCCCCGGCGCACTGGACCGGGCCGAGCTCATCCAGAACTACTACGGCTTTGCCGAACCCATCACCGGTGCCGAGCTGGAACGCCGGGGCATCGAGGGTGCCAAGGCCGTGGGGGTGGAGTTCGTCACCACCGAGGCCGTGGGCCTGACCTACACCGACAAGCTGACCGTGGAGACGCTGGCCGGGGATTTCCCTGCCGATGCCGTCATTCTGGCCACGGGGGCTTCCCGGGCAGCGCCCCGCATTCCGGGCCTTGCCGGGCTGGAGGGCCACGGCGTGAGCTACTGCGCCACCTGCGATGCCTTTTTCTACCGCGGCAGGGATGTGGCTGTGCTGGGCAGTGGAGAGTACGCCCTGCATGAGGTACAGGCCCTGCTGCCCGTGGCTCACAGCGTCACCCTGCTCACGGGCGGGGCCCCGCTGACGGCACAGTTCCCGCCAGAGGTGGCCGTGCGGACGGAAGTCGTGGAAGCCATCCTCGGTGAAGAGCGGGTCACCGGCGTGCAGCTGAAAGACGGCGGGACGCTGGAAGTCTCCGGCGTGTTCGTGGCGCTGGGCGTGGCAGGCAGCACCGCCCTGGCCCGCAAGCTGGGGGCTGAGGTGAACGGCAGCCGGATCGTGGTGGATGACCACATGCAGACCTCCCTGCCCGGCCTGTACGCCGCCGGAGACTGCACCGGCGGGCTGCTGCAGGTCGCCAAGGCCGTGTACGAGGGTGCCGTGGCAGGCACCGAAGCCGCCAAAGCCCTGCGGAAGTGATCCAGACAGAAAAAGGACGCTGTGCCCTGCGGCACAGCGTCCTTTTATTGCTTTGCTCAGCTCTTGCAGCCGGATTCCTCTTCGATGCCGGTGAAATCGCTGGCTTCCGCGATCTTGGTGGTATCGAACTTGCCGTTCTCATCCTTGGGGACAACGGCAGGGCCTGCCTCCACAGGGTTCACGGTCGCTCCCTCTGCCGCAGGCTTTTCCTCGGCAGGCTCCTCTGCGCGGGCAGCTTCCACCACCGGGGCTGCGGGCGCAGTCTCGGGCTCAGCAGGAGCCTTTTCAAAGGCAGGGGGCCATGCGTCACCGGGAGCGGTCTCCTTGGCCTCGCCCTCGGCGTAGGCCTCGGCAGTCTTTTCGGCCTCGGCGGGGTCCTTTTCAGCTTCCTCGGGGAACTCCACGTTTTCGACGTGGAGCGGGTCCTTGTCGTTCAGAACTTTGTCCAGCACGACGATGGCGGCACCGGTAACAGCCACAGCGGCAACGGCACCCAGAACACGGAACAGAGTTTTCATGGTGAAGTCCTCCCTGTATAAGATAGGATTTAAGAGAATGTTACGACATCGTTCTGCGGCTTTTCGGCGGGCTCCACCGAAATGGCGGTCAGCACCGGGCCCTTGCCGCGGTAGATGTTGTGGAACTTGTAATTGACCTTGGCGGTCACAGTGACCCAGGCGCGCTGCTCCAGTGCCTTGTAGCCATCATAGCTGCAGGGGAAGCCCACGAACTGGATATCCTGCACACAGCAGGTCATTGCAAAACGGCCGGGCACAAAGCTGTTTTTGCCCGCGCGGTTGGTCTGGCAGACCTGCGCCAGGAACCGGACGGTCTTGCCCGTATACTTCTGGGGCTCGTCCTGGCAGTCCATATACCAGATGCCGAAATCGTCCTCACCGATCTCAACGATCGGGGCGTTCAGATCAAAGGGCAGCGGGTCAGGGATGTCATCATATGCCACGCTGCCGTCGGCGAACTCATAGGCGATATCGCACTTGCGGGAGGCCTGACGCACCAGCTTGTGCAGCTCCTGACGGGCGGCATCGTTGTTCACGGCCTCAGCGCGGTTGAACACGATCAGCTCACTGCGGGCGATCTTGTCCAGCAGCAGGCTGCGCATGGAGTTGTCGCGGGCGTAGGTCAGGGCGGTGGTGCCGTCGGCGGTGGCGATGCACTGGTACACGATCCAGCTCTCGGGCAGAGCCTCGGCCAGATCCTGCAGCAGCCACATGCCGTTGTACTCAATGACCACACGGCCTGCACCGGATTCCTTTTCCAGCTTTGTCAGGTTCTGCGGGTTCAGCTCGGCCTTGTCCTCCAGCACCTTGACGGTCACGCCGGGAAAGGCGAACTTTTTGGGATTATACTCTTCTTCGCCCTCCTCGCAGATCAGCAGCAGGGTCTTGTCGCCGGAGTCGAAGTTGGGGTCTTCAAAGGTCTCCTGAATGAATTTGGTCTTGCCGCTTTCCAGAAAGCCCACAAACAGGTAGACCGGAATTTCTTTTGCCATAGGAATGGTTTCTCCTTTTTACTTTAAGCTCAGCAGCCGAACAGCTCTGCAATGGCCTTTTCGTTCAGCTTGGAGCCGATCACGACCAGCTTGCCGCCCACATCTGCACCGCGGGCACGCACTTCCCATTCGCCGGGCACATAGTCGAACTCCAGCCAGCCGTCTGCGCCGCCGTTCACGATGCCCTTGCTGCGCAGGATCATGCCGTAATTGCCGGTATCCAGCTCGGTGAGGGCGTGCTCCACTTCTGCCTTGGTGAATTTGCGGGCCGTCTCGACGCCCCAGCTGGTGAACACCTCGTCGGCGTCGTGGTCATGATGATGGTGATGACCGCAGCAGCAGTGGCCGTCATGGTCATGATGATGCTCGTGCTCGTCCTCGTCATCGTCGTCATCGTGGTCGTGATGGTGGCCGCAGCAGCAATGGTCATGGTCGTCATGATCGTGATGATGGTGCTCATGCTCATCGTGATCATCATCTTCATCGTGATCGTGGTGATGCTCGTGCTCGTCCTCGTCGTCATCATCGTGGTCGTGATGATGGCCGCAGCTGCACACACCGTTCTCGTCATCGTGGTGATGATGGTGGTGATGCTCTTCTTCCTCGTCCTCGTGGGAGTGCTCCTCATTGGCCTTTGCAGCCATGGCGATCAGCTCTGCCTTGAAGTCGTCCTTGGTGGACATGGCCTTCAGGATCTGCTCACCGGTCAGCTCGTCCCATGCGGTGGTCACGATGGTAGCGGTGGGGTTCTTCTCGCGCAGCATGGCGACCGCAGCGGCGATCTTCTCTTCGCTGGCGGTCTGGGTGCGGCTGAGCAGGATGCAGCTTGCGTGGCTGATCTGGTCATCGTAGAACTCGCCGAAGTTCTTCATATACATCTTGACCTTGTTCACATCGGCCACGGTGACAAAGCTGTTCAGCTGCACATCCAGATGCTCGGCCACGCCTTCCACAGCGCGGGTCACGTCGGACAGCTTGCCCACGCCGGAGGGCTCGATCACGATGCGGTCGGGGTGGTACTGCTCCACCACCTGCTGCAGGGCGGCGCGGAAATCGCCCACCAGAGAGCAGCAGATGCAGCCGGCGTTCAGCTCATTGATCTGGATGCCGGACTCCTTCAAAAAGCCGCCGTCGATGCCGATCTCGCCGAACTCGTTCTCGATGAGCACGACCTTCTGGCCTGCAAAGGACTCTTTGATGAGCTTCTTGATAAGGGTGGTCTTACCGGCGCCAAGGAAGCCGGAGAAAATATCGATTTTGGTCATAGTCTGAAATGCCTCTTTCTTTTATGCAGACGCCGCAAAGGCGCTGCCCAGCAGGCCCGTCGGGCCTTACAAGCAGTCCGGGCCGCTGAGTGCTGACCCAGAAAAATTCCTACACTCCTATTATAACAAGGCTGTCAATGGCAAACCGGCCTTTTTGATGAGAAATTTGTAACATTTTTTGCAATTTGCTTGCGTTTTCGGGCGGCAGGACCAAAATGATACCTGCGAATTGCATTCTGCGCCCCGGAATGATACAATAAGGTACAGCAAACCATCGCCGCCGGACGTTTTTCCGGCAGAATAAAGAAAGAAGGCTTTTTGACATGAGCATGAATACCGTTCCCGAGCGTCTGGCCGCCCTGCGCGAGGCCATGAAGGCAAACGGCGTGGACGTCTACCTCATCCCGGTGGGAGACCCGCACGCCAGCGAGTATATGCCCGACCACTACACTGCCCTGACCTACTTCTCCGGCTTCCACGGCGAGAACTCCAACTTCGTCGTCACCATGACCGAGAGCGCTGTCTGGGCCGATGGCCGTTACTTCGTGCAGGCTGAGAAGGAGATCGCTGGCACGGAGATCCAGCTGATGCGGATGGGCGAGCCGGGCGTGCCGACCGCCGAGCAGTACTGCGGCAAAGTCCTGCCCGAGGGTGGCAAGCTGGGCCTCTGCGGCCTGACTGCTTCCTGCGGTCTGGTGCGCAGCCTGCAGAAAGAACTGGACGCTAAGAAAGGCACCATCAAGCTGCTGAACCTCGAGGACGAGCTGTGGACGGAGGGCCGTCCCGCCCTGCCCGCCACCCCGGCATGGCTCCTGCCGAAAGAGTACGCGGGCTTCTCCCCTGCCGAGAAGCTGGGCCAGCTGCGTGCGAAGCTCTCTGAGCTGGGCTGCACCGCACAGCTGGTGGGCAAGCTGGACAATCTGGCATGGCTGCTCAATCTGCGTGCGATGGACATTCAATGCACCCCTTACGCAATGGCTTACTGCTATGTGACCCCCGATAAGGCGACACTCTTCATCGACACCGCCCGCGTCAGCGCTGAGGCTGCTGCGGAGCTGAAGGAGAACGGCGTGGAGCTGGCTGAGTACGACGATGTGCTTACCTTCCTCGCCGCCCAGGCCGAAGAGCAGACCGTTCTGGCCGACCCCGTTTCCGTCAACTACGCTGTTTACCAGACCCTGCAGGCCAACCCGGCTCTGACCGTCAAGGACGAGGCCGACCCCCTGCTGCCCATGAAGGGCGTCAAGAACGAAGTCGAGCTGGCTCACACCCGCGAAGCTCACATCCGCGACGGCGTGGCTATGGTGCGCTTCCAGATCGAGCTGGAGAACCGTCTGGCCGCCGGCGAAGAGCTGACCGAGCTGACCATCGACGAGATCCTCCACAAGTACCGCAGCGCACAGGACAAGTTCCTGACCGAGAGCTTCGGCACCATTGCAGCTTACGGCCCCAACGCCGCCATGATGCACTATCACGCCACCGAGGAAGACCACGCAAAGCTCGAGAAGAAGGGCTTCTTGCTGGTGGACAGCGGCGCGACCTATATGGACGGCACCACCGACATCACCCGCACCTACCCGCTGGGTGAGCTGACGGAGGACGAGCGCCTGTTCTACACCTGGACTTTACAGTGCCACATCGACATCGCCCGGGCTGTCTGGCTGGACTACTGCGACGGCCATATGCTGGACACCATTGCCCGTGAGCCGCTGTGGCGCCACCTCATCAACTACCGCTGCGGCACCGGCCACAGCGTCAGCCACGTGGGCAACGTCCACGAAGGCCCCCACGCCCTGAACGGCCGCAACACCACCGTCTTCAAGCCGGGCATGATCGTCACCGACGAGCCGGGCGTCTATGAGGGCGGCGTCGTGGGCATCCGCATCGAGAATGAGCTGGAGTGCTACCACAAGGCATCCAACCAGTACGGCGAGTTCCTGGCATTCCGCCCCATCACGTTCGTGCCGATCGCCACCTCCCCCATCGTCCCGGGCGTTTTGAGCCGCGACGAGCTGGATTGGCTGAACGCCTACCACCGCGAAGTGTTTGAGAAGCTGGCTCTCCGCCTGAATG
>ERZ773146.2739-NODE-2739-length-11669-cov-10.557861_pt1 | contig 11669 bp, 7 predicted proteins | sample MGYA00580847_ERZ773146 | MGnify/ENA primary metagenome ERZ773146 (study PRJEB29015, sample SAMEA2737830) | human gut metagenome | biome: human gut; feature: human-associated habitat; material: faeces | place: China | collected 2012 ...
CGCAGCCGCCGGAGCGGTGCTTAAGCCGTCAGGCGGGAATTGTGCGGTGTTGCCCTAAGCCTATCGAACGGGAAACATTGCCGGGTTGCCAAGGATACGAGGTTTTACCCTATGATTCTTGCAGTTGATATCGGTAACAGCAACATCTGCATTGGCGGGCTGGATGGCATGAAGGTGCTGTTCACCGCGCGCATGGTCACCCGCCCGCGCTGCACCGGGGATGAATACACCGCCGAGCTGAAATTTCTGCTGGGCCGCCTTGGCGTTACCCCTGAAGCCTGTGAGGGCGTTATCGTGTGCAGCGTGGTGCCCGACCTGACCAAAGTTCTGGCCAATGCCTGCACCCGGCTGACCGGGCGCAAAGCCATGCTGGTCAGCCCTACACTGAACACCGGGCTGACCTTTGCGGTGGACGCTCCGGACCGCGTGGGGCGGGACCGCATTGCCGATGCCACCGCCGCAGCCGCCCACTATCCTCTGCCCTGCATGACGGTGGACCTTGGCACGGCCACCACCTATAATGTCATTTCTTCCAAGCGGGCGTTCCTGGGTGGTTTTATCCTGCCCGGCGTGCAGACCAGCCTGCGGGCCATCAGCAGCGGCACAGCGCAGCTGCCGCCTATCTCGCCCGAAACGCCGGATCACCTGATTGGCCGCAACACGGTGGAATGCCTGAACAACGGCGTGATGTTTGGCACCGCAGCCATGCTGGACGGCCTGGCTGCCCGCGTGGAAGCCGAACTTGGCGAGCCGCTGACCGTGGTTGCCACCGGCGGCCTGGCCCCCTGCATCATGCCCTGCTGCACCCGCAAGGTGATTTATGACTCTGACCTGTTGTTCAAGGGGCTGGCGATCCTGTACAGCAAAAACGCCGAATAAGCAAGTTTGCACGTTTTGTATTCTGCCTGCTATCAGAAAAGGGACCGGCATTTTCTGCCGATCCCTTTGTTTTATGTATTTTCCGAATGTTTTACATATCCGGCGTAACCATCACAGCGCCGTAATTGCGCACGCTCAGCACATGGCAGCTGCCCGCGCCAAACACAGCGTCAATGGCGTTCTTGTAGGTTTCCAGCAGTGCCAGCGGAACAAATGCCTGGATGGTACCGGCAAAGCCGCCGCCCTGCAAACGCCATGCGCCGCGGCCGTTCAGCACCTTCTGGCTGATGGCCAATGCCAAAGGCACGCCCTGCTCCTGCGGGTTCTTGATGCTGTAGGCGTTCTGGTTGAACTCAAAGCTGGAATGGCCGCCCTCAATGATCAGCTGCAGGAAGCGGTCAAAATCATCTGCCTTGATGGCTTCATAGATTTCCCCGGCGCGGCGGCTGTCATTATAAAAATGGATGGCACGCACCACGGCGCGGTCGCCGGTCACTTTGCGCACTTCGGGGATGGCTTTCAGGAAGGTTTCCTCGTCCACATCGCGCAGAACCTTTTTGCCAAAGAATTCGGCAACGCTCTCCATCTCGCGGCGCACAGCGGCATAATCATCGGTCAGGTCAGCGTGGCTGCCCTTGGTATCGCTGATGCAGAGTGCAAAGCCCTTGGCTGCCAGATCAAACGGAACTTCGCGCACGACCGGATGGCCCACTTCCTTAAAGTCGATGGTGATGACCTTTCCCACGGCGCAGGCGGTCTGGTCCATCAGGCCGCAGGGCTTGCCAAAGAAAACATTCTCAGCATACTGGCTGATCATGGCGTTTTTGACCTGGTCGAAACGCTTCATGTCATTATCGTTGTACTCGCCGCGGAAGATAGCACCCATGCACACCTCAAAGGCAGCCGAGCTGGACAAACCGGAACCGCCCAGAACGTCAGAGGTGGTGTAGCAGTCAAAGCCGCCCACCTTGCCGCCGTCTTTCACAATGCCGGCAGCCACGCCGCGGATCAGGCTGGCGCTGTGCTCTGCTTCAACGGGCTGCGGGGTCAGGTCGCGCAGATTCACATCGTCGATCTTACCAAAGCCGTGGGAAATCACGCGTACAACGTTCTCGTCATTCTTGGCAACCACAGCAATGATATCCAGGTTTACGGCAGCTGCAATCACCACGCCGTTGTTATGGTCGGTATGGTTGCCGCCGATCTCGGTGCGGCCGGGTGCCGAGTACAAACACACTGTGCGGCCCGTGCCAAAGTTTTCTTCAAAATGGTCGATCATATCCACATAACGGACACGCTGGGCTGCCACAGTAGCAGTGTCTGCCCCATACAGCTTGGCAAAAGCCTGGTCGTAACCGCCGTTCAAGATATTTTGTTTCAGTTCCGCACTCGTTGCCATCGTTCATACACCTTTCTTCGTTTGGCTGTCCCTTGTAAAATATGCACAAAAACCGCGCGTTCTTTTTAGCTATGCAGCGCATTTTAGGCCAGTATCACGGCTTCTTGTACTCAGTATAACAAATTTTAGCAGGATGTAAACATCTTTTTTCAACGCGATTATGGACTTTTGATGAATCTTCTGATATAATGGTAAAAAATATGCTCCATCCTGTTCCGGCCTGCTGCGGTGGGCCCTGTTTTGGGAGCAGAATGGCGAACCACAACCAGATTTTGCAAGAGTGAGGGATTTGGTATGCCGACCATCGCAAAGCAATCTTATAAGCAGAACTATACCGATAATGTAGAGCTTTCCATTTTTAATTGTGGCCACGAATACTGCCAGCCGGGCCACACCTGGGGCCCCGGTGTGCGTGACCATTACCTGATCCATCTTGTTGTTGCGGGCAAAGGTGTGTATCAAGTCAACGGCGCTGCCTATAATTTGCAGGAGGGTGATCTCTTCCTCGCCAAACCCAACCAGCTCATCACCTATGCGGCAGATGAAACCGACCCGTGGGAATATTACTGGGTCGGCTTTAACGGTGCCTGCGCCAACAAGCTGGTGCAGCAGACCCCGTTCAGCGATGTGCAGCCCGTGCACCACTGCAAAGACCCCCAAAGTACCCGTGAAACCATTTATAATATCTACCTGGCCCGCGGCCCGGAACCGCAGTGCGAAGCCCTGATGACCGGCTACCTGTACCTGTTCATGGCCCAGCTGATGAAGGAAGCGCGCGAAGCCATGCCCAACACGCCGTCTTCCAGCAGCCAGTATGTGCTGGCCGCTATCAAGTATATTCAGTTCAACTATTCCCATGATATTTCGGTAGATGACATCGCCAAGGCGGTTGGGGTCAGCCGCAGCCATCTGTACCGCGTGTTCATGTCCAATGTAGGCCAAAGCCCGATTGACTATTTAACGGGCTACCGCATCAGCGAAGCGTGTTCCCTGCTGAAAAACACCGGGCTTTCCATCGCCGAAATCGCGGTCTCCGTCGGCTTTTTTGACCAGTTCTATTTTTCCCGCGTGTTCAAAAAGGTCAAAGGCGTTCCCCCCAGCAAGTACCTTGCCGCGCTGGAAAAAGACCCGCAGCTGGGGCTGGTATAAGCCATTTTCACACAATGTCCCACCATACGGCAGCACCTTGCTTTTTGGTGCTGCCGCTCAGTTTTTACCGGCAGACTGATATATTTGCCATAACATTAGAGCAAACGGAGCAAACCATGTCTTTGAAGAAAAATCAGATTTTTGAAACCACGATCGAAAACCTTTCCAGCGATGGCAGCGGTGTTGCCCATGTGGAAGGGCAGGCCGTTTTTGTGCCCGGCGCGGCACCGGGGGATGTGATCCGCTGCCGCATTGTAAAGGCATTGAAAAGCTATGCTTTCGGCCGCATTGACGCGATTTTAGCCCCCGGCCCCGGCCGCGTTGCGCCGGATTGTGCCGTGTGCACTCCCTGCGGCGGCTGTGGCCTGCGCCATTTGAGCTATGCTACGGAATGCGAGGCGAAAACCGGCTTTGTGCGGGATGCTTTTGCCCGCCTTGGCGGCTTTGATGTAAGCAGCTTTGAGTTTTCGCCCGTTCTCGCCCTGACGGACCACACCGCACACTACCGCAATAAGGTCCAGCTGCCCGTTGGGCTGGATGCCGATGGCCATGTCGTGACCGGTTTTTACGCCGGGCGCACCCACCGTATCGTCCCCTGCCCCGATTGCAAATTGCAGCCGGAGTGGATGAACGCCCTGGCCAGCCGGGCTTGTGCGTTACTGGAAGCCAACGGCATTGCCCCCTATGACGAGGAAACCGGCAAGGGCCGCGTGCGCCATTTGTATATGCGCCAGGGCTGGCACAGCGGTCAGCGCCTGCTGTGCTTTGTGGTAAACGGCAACGGCCTACCCAACGAAGCCGAGATCTGCCGCACCTTGCAGCAGGAGTTCCAGCTGACCACCGTGCTGATCAACCGCAATACCGCCCGCACCAACGTGATTTTAGGGCGGGATACCCGCACCGTGCTTGGCCCCGGCGTGATTGAGGATACTTTGGCCGGAGTGCCCATCCAGATGGGTGTGCACGAGTTTTATCAGGTCAACACCCCCGCTGCCGAGCTGCTGTACGCCAAGGCGAAAGAGTTTGCCCGGCTGCAGCCGGATGACTTTTTGCTGGACCTTTACTGCGGTATGGGCACCATTGGCCTTTCGATGAAGCCGCACTGCCGCCGCCTGGTCGGCGTTGAGGTTGTGCCGCAGGCAGTGGAAGGTGCCAAAACCGTTGCTGCGCATCTTGGTCTGCCCCCGGAGGAAGCCGATTTTTACTGCATGGACGCCGGCGAAGCCGCGACCCGCCTTGCCAGCGAGGGTGCCCACCCCGATGTGATCGTGGTGGACCCGCCGCGCAAAGGCTGCGATAACGCCACCCTGACTGCCATTGTCCAGATGGCCCCACGCACCCTCGTCATGGTCAGCTGCAACCCCTCCACCGCCGCCCGCGATGCTAAGTTCCTGTGTGAACAGGGGTATACGCTGGAAAAGGTTCAGCCCGTAGATTTGTTCCCAAGGACAAGGCACGTGGAGACGGTGGTCCTCTTGTCGCGGGAAACAAATCCACTGACGGTTGAGGTCAGAATGGAAGTGGAAACCGGCGAGGTCAAGGAGCATCCGACCTATAAACGCATTCAGGAGTATGTGCAGGAAAAGTACGGCTTCAAAGTCCATACGGCATATATCGCAGAGGTCAAGCGTATGGTCGGGCTGGATATGCACAAAGCACCGAATGCTGTTGAACGGAGAAAACATGAGTATCATCCCTGCCCGCCTGAAAAGGTCGAGGCAATCAAGGATGCGCTGCGGCACTTTGGCTTAATCTCAGAGTGAGTTTACGGCTAAAAACCCAGCATCACGTCAATGGCGTGGTGCTGGGTTTCTTTTTTGTCGTGCTTCGGGGCTTTTTTGAGGATAAAACCGCCTGTTGTGCCGTTTGCTTTTCTTTGCCATATTGATACGCTGCCCTCTGTTCGCCGTGGCAACTGTGCGTTTTCGGGATAGAAAATGGACACTTATCTTTGTATAGGGAGAAAGCCAGAGAGGAAAAAGAGGGTGAGCGCAGGCTGTGGGAACGGTGCGTAAACCGCTTGCGGTTTTCCACGGTTTCCATAGCCGCAGCGAAGGAGAAAAGGGAGAGGTGGCTTTCTCGCTCAGGCGGCTTGCCGCTGCTCTCTGGCTCTCCCTTTTCTCCCTGAAAATCAGGGATTATTCTGCGTCATTGCTCGGCGTGACAGGTCGAAAATCTTCCTGTACGCCCTCATTGAGGTCAAAGCACATGGTTTTTGCATCGGCAACCCAGAACCCGCGCACCCTGTAACGCTTGCCGGGAATCCAGTCCTCGCCGGTGACAGCGCGAAGCGGGTCAAGCAGATTCTTGTTGGAGATCGTAACAACACCTTTCTGTTCGCCTCTCGGCTTGGAGAACTTGAAGCCCTTCGGTTCGTTGCTCTTGCAGGAACGGATCGCAAATACCCTCGCTTTCGCATCCAGCAGACACAAAACAAAGGCGGGATAGCCCAAGTCCTCAAGCACCTTCTTGGTGAAAGTCACGCCATTCTGATTCAGGAACATATCCGGGTAGGCGTTGATGTTGGAGTCGATGGTTTCAAAGTTCAGAGCAGAAAAATCGAAGTTCATAGTAAAAATCCTTTCATTTTATGGTGTTTTGCGCCTCATCCACGATTTTCATAAACTCCTGGCGTTCCATAAAAGACCAGCGGGAATCCATGATCAGATAGCCCTTGAAAAGACCATCCTTTACGCGGTATGCGACGAAGTGATTGCTCAAACGGCGCAATGTTGCTCGTTTTGCTGTGCTGTGCCGCTCTGACAGTAGCTTTTGTACCTTGATCCAATCCTCTTTTTTGATAATCGCTGTGTGGTGATTTTCCTTGAAATACATATTCAAATCCGTATTTTTGACGGATTTATGGGTGCGGAAATCCTTCGTATAGGTTTTCTGCATCAAGGCATCACCGCAGTATTTCTCGTTTCGGAGGATGCTGCGGACAGTACCGGCAGACCAGAGATCGTTCCCCATTGGAGATTTGATACCCTGTTCTGTCAGTGCGGCGGCGATTTCTGCCGGGGTTGCGCCCTCCAAGCAGCTTTCATAGATGTACTCAACAATTCTTGCCTCGGTCGGCTCAATGACAAGCCGCCCGAAATGATCACGATAGAAGCCAAGCGTATTCTGAACAGAGAACTTGTAGATGCCCTCCGCCATGCGCCAGCGGATACCAGCCTTAACTGCCTCGCTCTTTTGCTGGGATTCCATTTCAGCCAGAGCCGCCAGCAGCGAGATCAGCAGATTATTTCGCCCATCGCCGGTATAGGTGATTCCCTCTGTCTCAAACTCAACGGAAACGGGCGGGTTCAGGGCAGAAAGCGTTCGCAGATTGTCCAGAATATCCACGATATTTCTACCAAAACGGCTGATGCTTTTGGTGAGGATTAGGTCAATCTTCCCGTCAACTGCGTCGGCAATCATTTTCTGAAAGCCAAGACGTTTTTCAACGGTAGTTGCGCTGATGCCCTCGTCTTGATAAATCTCAACCAGCTCCCATTGTGGATTTGCCTCAATCCTCTTGGTAAAATGGTGGATCTGCATATCAAAGCTGCCGACCTGCTGTTCCTCCTGTGTGCTGACGCGGCAATACGCCGCAACACGGAGTTTGGGCGGCTCCTCTGCAAGTTCCCGCCGTTTCTGCGGTGGGATAATAATAACTCCATTTCCACGCTGGTTATAAGAAATCTCGTCCTGCATCTGGCGGCGCTTCTGCTCCCTGCGTTCCGCTCGGCTGCTGGTTTGCCGCTCTGCCTCTATCGCCTTGGGGTCAAGCGGTTTTGCCATATTCCGCCTCCTGCATCAGAATCCGCCTGTGTTTTCTGCTTTGCATCGGCACACCACCCCCTTTTCACGTTTTCTGATTTCATTACTATCACGCTCCTTTTTGAAAATTATGACAATCCACATACGCGAGGTAAGCGGAACAGTCACCCAAAGAAAAAGGCAGCAGAATTGCTCCTGCTGCCTGAATCTGTATGAACTTGTAAGGAGATCAAAATGTTTCTCCGTCGTAATCACAGCGTCGAGACAGGGGCTTATTTCACACCATAGGTGATGAAAAATCAGGGGTAGATATTATCGACCTCCACGGCAGAACAAGTTCCGATTACCGCTCTAAAAACCGCCGCATAAATCAATGCTTGTGAAATCCGAAAAGTTATTTCCCGATTTGCATACTCATTACACGGAATCGCGCTCTACGGTACAGTGTTCCCGGTGTTCGGAACGGGAAAGGTTTTTGCGGATTGGCGCAATCCCGTCCGGTTCCGCGAAACCGCATAGGGGCTGTTATGAACAGTGCGTTATTGCCGCCTGTCAGAATCGCCCAGGAACGGGATTCACAGCGCCGCGACAATCTCAACAAACTTGCTCATGCTGACTGCTCCTTTTGGCAGGTCGGCATCCTTTTCAAACACCATGAAATACCGATACTGGTTTCCTGCATGACCGCTCCACATTGCGCCGAGGTCGATTTTCTCCCGGCTGTCGTCGTTTTTCAGGTGTTCGCCCTTGGTTTCCGCAAGGATGACCTTGCCCTTTTCCGTCATAATCAGAATGTCGGGATAGTGATTGATATAGCCGTTGATGCAGAAGCCCTGACGGGAAATATTTCTGTGCCACCAGCGCACATTCGGCAAGGCGGTCAATTCCATAATCAGCTTTTGCTCCAGCTTATTCATATCGCCGTCCTCTGCCTGATACAGCGATTTTGCGTAGATGTCCGTATGCGTAGCGGGATGAATCGTGTCCGGCAGACGGTAATACGGCAAGCATACAATGCGTTCGGTGGAGAGCCAGTCGGAGAAGTTCTCCCGGCAATGCTGTTCCAACAGGGCTTGCACTTTATCCTTGATTTTCTTTGCGTAACCCAGCGGCGCTTTCTCCATTGCCGCAAGCTGGTCCTTGCTCATGTTGCCGACAATGCGCTCTATGTAGGCTTTCAGTTCGGCAGTGTCCACGCCGTTCAGCTTGTTAAGCTGGCGGAGCATCATTTCCTTGCACTGGCGCACCCGGCTCTCCGGGGGCAGACTGTTGAAGTATTCCTTGAAATACTGCTGCTCCGGGCTGGACATTTTGAACACACGGGGCAAGCCGTTTTCCTTGTTCTCAATATCCACCTTAACGATTCCATCATCCGCTGCGGCAAAATCAATGTCGCAGTCCTTGTTTTTCAGCGTGAAGCCCTCGGAAAGCTGCGCTTCATCCAGCAGCACATGAGAACCATCTGTAAACAGCGTATCCGGAATAGCTGCAAAGAACTGCGGGATGACAAGGCGCTCAATATCTTCCCGGAACTCCGGCTTGACATCGAATGTAGGCATCTGTTCCCGCACCTCCCACGGCGTTTTTTGCAGATAGGGGTCGTTGCCCGACTGCTGGATCGCGGCGTTGTAGGCTTGTCCCGCGCTTTCCGCTTCGGACAGCATACTGTCGGCTTTCGGGGCGGTTTCAGGTGATTTCTCCGCTTCTCTGCGCCGCTGGTATTCTTCATTGACCAACTTCCAGTCCACACCGGAAACGTCCTCTTCGGGCGATTCCAAAGGGGTTTCCATTTTGGGACACCCTTTGTCAATCGTGATTTGTACCGGGTCAGGGACTTTCGGCGCGGGCGGCTCGGAAACGCGATAGTCCTTATCGCTGAATCCAGCGTCATTCAAGCCCTGAATGATGCCTTTTACGGTTTCATTGAAATCGTTGGAAGATGTCAGCACATAGGACATATTCAAAGACGGCTGCCCGTGCTGGGTGGTGTGGGGCAGACGCAGGATACGTCCCAAAATCTGCTCCACCTGAACCTGACTTGTCTTGTTGGCAATGGACGCAAGAATATAGGCAAAGGGGCAGTCCCATCCCTCGCTCAATGCGTTGACCGTGATAATATAGCGAATCGGGCAATCCTCAGACATGAGTTCGGTGCTTTTCAGTTCGTTCACGTCTGCTGTGCGGATGGCGATTTGCTCTGCGGGTATGTCATAGGCAATCAGCTTTTCGCGGATTTTCTCAAAGGTAGTGGCTTCTTCCTTGCCTTTCGGCTCTGCCTGAAACAGCACAATGGGGCGAATGTACTTCTTGCTCACGGCATATTCGGCTGCGGCGAGTTCTTCCAGCTTGTTTCTCAGTTCGATTGCGTCCAGAATGACCTCTGCCTGACTGTCGCGGTTGTAGACGATGACGGGCAGCTTTACCATGTGTTCGGTCTTTAGCTGCACCGCGTCCACATAGGAGATAATATTGCTGTCCTTGCGCGGCGTGGCGGTCAGGTCCAGCACAAAGCACGGATTGAAATTCGCCAGCATTTCCCGGCTCAAATCCGAACGGGCGTGGTGGCTCTCGTCCACGATGACAAGAGGGTTAAGCTGATTGATGATCTGGAACAGGGCGGTTTCGTCCGCGCCCTCAATGGGGCTGTCAGGTTTTCCCAGTACTTTGGGGAACTCCGCGAGGTTGCTGTTTTCCTGAAATGCCTTGCGCCCGTCCTTTCGGCTGGTGCGGAACGAATCGTAGGACAGCACCATGATAGAAAGCTGCTCCGTGACCGCCGTGGGGTTGAAGTTCTGACCGTTCAAAAGCTCCTGCTTGGTGTAGACCTCCACACGCCCGCCGAAATCCACATCAATTTTCTGACGGTAGGCGTGGGACGTATCTTTCAGGGCTTTCGCCGTCTGCGTCAGGATGGCTTCTGACGGGACAAGCCAGACAACCGCTTTCGTCTTGGTGACGGGGAGCGCGTCAAACACCGGGCGAATGGCGTTGCAGGCGATAAAGGTCTTACCGCCGCCTGTCGGCACCTTGATGCACAGGTTCGGAACCCCGGCTATAACGTTTCGGTATAGCCCTAACGCCGGGGCGCTCTTTTCCCGCCAGAACAGCTCAAACGCTGTCATATAGTTCTGCGTTTCGTTCAGCAGTTCCAGATAATGCGTCAAATCTGCTATGACCGCTTTCTGATACCCTTTCATTTCCATACATCGTCACCCCCTTACAGTCTGCTGATGTCCCGTGGGATTTTCTTGAATACAATACCCATCTGCGCCAGCTTATCCTCTGCGATAGAGCAGCGGTCGGCATAAATGATCGTGCCGCTGGTCTTTTCCGTGATGGTGGCGAGGAACGTATAATCCAGCACCGTCACGCGCTGCGGCTCGTAGTAGAAGTAATAGCCTGTGCTGTTGTGCTGACCGAGGTAATAGGGATTGCCACCACTGGGCGGGGCGTAGGGCTGCTTGGTTTCCATGAACCAGATGTATTCCCGGATTTTCTCCGGGGCAACGGCTTCATTCAGGCAATCGCCCACCAGCAGTGGTTCGCCCAGGTCATAGAAGCTGAAATTGCCGCCCGTCCCCTCCACGGCGTTTTTCCCCTCTCCGTAGCCACGGATCACGCGCTTGACGCGCTCGGCGGTGATGCTGTCGGCGTAGTCCATCATCTCGACGAGGATGAACTTGCGGTGTCCGCCGTCGGCTTTGTTCATGTTCAGCACCGCATGGGCGGTGGTGCCGGAACCGGCAAAAGAATCAAGGATGATGTCATTTTTATCACAAGCTTGTTCAATCAGTTCTTGCAAAAGTCCAGAGTTCTTAGGAAAGTCAAAGCGAACATCTCCCCAGATTTGAAGCTGTTCATTACTGCCGGTTCGGGTATAGAAATCTTCACCAATGATTGAAGAATATCCGGTATATGACCCTGCAAGGTCTGCTAAGTATTGTTTTTTCCTCGGACGCCCAGTAGGTGTATCGGGCCAGATAATCCGCCCTTCTTTAATAAGGCGTGTCATGGTGTTTTTATCATATCTCCAGCCTTTTGCGGGTTTACCATAATTTATTCCCGTGTTGGGGTCTATAAGGTCATAGTGCAAGTTAGGACGAGCATCCTCAGTAGCTAAACCAACCATGTTTGCACTTGTCCACGGACCGCGTGGGTCGTTATCGGGATTTTTATATTGTTCTTCTTTGCGCTTGCAACCGCGAAGTTTCATCCCGTAGCAAAGAACATATTCATGGTCGATGGAAACATTGGTAATATTTCGATTATCTTTGTTTTGCCGACTTTTCCAGATCAACTGAGCGATGAAATTTGTCTCCCCAAAAATCTCATCCATAATCAGGCGAAGGTATGTTACTTCGATATCATCAATAGAAACGAAAATAACGCCATCCTCCGCCAGCAGCTTTTGTAGCAGCTTCAACCGCGGGTACATCATGCACAGCCACTTGTCGTGGCGGGTCAAGTCCTCGCCCTC
>ERZ773146.2749-NODE-2749-length-11638-cov-8.548131_pt1 | contig 11638 bp, 8 predicted proteins | sample MGYA00580847_ERZ773146 | MGnify/ENA primary metagenome ERZ773146 (study PRJEB29015, sample SAMEA2737830) | human gut metagenome | biome: human gut; feature: human-associated habitat; material: faeces | place: China | collected 2012 ...
TTACATAAATACAAGTCGTAGCCAATGGCTGTAATATCGCAATATCTTGGAGGAGTAATGACTTTTCCACTTAGTGACATCAATCCATACCAACCAAGTTCTGCTTCATATTTTTTGCAATTTGCAGTCTTTTGATAAGGTGTTGGTTGGCAGGAGAACAAATAGATACTCAAAAACTATTAATACTTCAATGAAAATAGAAATTGATTTTGATATGGGTTACGAGACGAATATTCCTTGGATTGAGGCAATCTGAGGCTTTGTTGCTAGGCAATTCAAAATGATTCGTTTAAAACGATACGAGTCAGTTTAAATTAATATAGGTGAACAAAATGAAAAATATCGTAAAAATAACACAAAATAGCTATTGTTGGCAAAAAAATCACTAACTTTGGCAATAAAAAATGTGTTAAGCAATGAACATAAGTAAAAATAAATTATCACATATAATATTCATATTTATCACGTTGGCCTCACTGACTTTCATGATTTCATGTTCGAGTGAGGAAGAAATTGTTGTTCCAAAGGAAGAAAATGAACAAACAGTCATAATGTTTTTCCCTTGGAGTTCAAATTTGTTACCTTATTTTCAACAAAACATAAAAGATTTTTCTAAAAGTATAGAAGAAAGAGGCTCACAAAATGCACGAGTCATGATCTGTTTAGCTACAACGCCAAATACTGCGGATCTCATGGAATTAAAGTATGATAATGGAAGTTGTATCGTTGAGAATATTAGAACTTATGACAATCAAAGATTTACTTCGCAAGAGGGTATTTCTAATATATTGAAGGCTATAAAAGAATATGCGCCTGGAAAGAAATATGGATTAATTATCGGCTGCCATGGAATGGGATGGTTGCCAGTAATTCATACAAAATCCAATGAAACTCAAGAGATATTTCATTATAATGTAAGTAATGGCCCAATGACAAGATATTTCGGTGGATTAACACAGGAATATCAAATAGAAACGTCTGTCTTGGCTCAAGCAATTTTAGAGTCCGGAATTACTATGGAATATATACTATTTGATGATTGCTATATGTCTTCAATCGAGGTTGCATATGATTTAAAAGATGTCACGAAATATTTAATAGCTAGTCCCACTGAAGTAATGGCATATGGATTCCCATATCATGAATGTGGGAAATATCTTATAGGAAATGTTGATTATAAGGGAGTTATTCAAGCATTTTATGAGTTTTATAGTCAATATACATATCCATATGGTACAGCAGCCGTTACGAATTGTCAAGAATTAGAACAATTGGCAAATATTGTGAAAAGAATTAATATCGAAAATCAAAATAATAATATATCAGCAAATAGTATCCAGGTAATGGATGGATATACTCCGACTATTTTCTTTGATTTTGAAGACTATATTAATAAGATTTGTAATGATATTGTGCTTCTTGATGAATTTTCAAATCAATTGAGGAAAACAATATTATTCAAATGTCATACTCCACAATACTATTCTGCTTTTAAAGGAATATTGCCCATTAATCATTATTCTGGTATTACTACTTCTGATCCTAGTAGTAATAGACTTTCAAATCCAAAAATATATACACGATGGTACAAAGCCACCCATTAATTTGTATGAATTGGGATTCGATAAAGTCTATATTAAAATTATCAATTCCTCTAATTATATCTCAATTAGGCTTGTTTTTTGTCCAACTGTCAGATACTGTAATGGTTGGACAAATAGGTTCTCGTGACTTGGCTGCAATTTCTTTTGGTGGGAATGTTTATTTTTTTATTTATATATTTGGAATTGGCATCGTAAGTGGTTTAGTCCCAATTATAGGAGAAGTTTATTCGAAATTTCATTTATCTAGGACGTTATTGCACAATGCAATAGTTCTATTTACGATATTGGGATTTATATTTATGGGATTTCAAATATCGTTAATACCTTTTTTTGAATACTTAGGCCAACCTAAGGATGTGATAAATATCGCGATACGATACTATATATATCTCTCAATCTCAACGGTTCCATTAATTATATTCTGTATTTTTAGATATTTTTTAGAAGGAATTGGAAATACGAGAGCTGTTATGGTAATAGTCATATCATCTAATGTTATTAATATTCTCTTAAATTACTTGCTAATATATGGTAGATGTGGGTTCCCGGAAATGAGAGCGGAAGGAGCTGGACTTGCCACATTGATTTCTAGAATATTAATGGTAATAATTATTTTGATCTATTTTAGTGGAGGTGTACTAAGAAAATATATTAAAGGATTTTCTATATATTCTATCTCTAAAGAATATATTACTAGAATATTAAAAATAGGATTTCCAATTGCGCTACAAATGACAATGGAAGGAAGTACATTCGCTATTTCCGGTATAATAATTGGGGTCTTTGGAGAGAAAGTTTTAGCAGCTAATCAGATTGCGATTATAATTGGGAATCTATCGTTTTTACTTATAAGTGCCATATCATCAGCAACAACCATAACAATAAGCCAAACAAAGGGGTTAAAGGACTTTCAGAAAACAATAGAAATGACAACAAATTCTTACATAGTAATAGTATGTATTAATATAATCACTATTATTGTGTTATATTTGTGTAGAAAATATATTGTTTCTTTTTTTACAACAGACATAGAGGTTGAAACTATAGCGGCTCAATTTGTTATCTATGTATGTGTCTATCAACTATCCGATGGGATTCAAGGAATTTCAATGGGCGTTTTAAGAGGCTTCCAAGATGTAAAAATTATACCAGTAATTTCTTTAATAGTATATTTTGTTATTAGCATTCCAATTGGATGTGTGTTTGCTTTTGTAATGAGTTGTGGCTATAATGGGTTATGGTATGGGTACATAATAGGCCTTACACTAGCTGCAATATATTTCTATATAAGGGTAAAAAGAGATATTAGGCAAATTGCATACTATTAAAATAGATAGGGAAAATGAGCCATAAAACTCATATATCAGAAGTACCCCAACAGCTGTTGGGGTACTTCTGATATATGAGAACTTGATAGCCCACCATACCTATTAAAGCAGGATGTCTTTGAATCTCTTAAAAGCATTAATAAGTGTATTAACTTCTTCTTCTGTATTAGCTGCGGTCATAGTAATTCGTTGCACTTCCTCTCCTTTCTTCATCATAGGATAAGGAGATACAGTAACAAGAATACCATCTTGGTCGAACATTTGATTTGCAGTTTCAATTAGTTTATCTGTATCACCGATATGAACTGATATAATAGGAAATTCTGTGGAATTGACCACTGTATAGCCTAAATCTCTGAGGCCCATAATTGCCTTATGAGTAAGATTATAAAGTTTTTGGCGATAAGCATCTCCTCGAAGGTCATTTATAACAAGGCCCTGTAACATGGTAGCAAGGGATGCTACAGGACAAGGTCCTGAGAGATCGTAAGGAGTAGCAAAGGCTTCAATAAACTTCTCCATTTCTTTGCTACATCCGACAAATGCTGCTAGCGAAGAATATGCTTTAGAACATCCTCCCACATATATAATGTTGTCATAATTCATTCCAAAGTACCTTACAATACCATTACCTCTATGTCCATAAGGAGCTTCTGGTGAAGGATTTTCTCCAACAACCCCAAATCCATGAGCATCGTCGATGTATACGAGGGCATCATATTTCTTTGCAAGTTCTACAAGACGTGGGATATTAGCATAATCACCGGTCATACTATATACTCCATCCACCAGTATTAATTTTCTCGGATTATCTTTATGCTTAAGTAAAAGACTTTCTAGAATCTCAAAGTCGTCTTGATTGAAACTTTCTAGAACAGCTCCATTGTCTCGTGCGATCTTACAACCTTCATACATAGTTTCGTGACCAGATTTGTCAAGAAACATAACTCCTGATTTACCAACTAAAGCAGGAATAACGCCAATGGATATGAGAGTTACCGTTGGAAAAACAACGCAGGCTTCTGTTCCTATTAGCTCTGCCAATTTCTCTTCTAGCTTATTATAGATATCAGGACTTGCTACGAGACGGCACCAGCTTGGATGTACTCCCCACTTTTCAATCTCTTCTGAGACTGTTTTATGCATGTCTGCATCGAGATCTAAACCAAGATAGTTGCATGAAGCGAAATCAATAACCCAGTGATTCTCGTTGACCTTAATCTTGCGGCCGTCAATGTCTAAAGCTGTAACATTGTACTGCTTCATTTTATCAAACATTTTGCGGATAAGTCCACGACGATGTTCTGCCATATTAATGGCTATAACCTGTTTTTCTGTATTTGCCATATATAGAGAGAATTAAAAATATTGAATTTAATAAGTTTACATCTTTAAGTAGTCTGATTTTTAGTGTAGAATCTTTGCATCCAACATATAGGGCAAATCCTTTTGTTGCAAAGGTTCCAGATGGTAATTTAAAAGAGGATATCTGAGCTCCTGTAATAGCTATATTGCGGTTATTATATATGAAATAGCATTTATCCAGGGGATTTAGATAGGGATATAAAATTACTTTATTAATAATATCTTGACAACATTCGTTATCAAAATCGATGCTCATATAATCATAATATTTCGCTGTATAGGATGCCTCCTGATTGTTTTGGGGTAATGGTGTAATTTCTCCATTTATGTATGATGTAATATCTTTCAGCATATATTTATTGACTATCTTTTCAATTTTATGCTCCAGGTCAATGGAGTTGTCTTTTTCTTCGATTGAAAATTCATGCTGTGAGATTATTAAACCGGTATCGATTTTATTATTAATGATGAATAAAGATACAGCACTAATTTTATCTTTGTTCTTGAGAGACCATAAAGTAGGAAGAGAACCTCTATAGACTGGCAGTCGAGAAGGATGTATATTAACACATCCAAATTTTGGGATATCTAATATATCGGAAGATATTTTCCACCAATTATTGACAATCAATACATCGAGACCTATGAGGCTATTGATGTCTTCTTCGTCATAGACTGCAATATTGTGTTTAAGTAGGTATTGTAAATATGGGGTATATTTGCGATATATACAGGACATAAAACAAGAGATGGCACCGATTATAAAGCACAATATATTGTTTCGTATTCCAGAGATATTATTTGATTTATGAAGATGGTAGGTTTGCCTAAAAATGGAATCAGCAAGATTATAGGAAGATGCTTCTTGTAATTCAGGAATAGTTGCAACTCCGATTAATTCAAAATTAGATTTTGAATTAATCAGAATAACACTCTGTATGTCATATCCTAAATAGAAGGCCTTTATCCTATTCATAAGAATTTTGTAAAAAAACTCGGTCTATTTTACCTGAAGAAGTTTTTGGTAACTCTGGTAACTCAATAAATTTATATGGCAGCATATATTCTGGCAATTTCTTCTTAACGTATGTAATGAAGTCGTCGTTTTCTATATGGTAACCTTCAAGGCTGGAATAATAGCAATATAACCGATTGCCATATTTCTCATCTTTTTTTGCAACAACAACAAATTCATCTATGCCATCAAAGCCTGATATAGCATTCTCAACTTCTCCTAATTCAATTCGGAAGCCCTTAACTTTTATCATATGATCTTTTCGACCTCGATAATGAAGTAAGCCTTCTGAATCGACAAAACCGTAATCACCAGTTCTCCAAAAAAAAGCTGGAAATTTATGAAACGGACTAAGAACTAGATTTTCAGCTGTTTTATCGGCTAACCCTAGATAACCAAGTGTTACAGTTCCACCACGACACCATAGCTCACCTAATTCATTTGGTTCACAAATACGAGAATGCTCATCAGAAACTACGATGATTTCCGTATCTTCGACAACATAACCTAAGGGGATATCATCTGAATCAGAGTCAGGAACCGTGTTAATCCAATAGTAGGTGATTATATTTGTTTCTGTAGGTCCATATATATTGGCTATTTTTACATTGGGGAGAATATTTGTCAGTTTTCTTAATTGCGGTATTGGAAATGGCTCTCCAGCATACATGACTGTCCTTAAAGAAAGCTTAGCATTACTAAGTCCCCCTCTATTCATAAGTGAAATAAAAGTTGAAGGAGTTGTATATAAAATACTAGCTTTTTCATGTTCCATTAATTTGACATAATCTTGATGCTTTCGATCTCCTTCTCTCTTTTTATTCCAATCGAAGCATACTAAAGTCGCGCCAGCTTTGAATGTATTGAAAATATCAAATACACTCAAATCAAATTTAAAAGGAGCCCTTGACATGATAATATCGGATTCTTTTAAGGCAAATTCCTTATGCATCCAATCAACGAAAGTCCTCGCATTCCGATGGGACAACATTATACCTTTAGGCACACCAGTAGAACCCGAGCTATGTAGAATATAGGCCAAATCGTCGCAAACTTGATTTTTTTCTGGGAAGTCTGCGATACTATAGCGAATAACTTCAGAGTGAAGAATGATTTTTTTGGAATAATTCGTTACATAAGACAATTTATTGTCAAGTAATATAACTGCTTCGATTTCTGCACATTCGATGAGCTCTCTATATTTTTCAAACCAAATACTATCAAGTAATATAATATTTAGCTTCGTATTTTTGATGATATGATGTAATCTTTCTACTGGAGAATACTCATCGAGAGGTACATATGCACAGCCTATTTTTAAACAACCTAGTATGCCTGCAATACTTTCTTTATTAACGCAGGATAATATGCCGACATAAGGATTACTTCTAACATCTTCTTTTAAGGACATTAGGATGTGTGCATATTGATTGGATCTTTCATTTAGTTCTAAATAACTAATTCGGGTTCCATCTTCATTTATGATTGCTGTATTATTTGGAACAGTTTTTACAGAATCTGTGAAAACATCGTGTAGAAGGTATCTCATAGCAACTTAACAATAAATTATCAGAATATCGGTTATATCTCCAATTATTCGTTGATGACTTTTGTAATGAATCAATTGAGTAAAATCAAAAGAATCTAACTTGAACAATTTCGCATATGACAAATGACCTGGTAGTGTTATTTGATCTTTGACTGATTCGAATATTGTATTAAAATAATTGGAACGAATTTTATTAGCATCAATACTGGTTTGATTCCAAGTAGATATAATTATTATATCACCCTCATTTAAATATTGATTGAGTTTCTCTATGCCATCATTTATATATGCAAATACGTTGAAAATAAATGCAAATATATGATTACCAGATGTTAATTCTTCTTTGGAAAAATCTCCAAAAGAAGAATTAATTATAGATATTTGAGGTAATTTCTTTATTAAAGAAAAGAATTCTTGTTGTATATAGATATGCGATAAAGGCTCTATTGCTACATATTCTAAATCATGTTCAAAGGCCAATTCTATATAGGATAATGTTCCAGCTCCAACAACAGCTAGTTGATAGGTATTATCGGCTTTCAAAGTGTTTATTACATTATTTAAAATACAACATTCTTCTTTTAAGAATGGCATTGCTTCCTGTTTAATGCAAGGAAGCATCATTCTTATGAAGTATTCCGTATGGGCATCTAATTGTTGCATAATATATTGAGTTGAGGAGTTTTTAACGACCTAAAGTTACAGCAAAAAATTTGACTGCTAAAATTACAGACCGATTATCTTGCGTTTTCGTTTATTGTTTAACAATATTTAACAGTTAGCTTTTGCTTCTGTTTATCTTCTACCACCTCACAATAAGCACTCGGTACGTATGCCGTCAAGACTGTCAGCAAGTTGTCCACAACAATGCCCACTCGCTGTTGTCCTTTATGACGTGCCACTATTCCCATAAAACCTTCAAACTCACCTTTTACTACTCGTACCAACTGACCTTTCTCAAACTTCTGGATTTCTCCAGAGACAATGATAATATCATCTTCCTCTGAAGCACACGCAATTTTGAGACTTTTCATCTGATAGTCGGGAACAATCAATGGAGTTTTCTCTATTCTGCTGCCAATATGGGTATGATGATAATAAAAACGAAGAAATGGGAGGTTTACATTGTCGTAAACAAAAAGTTTGAGTTGTTCTTCTGTTCCGTGAGCGAAGAAGATGTTAGGTAAACGTGACTCAGTAACAACTTTACGCTTACCATTTATAAGTTTAACCGTATCGATGGTAGGATAGAAAGCCGTAATGCCTCTGGCTGTCATATAATCATATGCCTTTTTCTCTCTGCCATAAGTGGTACGTAAGGCATACCAATGAGGTATGTCTTCCTCTTTTTGGGGCTTAGGCTTTGCTGCTATATGTGCATTTCTGGTGGACACCCCTGTTTGTGAACTCTCCGCAGATACAGTGCTTTGAGCTTTGGGGAGGGTGTTGGAGGTAAGTCCAACACAGGGAGGAGTTTCACCACCTCCTACGGTGTGTACATCTTTTAATGTACGTTCATCGACTTTCATATCGGTGTTAACTTATTCTAAGCAGAACCCAGTTAATAAATTGACACAAAAAAACGTGGAATCGTCCTGTTGTCCTTTCCACAGTCTGAGGCTCTAGCAATTGCCTTTCATAGTTGAACAGACAACGTCAGAGCCCACGCCGATATGAAAGTCATGCCCGTGTAAAGAGACCTATATAATACATTTGATTGCGCCCGAAAGGGTACGATCTATGCTTACAAGGTCTCCACGGGATTGAAATAATCACACCCGGGACATCTACCGTTGACCACGTTCAAGACTATGAATACTGTGAACTTGCTAGATTTACAGACTGTCTTAAACACAGCGTCGATAAACGCCTTCCATTATGTCTGGATTGCTATTTCCACCCAATGCCTACTTCGTATAGATATGTCAGATACGTAACTTCGCTACACTCAGCACAGCTTAAGCTACCGACTCGGTATCATGAAAGAACTCGTCTTACAGTGACAACTGCGGTCTGGCTATATAATCCGACAGCAAAGATACGAAAATTTATTGAGAAAAGTCAAGAAATGGCAGGAAACATCAACTCTGTAATGTAAATTTAAGATTATTTAAGTCTAATTCTTTGATACCTCGGATTTTTTGTATATATAAATGCTGTTTTTATTACGATATGATATCAAAACGTGAACGGAGAGCTATCTATGTTTAGATAATTTATACAAGATTAAGAAAAGGTAGCAGCAAACAAACTCATAATAAGTTTGCTTGCCACTTTATAAATAGAACAATTAAAGACCAATTCGGACCTTCCTTTCTTGTTGTACTATTGTATCAGAGTGGAATTCTCCCGATTTGATTGTATTGTTATCTGTTTGAGATTTATCACTTATATCCTTTTCTGGAACAGGTGGTGTCAATTCAAGTTGTATTTTCCTGTCCAATGCCGCCAGTTCCGCTTTCAGACTTTTCAGTTCTTCCTCTTTCTTCCAAGTCTTGCCAGCTATCTCTTCCAGTTGCGGTATTTCCTTTTCCAAAGCCTTGCATCTTGAATCATACTGCTCAATGTAGCTTGGTATCTTCTGTAAGGCATTCAGAAAGTTGTTTGCCGCTGCTATCGGGTCCGACTTGGCAATGTGACCGTAGTTGTACTGGTACTTGTAATTGCCCTCGACAAAAAAGCGGTTGTCAACAAATGGAAGACCATTCTCGAAACTTGTCTTGCTGACAATCTTGACAGGGAATCCGTAGATTTCTCCAATCCGCTTGTATTGTCCGCCAGTTGTCTCTTTCTCCGCCAACATTTGCAGATGCTTTCCTATAACCTCTAAGTTCGTGGACTCCACACCATCAAGAGTGATGAGGTTGAGGATGTTGCCGTCCTTGTCTTTCTTGGCTTTGCCCATAAACTTGCCGTAGTCCTCGGTCATTCCCTTGAGAGAGGCTTTGTTGTTACCCAGCTCTGCCGTCTTTGACTGCAATTTTGTTTCTGAGTCACGCTTGCCCTTGTTGAACGATTTGCGCTCACCCTCCAGAGAAGCAATCTTCTTCTCCAGCTTCGCCTTGTCAAGCAAGTCGGTATTTCCGGAGAGAATAGCCATATACTCTGAAAAATTCATGCCCGATTTCTCGTCCATCGCTCCCTCGTCAATGGTTCTCGCTCCCAAGGCTCCGCTTTTCAACTGCGAGATAAAAGTCTGCTTGCAGTGCAGGAGGTTAAACTTGTACGAGTCAAGCGACTTTTCCACCGCATAGATGATGACATCCACCTTGTTGTCGGCATAGATTTTGGCAATCTCGTTGCCGGCACGCACACCTCGACCGTCACGCTGTGCCAAGTCTGACGGTCGATCGGGTAGGTCAAGGGCATTGCTGCCCTCTTCCCCCCTAAGAACCGTACATGAGAGTTTCCCCTCATACGGCTCAAGCTTTTCTAAGCCTCTGTTTGTATGCAGAGACCGGCTCAAACTACTTCTTGTTTCCATTTGATTTGCGGGATAATTTAAAACATTCATCATGAACCAACAGATTGCATTTCTTTCCGTTTTGAACGGTTGGCATGACATTCCATGCCTTGTGCGTATCAATAGGCTCACCGCATATAGGACATTTGCGTCCTTGCTTTTCCCATAGGTACAGCAGTGACTTGCGTCCTTTTAGCGTAACAAGCATTTTCGACTTCTTTCTTTTATAGAAGTACAGACGACAGTCTGCATCAAACGGGTTCATGTCTCCTTTAATCTGCGTGTATTGCAGGAATGGAAACGATGAAGTCAGAGACAATAATGTCAATTGGTCTTCCTTTCCGTTTGGTTTCTTGAATTTTGAAGCGAAAGTCCATTTGTTCCCTCGAATGTCATGCCAATATCGGTCTTTTATCCACCGTTTCCCTTTCTTGGAATGACGGCGTTTTGCCCATTGCCATAGTGAGAGGAATATCTGATGGTCGATTCTGTGAAATGAATCACGTGTCGCCCCATGCTGATAATAACCTCCCCATCCTCGGATTTTAGAGTTCAACATTCTGATTAACGACTCCTGTCTGCAACCCTTGTTCTCCTTAATTACCTTACGGATATTCTCCATAAAGCGTTTCTCGGATTTCTTTGTCGGCTTGGTCAATATGTCCTTGCCGTATTTGCGGATATTAAAGCCAAGAAAATCAAAACCGTCATGCACGTTGGTTATCACCGTCTTTTCCTCTGATAAGGTCAGACCTCTTTCAGACATAAATTCAGCAACCAATGGCTTGATTTCATTTTCAAGAGTTTCCTTGTTCTCGCAAGTGATGATAAAATCATCCGCATAACGTACAAGGTTCACCATTGGTGAATACAACTTACCATTAACATGATGGCGCTTATATCTATCTGCAAGAGCTTTCTGCAATCCGTCCAAAGTCATATTGGCAAGTGTCGGAGAAATTATACCACCTTGCGGTGTTCCTTCCTCGGTCGGGAACATTTGCTTGTTGAAAACATAGCCACATTTCAACCATTTTCGGAGTATTGCCTTATCCATTGGGATATTGGCAAGTAACCACTCATGGCTGATATGGTCAAAACACCCTTTTATGTCACCCTCCAAAATCCATTCGGGAGAATATCCCTTTCGGAGAATGTTATGACATTGCTGTATTGCATCCATACAGCAGCGTTCCTTGCGGAAACCGTATGAACGAGTATCAGCTGTAGTTTCTGATACAGGCTCCAATGCCATAAGATAGAGTGCTTGCATGGCTCTGTCTTTCATTGTCGGTATTCCCAACGGTCGCAGTT
>ERZ773146.2754-NODE-2754-length-11633-cov-3.452582_pt1 | contig 11633 bp, 13 predicted proteins | sample MGYA00580847_ERZ773146 | MGnify/ENA primary metagenome ERZ773146 (study PRJEB29015, sample SAMEA2737830) | human gut metagenome | biome: human gut; feature: human-associated habitat; material: faeces | place: China | collected 2012 ...
CTATTCGAAAAAAGTTAACTAGGGGCTTTTTTTGCGGATTCCTTATATAATATAGGCAAATGTGCCCTGATAGATCCTTTTGCTCTGTCAGAAATTTGCTAATCGTTACGCCTACGTAAAAGACTATATGCGCAGGGGGCTTGTGCTTAAGATGGGGAGCCCTGGCGACACATCTTATGTACAAGGACACTGCAAACCGTGGCTTTGTGAACCAAAAACAGCAAGCGTAGCTTGATGGGTTTGGTGAATAAAGGCATGGTTACAAAGCATGTAAACCGGGCATTGTAACAGTGATAAAATACGACAATTATGGGCGCTTTTTACGAGTTTCTTATATACTATGCGAAAATGTGCCTGTAGTAGTGGTGCCGTATCAGCACAATAGTGAAGAGATGACAGGTGGGTTGTAGCCAAAGTAGTGTGTTTGATTGTACTGGGTAGGGATTATCTTTTTCGTTTGTTGACTTGGTCTTGCGGGACAGGTATAGTAATAGAAGATAAATTTGGCGAAAAAGAAGACTCCTTTCACTCTGGCATATGGAAATTTACCGAACAATATAGTAGATGGCCTGAAAGATTCATGACCTGTTGGATATCAAACTAAGATCAGTTGCAAATGCTTGACGAAAAATAACAATAGTACGATACAATTTTGCACTTTCTTGGACAATTGACCTCAGTGATACTCGGCTAAAGATTGCACATAAAAAGCTATCAGACAAAATAGGCATCGAAAACCGGCAGTATTGCCAAAAATATGTCATAAAATATAGCAAAATGACGAAAAATAAGCCCGGTGGAGTTGCGGCGGTGCTCCATCGGGCCTTCTATTATATATTGATTTTTAAAATGTGCGATGCTGTAGCGTGTGCGGCTTAGTATCTCCGATTGCGCCGTTTCATCTCAGCCAGTCTGCCATACTCGCAGGAGTACCGGAAATCCCAGCCGCTGATATGGTTGAGGTATCCTTCTGATACGGGAACACCTTCGTCCTCGTAGACATGCTGCCACCAGATCTTCTTGCGCTGTTCGGGCCAGGCGTCTTTCGGGCCAAGCTGATTGTACCACTCGCCGCGCTGGTTGTTGTAGATGCCGGACCATTTGCGGCGCACAGCACGGACCTGAGCAGAAACATCATTGTCGGTCTCGCTGGGGATACCGTAGCCTCCGGTGGAGCTGCTGCGATTCTCAGCGCCCATCATAGCGGCGGAGCCAAACAGGCCAGCGACACCTAATACAAAAGCAGTTGCACCTAACATAAGATCGACCTCCTTTAAAAATCAGTAATTGACAGAGCACAATTTGACAAAAGCATCCAGAAAGATCAGGCCAAAGATGATGATATTGACGATCAGGCCGAAATCGCTATTGTTATTGTTTTTCATTTTGCGTTCTCCTTTTCAGCGGCAAGTTTAGCGGCGGCTTCTTCGCGGGTGAGTGCGGTCTGGCCAGGCAGAGGCTTGGTCTCGTAGGTGAAACCCAGCTGATACTTTTTGGCGTTGGCACGCAGCTCATTGTCAAGATCTACACCGGTAAGCATCGAAGCATAGGCGTAGTTCATCTGGATGCCCATATCGTCGCAGTCCTCGGCGATCATGCGCAGGACGGCTTCATTGTAGCTGAGGTTGTACTGTTTCTTAACATCCCAGATATAATGGCCACGCAGATTGCGGTGGTTGGTGGTGATGTACTGCCAGGCATCAAAGACTTCTTTCTGACGCTGAAACCTGGCAGGCGTAGGCGTGACATTATTGACGGCGTTGAAGATGGGCGGAAGGGTGGCGGCCCCGATAATGTAGGCTGCGAAAAGTACAGCGGGAATGACCAGTGCCATGATGGCGAGGACGATAAGAGCGTTGGCTAAATACATAACTTCAAGCCTCCTAGATGGTGATGGTTCCTTCGATGGTTTTATTATACATTGTGGTAAGTACTATAATTTGTACCTTGGATGAATTTGCGAAAATTGTACAAATTATGCACTGGCTTCCTTAATGATCCGTTCCAGCGTTGGCCTTGATACGCCAATCATGCCAGCCAGAGAGGCCTTGCTCAGTTCCCGGCGTTGGTATCGTGCATACAGTTCTGCAAATCCCGGCGGTACAGGTATCTTTTTGCGGCCTCTGTATACACCGTTCCGCTTGGCAATGGCGATGCCCTCTCGCTGGCGTTCCAGTGTGTTGGCCCGTTCAAATTCATTGATGGCGGCAATCATGGTCAGCATAAGCTTGCCTGTTGGTGTGCTGGTGTCCAGGTGCTCTTTATTGCTGATCAGGTGGACACCCTTGGCTTGTAGCTGCTCCACCAGTTCCAGCAGGTCTTTGGTGCTTCGGGCAAGGCGGCTGAAGTCGTGGATGTAGACGGTATCACCCTCACGCACAAAGTCGAGCATGGATTGCAGCTGTGGACGGTGCGTATTCTTGCCGCTGATCTTTTCGGTGAACCACTTGTCGATATTGTGAGAGCGCAGAGCTTCTACCTGCCGCGCTTCGTTCTGTTCGGCGGTGGAGACTCGTACATAGGCAACATTCATTATGTACACCTCGATTGTAAAAATAGGGTCTAGACTTGCCTTGCGGTTTGTAAAAGAATGGGAAAACGGACTTTAATTTTACGGAAACTACCTGCTCATCGGCTGTAAAGTTAGAGTGTGCCCTATTTTTCCGCAGGGGGGGCAGGAGTTAAGGCAGCAGTGATTCGGGCGGCACATCGAAGTAGTGGGCAAGGGCGAGCAGGAAAGCGGCATTGGGTGTCCGCTGCCTATGTTCCCAGTACTTGACGGTGCGGATGGATACGCCAATAGTTGCAGCTAGTGCAGATTGCGAGATGCCGCGAGATAGGCGCAGTGTTCGTAACCGGCTTTGCTTGTTGGGTGGGGAAGTGGTAGCTGTATATTTCATGGCCAAGAACCTCTTTTTTAAAAATAGATACATAAAAATTGACCTATTCTCACTCGGTCGTGCATCTCTGTCCTGTTGGTTTAGTCGGCGCGGATGAACTGCTTGCCGCAATCACCGCATATCACGTTGACCTCTTTGGTGGAGCGGATAATCGTGCCGCAATCCGGGCAAATCCAGCGGCGTGTGGAACTCGGTCGTTTTGGCGGCTTGATGCCTGTGCCATTTGCTGCGCCGGGGGTACGGCTCCCTGTGCCTGTGCCGGTCATGTCTACCCACGTCAGGCCCTCGGACATCTGGATAGCTTGCCAGCCCTGAGCCTCGATGAAGTCCAACAGTTCCAACGATGGGCTGGTAATGGTCCAGCCGTACTTTGCATGATGGTCAATAACCAGACCGTGGGCCTCTGCAATGGCCTTGAACCGCTTGTTATGGTAGCTGTTGCCCGCGCCGCTGGTGTCCTTGATACCGTGGGTCATGGCGTAGAGGTGGGCGCACTCGTGGCAAAGTGTGGCGGTGGTTTCTTCGATGGGCCTGTCCAGCGTGGCGGTGCTTATGTTGATCTCGTAGCGGCGCTCACTGCCCGCCTGCCAAGTCTTGCTGCAGGTGATATGGCCGTATGCGTTAGGCGTCTTTTTAAGTGTGATGATAGGCTCGGGCAGCTCATTGTTATAAAAGTGGGTGTTGATGGCACGGAACATCTTTTCTAACTGCCCGGCGGTGCGGCTGGTTCTAACGGTCTGTTTCATGGATGAACAACCTTTCTACTTGATAAATAAGCCGGGCGGGTGTATACTATATCTACAGCCCGCCCCGGCGGGTGTATGGAAGTCCTTTACAACTCGCTTTGGTCGGTGCTGTTGCAAGGGGCTTTTCTTAGTTGATGGTCAGGCGCTGACCGGTGACGACTTTAGAATACTGGGTAAATAGGGCAGGGGCAACGGCCTTGATGGCTTTGCTGTCCAGGCGGGTGCTGGTGAAGTCAGACAGCTTGACTTTGTGGCATCCTACCTGCAGGTCGCTGGTATTGCGCTGGGCCATCTCAGCTTTGATTTGGGCCTTGATAGTTTCCTGCTCGGCTTGGGCGGTCTCAATCAGTTGGGCGGCCTCTTTGTATTGGATGATGAGGTCTAATAAATTGTCAATGCTCATGGTGTAGCGTCCTTTCTGTGTGTGGGGGTTGTGTCGGTAACTCAGGGGAGCGGTGAACTTGTGTTCCCTTGGTGTACCTGTATTCTACCATACGCGCATACACAAAACCATGCACGAAACACGCAACTTTGCGAAACAGCAAAAACGGCGATAATACGAAAGAAAATACATAAAATTGTGTATAAGCGCATGTGCTATTGTTGCATAGGCGTATACACATTATAGAAAATGGGTAAATATACAGATGGGTAAACGTGAATACAACGACGCCAGAAAAGCGGCAAACAAACGATATATTGATGAAAAAACAGATGAAGTTCGCGCAAGATTGCCACGCGGATATGCTGATAAACTGAACAAAATTGCAGAATTAGCTGGTACAAGCAAGGCGCAAGCGCTAAAAAATGCCATAGACACGCTATATAGTGCAATGTTCGATGAATGAATATGTACAGGGCGCGGGAAAACGGCCCATGGGGCGCGGGTGCAAGGTATCCGGGCATATAAAGAACGCGCGTACATTATATAGTCGGGAGAAGCACTGCCCTGAAATGTGGCTGTGTCCGCCTGCATGGTCAAGTATCTGCCTGTCTGTGTGGTGTAATACCCGCCGGGGATGGTTAAAAAATCTTTTGCCAAAGCCCGGACGCAACAAGCGCCAGTCGTTCTTTCGCACTCTCGGCCCTTGCACAGCAGGAAGCATCGGATGCGGTAAATCAGAGTGACCTCATCCATGGATAGGTTTTGTTCCCACACGGCAGCGAATACAATATCAATGAAATAGGCATAAAGATGCCCCTGCACAGAACGAAAGCTGCGCGGGGGCGTTTGTGTGCGGCATGTAGGGTAAGTTTTGTTGCGCGGCCTGTGGTGCGGCTCTCAGGGGCTTATACGGGGCACTGGACGCATCCAAGTGTGCTATTCCTTGCGCTTGTATAGTGCGCTGATTCGTGGTATTATAGCCGTGGGGGAGGGGCACAGGCATTCGTAAAACAGATGCTCTTTCGGTGTTGCTCTTGTTGCGTGTACCTTGTCATTGCCCGCGCTTGTTATGCTGTGTGCCCCTTACGGTCGTTGGAGTAAAATCCAGCGGCCTTTTTTGTTTGCCCGGCGGATTGTCCCTGTGGTAATGGAAATTAAAAAGTTTACTCCAAAGTTTTACACTGTGCCAGCCCGGCGGACGTGCTTGACGTAGAACAAATTATTGAAGATGTGAACTCCCGTCAGTTTGTCGGTAGCTAATAATGACCTCAGTGGTCAAATTGACCACCGAGCTCAGCAACGGCAGATCTCCATGACACCGCGCAGGGTGTAGACAAACATTTCACGTTCTATCGTTCGTTCTCCTTCAACTTTAACCAATTTGGTTATAGTTGAAAGAGGATTCAATCTGTCTGCATTGCGGTCGTGAATTTTCTGACCTCATGTACAAAGCTGGTATCCCGAGCGCATAAACTCAACGACAAAACGGCGTCACATTCCGTTACTCCCCTTGGCCTATTGGAATATAGAAAAGCGAGCCGAAACAAGTTTGATTGTTTAGTACAATGAGTACAATGAGGGCTGACCAAAACGCTTGACAAAAAAACAACGAAATAGTATCTTATATATAATTGAGTTTGCGAAAACACATTTGCAAAAGTTCGGAGGTTGGTTATGGCATCTACGCCTGAAATCCGAAAAATGAATAAGCGCAATGCCTATCGTCACATTTACCAACAACGGGAATGCTCAAAGCAGGAGCTTGCCTATTCTTTGGGGCAGAGCTTACCGACAGTCAACCAGAACCTAAAAGAACTGTTAGAGGAAGGTATGGTCCATACGGCTGGACTGTACGAATCCACAGGAGGCCGAAAAGCGACCGTATTGCAATGTACGTCTGACGCACGTGTCGCTGTTGGGGTAGAAATCCTGCATGAGCATGTTGTTGCTGTATTGTTGGATTTGTATGGTAAAACGCTGTCCTGTGCTAAACTTGAAGAAAAGTATGCCAACGAAGAAGCTTATTTCCGGAAAATTGGTCGCTTTATTGCTGACTTTGTGGATGGTACCGGCTATCCGGACGAAAAATTATTGGGCATTGTGGTGGCGATTCAAGGTATCCCAGACTATGAGCACCGCAAAATGGTCTATGGCCGTATCCTGAACAACTGGGCGCTGTCAGCGGATATGCTGAGCAGTTACATTGGGCGTCCCTGCATTCTGATGCATGACAGTGAATCGGCAGCTTTTGCAGAGAGCTTTCGCCGCCCGGACTTGCGGGATTCCTGCTATGTATTCCTGAACAACTATTTGGGAAGTGCCTCCATCATCCAGGGAAAACTCTACCGTGGTAACCACGGCAGGGGACAGTTGCTTGAACATATGAAGTTGGTGCGTGGCGGACGTAAGTGCTATTGCGGGCAGTACGGTTGTGCAGAAAGTTATTGCAGTGCTTACGGTCTCAAAAAGATGTCAGGTTTACCAATCGATGAATTTTTTGCGCGTCTGCGTAAAGATGATCCGGAAGTAGCTACTACATGGGATGAATACCTCGACTATCTTGCCCTGCTGCTGCACAATGTGCTGATGGTCATGGATGTAGATATTATCATCGGTGGCCTTTTGCGCCGCTATATGTGCGATAAGGATCTGTTAGCCTTGAAGGAAAAGATCCGTACCCAGAGCGATTTTAATATTTCTGACCGTTCGATTACCTTTGAGTATGCTACGGATTTCCCGGCGGCTCAAGGGGCAGCACTTTACTCAATCCGCCATTTCCTGGATGAATACGAAGCCTGAAAACTGTCATTACAACACTGTAGCCACTGCTGCAGTGCTTTTTTATTCTCGCTCTACGTCATGATGCACAAAATAAGTTGATGATATTGTTGCTTTATGTAGAAAATGCTCCTGAACGCTTGACAATAGATACCATAAGGACTATTCTTAAAACACAAACATAAAAGACATTTACAAAAGTATTGAAGTAAACACGTTAAAAAAGAAACAAACCATTCAAATTGTATTTATGGGGGACGGATACCCCCTAACAATAAAACACGAAACGAAAAGGAGAAACAAACATGAAAAAGCATTTCTGGAAAAAAGCAGCAGCGACGGTGTTGGCATTTGGAATGACCCTCTCCATGGCGGCCTGTTCTGGCGGCTCCAGTTCCAGCAGCAGTGCAGTAGCTTCAACGTCGGATAGCACTTCTGCTACGGCTGAGGCAAGTAACGGAAAGAAGTACCGTATTGGCCTTTCAATGGGAACCAGCAATACAGAATTCTGCATGAAGCTGATGCAGGAAGTGCAGAATGCCTGCGATGAAAATCCGGATGTTGAATTGACTACTCTGTCGGCTGATGGCGATTCCAACACGCAGGTTATGAACATTGATAACTTGGTTACGATGGGCGTTGATGCTATTTGCATTTACCCTAATGACCCAGAGGTCTGCGTTGACTCTATGAAGAAGGCTCGTGATGCCGGTATCTATGTTGTTATCATCGACCAGATCCCGGATGATCGCGACAGTTTCGATGTGGGTATCAGTGTTTCGATGCACGATCTTGGCCAGGGCGTGGATGAGATGACCTCTGACTGGATTGATGCGACCTTCCCCGATGCTGCTGATGGAAGCGTGCAGTGCGGTGTCCTGGGTGTGTGGTCAACCGAGCAGTTTGCCGAACGTTGCGATGTCTTTAACGAGATGGCTGATTACAACTCCAAAGCGGTTGTTGTGGAAAGCTATGATACCAATGTGACGAACTTTGCTACAGAGACTGCCCAGAATGTCGAACTTTTGCTCCAGAAGCATCCTGACATCAATGCAATCCTCTGCTTCACCGATACGCAGGCCTGCATTGCAGAAGAGACCATCGAAAAGAATAAGGATGTCTTGAACCTCGACACAAGCAAGATCGGTATCTTCACGGTTGACCACTCTTCCACTTCTTACGAACTGCTTGGCAAATCTGCTGACAATGAGAGCTGCCTGCGCGGTATTGTTACCACCAACCTGGATGCCGGTAAACTGCTGTACAGCTGCGCTATGCAGGAATATGACACTGCAGACCTGGTGGATGGCAAGATCCTGTATCAGCCCATTGAGAAGATCGATGTCAACAATATGGATGAATACGCAAAGTACATTCTCGGCTGATAAATTGTAATTAGTTTTTTACCTACCCCGCAGGCGGAGACATTTCTGCCTGCGGGTATTGGGTAAAAGTACACAACAAGGCAGTAGTAATTAAGAAAGGACGGTGATACCTTGTCTATCCTGAAAGTGGAAAACGTGACGAAACGGTATCCCGGTGTTATAGCGCTGGACAATGTCAGCTTTGAGATAGAACCCGGCGAAATCCGTGGCCTGATAGGCGAGAATGGTGCAGGCAAGTCTACCATTATCAAATCAATTGCCGGCGCTATCCAGTTTGACGAAGGAAAAATCATTGTTGACGGAAAAGAATACACGGCAATGAACCCTACGTTAGCTATCGAAAATGGTATCTCAGTCATTTATCAGGAATTCAATCTGATTCCTTCGATGACCGTGGCAGAGAATATTTTCCTTGGGGAACATATCGGGGGCAAATACACAGCCGATTTTAAGGAAATGAACCGCAAGGCAAAGGAAATCTTCGATCGATTCGGGGTAAAGATTAATCCCACATCGCTGGTCGGGTCCCTTTCTACAGCACAGATGCAGCTGGTAGAAATCGCCAAATCCATTTCCAAAAAAGTAAAAGTGCTTTTTATGGATGAGCCCAGTGCTTCACTGTCCATCTCAGAAACAAAGGTTATGTTCGAGATCTTCTCGGAAAACTTCTTCAGTCTCCGCAACATTATGAACCTGCTTTCCCAGAATGCCTACCTTCTGATTGCTTCAATTGGCATCACCTTTGTCATGATGAGCAGCGGCATGGATTTGTCTGTTGGCTACGTTATGTCTACTATGGGTGTGGTTGGAGCCAAACTGCTGGTAGATGTGGGCCTGCCGTCCTGGCTGGTTATCATTCTGATGATTGTTATTACGGTAGCTATTGAATTGCTGAACACCTGGCTTTCCATTAAACTGAACTTGCAGCTGCTGGTTGTTACCATCGCAACTATGACAATTTTCCAGGGCGCCACTTACATTATTTCGGAATCCAAGACTATCAATAACCTGCCAGACAGCTTCAAGTTCTGGGGCCAGAAATATCTCTTCGGGATCATCCCGGTTTCGGTTATCCTGATGGTGATTCTCTTCCTTGTTATGAGCTTTGTGCTGAATAAGACCTACTTTGGACGCAACGTGTATGCACTTGGCGGTAATCCGGAGGCTGCGCGTCTGGCAGGCATCAATATCAATAAGATGCGGTATATGATTGCTGCCATTGAGGGTGTGTTTATCGGCATCGGTGTTATCCTGTTGATCGGGCGTTTGGGCTCTGCTGTTTCTACCATGGGTGTTGGTACCGAGTTCACAGTTATGACCGGTATCTTCCTGGGCGGTGTTTCAATGCGAGGCGGTGAAGGCAAACTTTCCGGTGTCTTTGCGGGCATTCTCTGTATTGCACTGCTGACCAATGGTATGCAGCTGGCAGGTATCAACATTTACTTCCAGTACGTCGTGCGCGGTGTCATTTTGCTGGCTGCTATTGGCTATGATGTGTATCAGATGATCCGCCGCAATAATATGAAGAAAAAGAAATTGGAAGAATCCAGGGAGGCAAAACGAGCATGAAATTGACTCTGACCGGCCTGCAGGACAAGCAGGCATGGGCTGCTGCCGGTATTGCACTGCCGGCTTACGATGTGGCAGCCATGCAAAAGAAAACATACGAAGCACCCCGATGGGTACATTTCGGTATCGGCAATATCTTCCGCATCTTTCTTGGCAGCATTGCAGACGATCTGATTGCGCAGGGACTGATGGACACCGGTATTACCTGTGCAGAGACTTTCGACTTCGACATTGTGGATAAGATTTACGCTCCGCACGATAACCTCTGCCTGGGTGTTACCCTGCATAAGGATGGCAGCATGGATAAGAGGGTCATTGGCTCTCTGGCTGAGTGTGTGAAGGCAAAAAGCGACGATGCCGATAACTGGGCGCGTTTGAAAGAAATTTTCCGTGCCCCCAGCCTGCAGATGGTTTCCTTTACCATCACTGAAAAAGGCTATGGCCTGCGCAAAACCGATGGCAGCTATCTGGGCTACGTGCAGCAGGATATTGAAAAGGGACCGGCTGCCCCTACGGGCGCGATGGCAGTTGTTGCCTCTATGCTTCTGGAGCGGTACAAGGCTGGCGGAACGCCGATTACACTGTCCTCGATGGATAACTGCTCTCACAATGGTTCGCTGCTGCGTACATCTGTGCTGACGATGGCACAAGAGTGGAAAAAGCGCGGTTTTGTGGATGAGGATTTCCTGACTTGGCTGCAAGATGAAACAAAGGTGTCGTTCCCATGGTCGATGATAGACAAGATTACCCCGCGCCCTGCTGATTTTGTGAGCGAGATCTTGACAAAAGACGGTGTGGAGGGACAGCACATTATTGTCACCTCCAAGAGCACCTATATTGCACCTTTTGTCAATGCCGAGGGGCCGCAGTATCTGGTTATCGAAGACAATTTCCCCAATGGGCGTCCGCCGCTGGAAAAGGGCGGCGCTTATATGACAGACCGCGATACGGTGAATAAATCGGAGCGAATGAAAGTTACGGCCTGCCTCAACCCCATTCATACAGCGCTGGCACCTTATGGTATGCTGCTGGGCTACGAATACTTTGCAGATCTGATGGAGGACCCAGAGCTGAAAGTGCTTGCCCATAGAGTGGGTTATGACGAAGGTCTGCCGCGCGTCGTCGATCCCAAAATTTTCTCGCCCAAGGCATTCCTGGACGAGGTCATCAATGAACGTATGTCCAACAAGTATCTGGGAGATACAACAGCTCGCATCTGCACCGATTCCTCTCAAGGCGTTGGTGTTCGCTTCGGCGAGACCATCCGCTCTTATGTACAGGAGTATGGCACAGCAAAGAACCTGGAAGCCATTCCTCTGGCATTGGCTGGTTGGCTGCGCTATTTCTACGCTATTGACGATGCAGGTAAACCTTTCGTACTGGCGCCGGATCCGTTGGCGGAAGAACTGCACGATGTGGTAAGCCAGGTTAAATTGGGCGAGCCGGATAGTTTGACCGACCAACTGCATGGTGTGCTTTCCAACAAGGAAATCTTCGGAAGCGACTTGTACGAAGCTGGGGTTGCTCAAAAGATTGAGGCGATCTTTAAGGAAGAAATTGTTGGCCCCGGTGCTGTACGGGCTACACTCAAAAAATATCTGGGCTGATTGCAGAAACAGCGAAAGGAGGACTTTTTATGGCTGATTATTACCGAAAATTTCTGGAGCCGGAGTATGGTGAAGCTGCACCTGACGCTATTATTGACGTCGGCTCTGATGTAGGTGCAGAGTTTGATATGGAACATCCGACTGAGGCGCGCATCCGTCAGAACTTTGAAACCATTGCCAGATTGACGCAGGAGTGGAAGTTTACATTCTGCTTCCCGCGTTTGATGCGTATTAAAATTGAAAATCTCTTTATCAATTCGGAC
>ERZ773146.2757-NODE-2757-length-11618-cov-2.905474_pt1 | contig 11618 bp, 5 predicted proteins | sample MGYA00580847_ERZ773146 | MGnify/ENA primary metagenome ERZ773146 (study PRJEB29015, sample SAMEA2737830) | human gut metagenome | biome: human gut; feature: human-associated habitat; material: faeces | place: China | collected 2012 ...
CAAGTCAGAGAAAAAATAGTACAAATAACTTACCGGAATGATTTTTCTGAGAGGATCCTGTCCAAATCAGAAGAGATCTTCCGGTTTTATTTTTGCAGAAAAAACCCAAAACCCTTATATTTTCTCACTTTTTTACAGATACGTTTGAAATTACAATGCAGTTATAGTATAATATTTGAGACTATAAAATCGAATAGGATACAGGAGATTGTTATATGACAACAATTATTATCATAGTTGTTGTTGCTTTGGTTTTTTTTGTTACCGTATGTGTCGTCACTTTTATGGTCTGGAAGCGTGAAGCGGAGATGCGTACTGACAGCATCCGTGAGATCAAAGACAACCTGCAGCGGCTTGAGGACAGGCTGGCTGTCGAGATACAGCCGGAGGAGCCGACACCTTTGCAGGATGATTTGCACGATGAAGTTTGCAGACCGGTGCTGCGGGCTGCAGACCCTGCTGTCGCGGGAAGATCTCGCAGAAGCAGGAGCAGAGATCCGTTCAGCTGGGTTCGCAGTGAACAGGAGAGGGAAGAAACTTCGCAGACAGAAGCGCAGCAGCCGGAGGAGTGGCCGCAGCCGGAACCTTTGCAACAGACAGCAGAAATGTCGATAATGCCGGATGTGTCGGAGACACCGCCGCAGATCATACCTGAGCCGGAGTTTTCCCTTCAGGAGAGGAAGCAGGAGACTGCCGCAGAGGATGTGGCAGAGCCTGGAGACTGGGACGATGCCATGGATTTTGATATCGATCTTCCAGACGGGAATGCTGCAGCAGAAATGGCGGCAGACGATATTACATCGGCAGACGATATCGCATCGATGGAAATAGAACTACCTGACCTGGATCTTTTTACAGGGCTGGGTACTTTGGACGTGAACACAGAAGAGACAGTACCTGCAGATTCGCCAAAGAATTTTGGCAGGGACACTGGCAGGAGTGGGAAAAAATATACAGCGGAAGAATTGGAAGCGCTGATCAAAGAATAGATCGCTGATCGAAAAGATCCAGAAGGAGGAACTTATGTATTGTAAAAATTGCGGAAAAGAACTCGCAGCAGATGCAAAGTTTTGCATGCAGTGCGGTACGCCGGTAGACGATGTGCCAGCACCAGTGCAGACAGCTCCTGTGCAGCATACGACGGAGAAGGCGGAACCGGCGAAAGCACCGCAGCCAAAAGCAGAACCGGTAGATGCACCTAGGGAACGTCCGGTATTTGATGAAATCAAGTGGAACGTGTCGGAGTATCCGGACCAGAACGCAGTGGAAAAAACAGAAGAAATCGATTTTAACTGGAATACGGAGCCAGTCGCAGCACCACAGCCGAAAGCAGAAGCACCGGCAGCGGTTCGATCCGAAATGGCGTCGAAAGCTCCAGTGCACAGAGAGATACCGGAAGCAAACAAAGCACAAAGTGTTCCGCAGAATAATACGGAGGATCATGTTCTGAGCGGCAAAGATCTGGACAGTGCTATATTCGGAGAAAAAGAACCGAAAAAAGCTCCAGAATCAATGAGTGCAGCAGAACGGATCGATAAGTTCTATACCTTCAATAAGAAAAATGAAGAATTTCAGCAGCTGCTGAATAAGGAATACAACAAAGTAAAAGGTGGAAATGCCATAGAACAGGAAATATCTCAGGCAGAAGAGCGCGCATCGCAGCGTTTTGAATCCAGCAGAAGACCGGAAAATTCCACTATGGAAGAATTTCTGGAATCGGAAGGTATCGTGAAGCCATATCAGCCGAAGGCATTTGAATCCGATGTGCTGGAAAGGATCGAAGCGCAGGAGGCAGAAAAAGAGGCGAAGCGTCTGGAAGAAGAAGCGCGCCTGGCCGCTATCGAAGAAGCACGCCATGAAGCTGAGGTAAAACGTCTCAAGGAAGAGGAAGAACGCCTTAAGGCGGAAGCAGAGGCTCGCAGACTGGAAGAGATCGCCAAAATGAAGGCGGCAGAGGAAGCGAGACTGGCAGAAGAGGCTCGTAGAAAAGCGGAAGAAGAGGCAAAGCGCAGAGCAGAGGAAGAAGCTCGCAGAAAAGCCGAAGAAGAAGCCAGAATAAAGGCGGAAGAAGAACGCAGAAGAGCAGAAACGGAAGCCAGAGTAAAGGCGGAAGAAGAAGCTAGACTGCGAGCTGAGGCAGATCTGAAGGCGGCACAGGAAGCGGCTAAGATCAGAGCTCAGCAGGAAGCAAGACTGGCGGCGGAAGCAGAGGCACAGTACAAGGCAGAGCAGGAGCGGAGAAGGCTGGCCGATGTGGAAGCACAGCGGAAACTGGAAGAAGAAAGAAAACGCCTGGAGGAACAGGCTAACGAGGCAGTGGCCAAGGAAGAAGTGCGCAAGGTTTTAGAACAGACTGCCCGCATGAGAGAGGAAGAAGCAGCCAAGATCAAGGCGGCAGTTGCAGGTCTGAGAGCAGATGCTGCAGCAGAACGCCAGGCAGCACAGAATCTGGTTCGCAAGGATGTGGAGGATGCACATCGTGCCACGAGAAATCAGATCAATGAAATGGCCCGGTCAGAAGCATTACATACAGAAGAACGTCCGGTGACGGGAAGAGACACGATGCTCTCAAACGATATGAGCAGAACGCGGACTGTAGACAAGGCTGCGATCATCGCAGGACTAAACGATGATACAGTTGTGATGAGCAAGGAAGATCTGCATGCCGCTGCTGCACCAGTCTATGAGCAGGAATCCGTGCCGGAACCGGAACCGGTTTACGAGGCTCCGGTTTACGATGCACCATTGCAGAACCAGGATGATGCATTCTTTGACAGTTTGGACGCGGCAGGAGACGTTTCTAACGTACCGGAAGGCTCCGTGTTCGATGCAGAAGCTATGCCTCAGGCGCAGCCGATCGACTTTAGAGAAGAAAACTTTGAAGATCTGTCTCAGCCGCAGGAACTGAATTTCAATGAAGAAACAGAAGAAATCCAGGAGCTGACAGACTTTGGTGATCTGGCGGATATCGAAGAGATCCCGCAGGCACAGACGGATCCGCTTTACGATACTCGTGGATATGGCATGCCGGAAGAGCCGGCAGCGGAAGATCTGGGCCATACTCAGCGCTTTGATCCTCAGGCATTCGATCAGACGGCAGACGGTCTGCAGGATACTATGGTAGTACAGCCGGATACTGTTGTGATGGACAAAGCTCCACAGACAGATGCTTTCACAGAAAACGATTTTGATCATTACGGTGAAGCGGAAGCGCAGAATTATATCAATCAGCAGCATGCGCAGCAGGGAGCTTATGAAAACGTGCAGCCGGCAAATGATTACTTTGATGGATATGCAGACGATTATCAGGATGACTATTACGAAGACGATGCAAATCTTTCCAAGAAAGAGTTAAAGCAGCGCGAGAAAGAGCGCAAACGTATGGAAAAGCAGCGCGCGAAGCAGGAAAAAGCCAGACGTAAGAAGGGCGGAGCGGACTTTGCAGAAGCAGCAGATGGATTCGAAGAAGAAAAATCCGGCGGCAAGGGCAGGATCGTACTGAAAATCATTCTGGTGCTCCTGATCGTGATACTGGCAGTGGAAGTGGCCGGTATGGGCATCAAGTTCCTGGCACCGCAGAGCAAGGCGGCTGAATTCATCGATTCGCAGCTCAATAAGGTGATCCAGCTGATCACCGGCGAAGATACGGAATACAGCGTGATCGCAGCACAGGTAAGAACGGAGCCCATGGAGGACAAGACCGATCTGATCAACGCGCAGAAAGGGAAAAACAAGGGCAATGTGATCAAAAGTATCACGTACAGCTCTGATTTAAGCTATGACCAGGAAAGGGACGGCAAGGTGTCGGACCTGGTCCTATCACAGCCTATGACCCAGGTCGAATGGGGTAGAGACAAGGATAACTATCCTGTTTATTATGACGAACAGGTCGTAGGCGAGATCATTGCATTTGAGTCTCAGAGATATAATCTGATGGCGAAGGGTGATGAGAAAGTACTGAGTCTTATTGATGACAGCACCAACCTGTATCAGGACACGGCTGCGCTGAAGAATCAGCAGCCGGCAGGAGAATTCTCCAAGCTGGAGATCGGTGAGATCAGACAGGCGGGCAGCAAATACTACGTGTGGGTGAGGGAGACCGTGGGAGGAACCTCCACAGAACGCGTATATGCCATGTACCCGCAGAAGAAGTTTACCATGAAAATGTCAGCTGCCTACGATGTGTAGAGGATAGCAAAAGGAGGGTATCTGTTTGAACAGTTCGGGAGAGAAGAAGAAAAGGCATGCGGGCCTTAAAGTACTGATCGTTATTGCAGTATTGGTGTTTCTGTTCCTTTGCCTGATTGGATTTATCACGGATTTCCTGTGGTTTAAGGAACTTGACTACGTTTCCGTATTTCTTACAAAACTGCTGACGCAGTTAAAAATAGGGATACCGACATTTATCGTCGTGACATTCCTGGCTTACGTGTATTTGAAATTCCTGAAACGGGGATACTTTAAGAAGGTTGTTTCCGACGAGGTGACAGATCATCGCAGACTGAACATCATATCGTGGAGTCTGGCGGGGATCTACGGGGCCATCACTACTTTCTTCGCCGTGAAGAAACTCTGGTTCCTGCTGCTGCAGTTTGTCAACAGCACGGGATTCGACAAAAAAGATCCACTGTATAACATAGACATTTCGTTTTATGTATTCAAGCTTGACTTTATTGAAGAAGCTAACCAGCTGCTGATCGTTTTACTGATCGCATTTGCACTGCTGACGGTCATTTATTATTCGGTGCTTCTGTCGGTAAGGACTCCACAGATCTTCGAACGGGTATCGGATGATGCAAAGGAAGATAGCGGTGCGTCTGAAGAAAACGCGCAGAGTTCCGGTTATGGCGGAGGGACTGCAGGCGGGCAGTTCGGTGGTTTTGACAATATCAATGATATATTCGGCAAGTTTGCAAAGTCTTTCCAAAACGGCGGCAAAAGTCCGTTCCAGAAGACTGCAAAGCCGAAGAAACAGTTTGATCACAGCAATTTAAAACTGCTTATTTCCATTGCGGAAAAACAGCTTATCATCGTAGGGGTGCTGTTCTTCCTGATGGTAGGCGTGAATTTCTTCCTGAAACAGTATGATCTCCTGTTTGGAAGTACAGGTGCCGTATACGGCGCGGGCTTTACCGATGTAATGGTGACTCTCTGGATTTACAGGATCATCATGGGATTGTCCGTTCTGGCGGCGATCGGATTCGCTGTTGGTATTACGAAGAAAAAATTCAAACCGGCTGCTATCGCTCCGATCGCTATGCTTATTGTAGGAGCTGTTGGTGTGGGCGGCGCACTGGTGGTACAGAACCTGGTAGTAACACCGGATGAAATCAATAAAGAAAGCAAGTATCTGGAACGCAATATCGAATATACTCAGTCAGCGTATGGCTTGAACGAAGTAGACATGAAGGGCTTTGAAGCGAATCAGAACCTGACCAGCCAGGACATTGCCAATAATTCAGATACCATCTCCAATATCCGTATCAATGACTATGCTCCGGCGAAGACTTTCTACAATCAGACGCAGAGTATCCGTCAGTACTATACGTTCAACGATGTGGATGTGGACAGATATATGATCAACGGGGACTATACACAGACGTTCCTGTCAGCCAGAGAAATCGATGAAGAGAAGATCAGTGACACCTGGCTGAATAAGCATTTGAAATACACCCATGGATATGGTGTGACTCTTTCCAGAGTAGATAAGATCACTTCCAGCGGACAGCCGGATATGCTCATTGACAGCATCCCGCCGGTGTCTCGTGTAGATGAGATCAATATCAAGCGGCCGGAGATCTATTTCGGTGAGCTGACTTCTAACTATGCGCTGGTAAATACGTCGGAAGATGAATTTGACTATCCTGATGGAAACAGTAACAAGTATGCCAGATATGAAGGTGATGCAGGGATCAAGCTGAACCCGATCAACCGTCTCATGTTTGCCATTCGGGAGCACAGCTTAAAGACGCTGGTTTCCGGCAACATCAAGAGCGATTCCAAGATCCTCATCAATCGGAAAATTTCCGAAAGAGTGCAGGAAATAATGCCGTATCTCAGCTATGACAAAGACCCGTATATGGTTACGGAGAACGGTAAACTGTACTGGATCATCGATGCGTACACCCATACGGCCAATTATCCGTATTCGGAACCGTACAACAATGAAACCAGAACAAACTATATCCGAAATTCCATCAAGGTCGTGATCGATGCATATAACGGAAATACGGATTATTACATCGTAGACGATACGGATCCGATCGCACAGACTTTTAAGAAGATCTACCCGGATCTGTTCAAAGACCTGGACAAAATGCCGCAGGAAATCAAAGCGCACATCCGTTATCCGAGCATGCTGCTTGATATCCAGGCAAGCGTGTATCAGAGATATCATATGAACGATGTGAAGGTGTTCTATCAGAACGAAGACCTGTGGCAGATCTCAAGTGAGATTTATGGTACCAAGGAACAGGCTATGACGCCGAACTACTACATCATGAAGCTTCCGGGCGAAAATGGTGCAGAATTTGTCAACTCCATACCATTCACACCGAAGGACAAGAAGAACCTGACCGGACTTCTTGTAGCACGTAACGATGGCGACAATTACGGCAAGCTGGTGCTCTACCAGATGCCGAAGAGCAAGATCGTTTACGGCCCGATGCAGGTAGAAGCACAGATCGACCAGAACACGGAGATTTCAAAGGAATTCTCTTTATGGAACTCTTCGGGTTCCAGCTACAGCCGTGGCAATATGTTCGTAGTGCCGATCGAAGATTCTCTGCTTTACATCGAACCGGTTTATCTGGAAGCAACCAATTCCAGCATCCCGGAAGTAAAGCGGGTGATCGTCGCATATGGTGATCAGATAGCATATGAATCTACGCTGGCGGAAGCGCTCAATTCCCTGTTTGGAGAAGGCAGCGCTCATGAGAGTCCGGGAAGTGAAGAAGCTTCCGGTGATACGGATACCTCAGCAGGCGGCAGTGACGCTTCTCTGAGTCAGACGGAGATCATCACCAGAGCGCAGGAGGCTTTCGACAATGCACAGAAGGCACAGCAGGATGGTGACTGGGCTAAATATGGAGAATACCTTAAGGAACTGGATAAATACTTAAATATGTTAAGTGAATAAGAAAGATATTCAGGACATTCTCATAGCAGTTTTCCAGACTGCAGAGGATGTTCTGAATCGTTATAAAGAAAGAGAGTGATGCTATGATATCATACGATTTGGACAAAATGCTTTATACGATACCGGCTGATAAGCACAGCACGGAAGAAATCCGGGAAATTCTGGGGAAGCACCCGGAAATCAAGTTCGTTTCCCTGGTAGGGATCGACGTTGGCGGACATGATACCGACGAAAAGATTCCGGTAGAGGAATTTTTGAAGGATATGGATAAATTCCTTACTCATGGAGTGCAGACGGACGGATCCAGCGTAGTGCTGCCTAAGATCGCCAAGCTGAATAATGCGAAGGTGGACATTATACCGGATAAGACGGTCAACTGGTTTGTGGATCACAACTTCAACTATCCGGATCCTGATACGGGTCTTCCGGTAGGAACATTGAGAATCCCGTCTTCGCTCGTGCATAATGATTCGGAACGCGTTGGATCCAGAGTGATCCTGCGGGATGCTATCCGGAATTTTAAAGATGATCTGATGGAACTTCTCAGAAACAACCCGTACGTGTTTGAGTACATCGATGCGGACAGCGTAGATGATATCGATAAGATCATCATCACGGCAGCTACAGAACTGGAATTCTGGGTAAAGACCCCGGATGACGATGCCGACAGAGAACAGCTGTCCACGGCTCAGATGCTGAAGGAACAGTATTGGAAAAGGACGACCGGACCGGTTCGTACTGCATTGGAAGAAACCATGCTGATCCTGCAGAAATACGGATTTGAAATGGAGATGGGTCATAAAGAAGTCGGTGGCGTAAAAGCAAAACTGGGAAACTCCGGTGTATATGATCATGTTATGGAACAGCTGGAAATCGACTGGAAGTATTCTTCTGCTGTACAGGCTGCTGATAACGAAAACCAGATCAAATATGTCGTAAGAGATATTTTCCGCATGTACGGGCTGGAAGTGACCTTCATGGCGAAGCCGATGGAAGGCGTGGCAGGAAACGGCGAGCATACTCACATGGGAGTATCTGCAAGACTGAAGAATGGCAAGATGATCAACCTGTTCGCACCGTCGGATACGGAGAACCAGTTCATGAGTCCGATCGGATTCGGCGCCCTGATGGGTATGCTTAAAAACTACGATGTGATCAACCCGTTCGTAAGCTCCAGCATTGACTCTCTGAACCGGCTGAAGCCAGGCTATGAAGCGCCTGTATGTACTGTGACTTCCCTGGGACACAGTGCCCAGATGCCGTCGAGAAACAGAACCGTTCTGGTAGGTCTGGTTAGAGAGATCGGCAATAAAATGGCAACTCGTTTCGAACTGAGATCACCAAACCCTAAGAGCAATACATACCTGGTGATCGCAGCATCCTATATGGCTATGCTGGATGGCATAAAAGCAGCACTGGAAAACGGCAAGGTTTCCGATGAGCTGGAACGATCTATTTCCAAGGAATACGGACAGGAAGACTTTTATCTTGATAAAGACCGCATATACCGCAGCGAACTGGATGTGTTCGATGAATATACAGAAGAAGAACGCGATAAGTTCTTTGGAAAGGCTCCGCGGACCGTATGGGAAAACATCTCGGCGTTTGATGAGTATCCGGAAAAACTGGAAATTTTCAAGAGAGATGATGTGATGACGGAACTGGCACTGGAATCCTATCGTCAGGCGACACTGGATCAGTGGAAGACGGAACTTCACAACCGTATCGTACCGGATGTCATGGATGTGGTTCGTCACTGCACCAAGCTGCATGATGATGATGACTGCGTCGATTATGATAGATATTACTGGGATAAGATCCAGGGGCTGCGCAACCATCTGGGACGTGACCTGCTGGACGTACCGTGTCTGCTGACGCGTGTAATAAGAGCGCTGGATGCAGAAGACTACAGCACTGCCTCGCAGCTGCAGATGGAAATGCAGAAACAGGTAGAAGAACTGATGAGACTTTACATCATTTACAGAAAAAATTTATTTTAACGTTCACGGAGGGAAGATGACATGTTGGATATCAAAAGAATCAGAGAGGATTTTGATGGCGTAAAAAAAGCAGTAGAATCCAGAGGCAAAGGGGATTTTGGAATTGATAAAGTACGCGAATACGATGTAGAAAGAAGGAAGCTGCTGGCTGAAGTAGAGCAGATGAAGAATCAGCAGAGCACTTCTTCCAGACAGATCCCTGTGTTAAAAAAAGAAGGCAAAGATACGACAGAACTGATGGCGGAGATGAAGCAGCTTTCTGAAAAGATTAAGGTGCTGGATGGTCAGGTGAGCGAAGTGGAAGCAAAGCTGCGCGATGCACTGCTCAATATTCCAAACACACCATATAAAGACGTGCAGGAAGGCGCAGATGACAGCGACAACGTAGAACTTCGCAAGTGGGGCGAACCGAGAACATTTGATTTTGATGAGAAAGCTCACTGGGATATCGGAACAGATCTGGACATCCTGGATTTTGAACGCGCTACGAAGATCGCAGGGACGCGATTCACTGTTTATAAAGGCCTGGGTGCCCGTCTGGAACGTGCAGTGATCAACTTCATGCTGAATCTGCATACCGAAGAGCACGGATTTACAGAAATCCTGCCGCCGTTCATGGTAAATCGCGACGCGATGATCGGAACAGGTCAGCTGCCGAAATTCGAAGATGATATGTTCCATGTTCCTGCAAAGGATTTCTTCCTGATCCCGACAGCAGAAGTTCCGGTAACTAACCTTCGTATGAATGAAATCATCGATGAAGCAGAGCTGCCGATCTATTATACTGCATATACACCTTGTTTCCGTAAAGAAGCCGGTTCTGCCGGTCGTGACACGAGAGGTCTGATTCGTCAGCACCAGTTCAACAAGGTAGAAATGGTTAAATTCGTCAAACCGGAAACTTCATATGACGAGCTGGAAACCCTGACTGCAGCAGCGGAAGATGTTCTGCAGAAGCTGGAGATCCCGTATAGAGTAGTACGCTTGTCCACCGGAGATCTGGGATTTTCCTCCGCAATGACCTACGACATTGAAGTGTGGATGCCAAGTTACGGTAGATACGTAGAGATCTCTTCCTGCAGTAACTTTGAAAACTTCCAGGCAAGAAGAGGAAATATCCGGTTCCGTCCGGCTGAAAAGGGCAAACCGGAATTCGTGCATACCCTCAATGGCTCCGGACTGGCAGTGGGAAGAACAGTAGCTGCTATTCTGGAAAATTATCAGCAGGCAGACGGCTCCGTTGTTATTCCGGAAGCACTGCGCGGATTCATGGGCGTTGATAAGATCGAAAAGAAATAGGCAGAGAGAAGTTTGACAGAAAGGACGAAACGACATGATCGCAGATAAAATGAAGCCTTTGATGGAAAATAACTCAGCCATCAGAACAATGTTCGAAGAAGGCGATAAAATGCGGGCAGAATATGGCCCGGAAAATGTATATGACTTCAGCCTGGGCAATCCGGATGCGCCGGTACCGGCAGAAGTCAAGCAGTCCATCATTGATATACTTAACGAAGAAGACCCGACGACACTTCACGGATACATGAGCAATGCAGGATTCGAAGACGTGCGTGAAACCATCGCACAGTCGCTTAATCGCAGATTCGGCACAGCCTTTGATCACGGTAATATTCTCATGACTGTAGGAGCAGCCAGCGGTCTGAATGTAGCACTGAAGACTATCCTGAATCCAGGCGAAGAAGTGATCATTTTCGCACCATATTTCCTGGAATATAACTGGTATGTGAACAACTATGACGGTAAAGTGGTGCAGGCACCGACGGATCAGGAGACTTTTTATCCGGATCTGGAAGCCTTTGAGAAGCTTATCGGTGATAAGACCCGCGTTGTTCTCATCAATACGCCCAACAATCCGACCGGTGTGATCTACAGTGAAGAGACGATCAGACAGATCGCAGACATATTGGAGCGCAAACAAAAGGAACTTGGGCGAACTATATTTCTTATTTCGGACGAACCTTACCGGGAACTGGCATACGGAGACGTGGAAGTTCCTTATGTGACGAAATACTACGATAACACCATCGTTGCTTATTCCTACAGCAAATCACTTTCCCTTCCGGGAGAGCGGATCGGATATCTTGTGATCCCGTCCGAACTGGAAGAAAGTCAGCTGGTGTTCGATACAGCATCCAATGCAAACCGTATCATCGGCTGTGTCAACGCACCATCGCTTCAGCAGAAGATGATCGCACGGTGTGTTGATGTCAAGGTGGATCTGGATTACTATGACAAGAACAGAACGGCGCTGTATGAAGGCCTGAAGGATTGTGGTTTCGACTGCGTAAAACCAGAAGGAGCCTTCTACATGTTCCTGAAATCCCCTGTGGCGGATGAAAATGAATTCTGTGCAGAAGCAAAGAAGCATAATATCCTGATGGTGCCGGGCAGTGCCTTCGCATGCCCGGGATATGTTCGTCTGGCATACTGCACATCCTATGATACTATCGTAAACTCTA
>ERZ773146.2764-NODE-2764-length-11589-cov-20.340992_pt1 | contig 11589 bp, 7 predicted proteins | sample MGYA00580847_ERZ773146 | MGnify/ENA primary metagenome ERZ773146 (study PRJEB29015, sample SAMEA2737830) | human gut metagenome | biome: human gut; feature: human-associated habitat; material: faeces | place: China | collected 2012 ...
AGGAACCGTGTGAGAATCACGGACTGTAACGGCAACTGTAACGCGGAGCGACCCCGTTATGCCACTGGGAAACCGGGAAGGCGGGCGAGCGAGGAAACGGAGTCAGGATATTTCATCGGATGAATACCGCTTCCCGGCGGATTCTTGTCTGGAACGGTATGTTTCCGATTAAAACGCTATTATTCTGAAAATACCGTCAGAGCAGCCTATGGGCTGCTCTGATTTTGTTTTTCCGGGAGGAGCGTCTGAATTTTTGTGAGATTTTCCCATGAGATCATTTAGGAGGGCATCAATATGCACAAAACAATGTCCAGGATCGTTGTGCTGCTGCTCGTGGTCTGTCTGGCGCTGGGGAATGTTGTCCCGGCGCTCGCCGCGGACGACACCGGCAGCGCAGGCGCCGTGACGCCGGCCGCGGAGACCTCTCCCGCGGCGACGGAGGAAGCGACTGCGGCTCCTGCGGCCACCCCCGCGGCGGAGACCACGGCCGGAACGGAGACAACTCCCACGGCCGCGTCGACGCCGACGGCCGAAACGACCGAGACTCCCGCAACGGAGGAGCCGACCGCCACGCCGACGGCAGAGCCGACCGCCACGCCGGAACCGGCAGTTCCCACGGCGGTGAGCTATCCCGCCGCGCCGATGGACGAGAAGGACATGAGCGGTAAGATATTCGTCGCCAAGCAGGGCGCCGATAAGGTCTACCCCATGTTCAAGATCGAGACGGCCACCGCCGTCGTGGTCGGCGACAAGCTCTATGTCACGGTGCAGGTGAACCCCGCGGCGAGCGGCGCTTTCACCTATTCCTATCTGTACTTCGGCACGCGCACGGATCTCGTTGCGCAGCTCGATAAGGGCGGCGAGTTCAGCGTCGCCGCGGGCGTGAACGGCTCGGCCACGCAGGCCTACCACTTCACGCTGCCCGCGAGCGCCGTCGGAACGCGCGTACCGGTCTGCATCCTCAAGGGCGATCTCACCGCGAAGAGCCCCTATAACTCCAGCGAGCTCGAGCTCGTCATCGCCGAGGATATCCCCGTAGGCAAGGTAACACCCGTCCCCACGCCGGCGGAATACGCCTCCGCGCCAATGGCCGAAGAGGACGTGAGCGGCAAGTTGTTCGTCGCCAAGAAGGGCGTCGATACGGTCTACCCCATGTTCAAGATCGAGACGGCCACCGCCGTCAAGTACGGCGACACGATCTACGCGACGGTGCAGGTGAACCCCGCGGCGAGCGGCGCCTTTACTTACTCGTATCTCTATTTCGGCACGCGCACGGCGCTTCTTGAGCAGCTCGAAAAGGACGGGCCGTTCAGCGTCGTCGGCGGTGTGAACGGATCGTCCACGCAGACTTACCACTTCACGCTTCCGGCGAGCGCCGCCGGAACGCGTGTCCCGGTCTGCATCCTCAAGGGCGATCTCAGCGCGAGAAGCCCCTACAACTCCAGTGAGCTCGAGCTCGTTGTTCCCGCCGACATTCCGGAAGGGAAGCTTGACCCCGTCCCCACGCCGGTGGACTATCCCGCCGCTCCCTGCGCCGAGCAGGACGTGAGCGGCAAGCTGTTCGTCGCCAAGCAGAGCGTCGATACCGTCTATCCCATGTTCAAGATCGAGACGGCCACCGCCGTCAAGGTCGGCGACACGATCTACGCGACGGTGCAGGTGAATCCTGCCGCGAGCGGAGCCTTTACCTATTCCTATCTGTACTTCGGCACGCGCACGGATCTCGTCGCGCAGCTCGATAAGGGCGGCGCGTTCGATGTCGTCGGCGGCGTGGCCGGAACGGCCACGCAGGCCTACCACTTCACGCTTCCGGCGAGCGCCGCCGGAACGCGCGTTCCGGTCTGCATCCTCAAGGGCGATCTCAGCGCGAAGAGCCCCTATAACTCCAGCGAGCTCGAGCTCATCGTCCCCGCCGATATCCCCGAAGGCACCGGCTCGGGCGAGGACCCGGATAAGAAGCCGGAGGCCGCGCCCGCGATCCCGAAGCTGCCCGACAATCTGAAGGAAGCCGGCATCAAGGTTCTGAAGGCCGAGGACAACGCGGAATTCAAGATGCTCACCGCCGCGAAGACCGGCATGGTCGTCGCGGGCGAGAAGCTGCTCATCCGCTTTGAGACCGCCAACACCTCGTTCGACAAGCTGTACTTCGGCTCCAAGGACGATGCGTTCAAGTCCCCCTATGTGCAGGGCACGGCGCGCAGCGGCGGCTGGGTGTTCGAGTTTGAGCTGCCCGCGTCCTACCGCGGCACGCCCATGCCCATCGCCCTCGGCAAGCCGGACGGCGGCTGGTATACCACCAAAGACCTCGTGATCTCCATCCCTGCGGACGGAGACTGCGACACCGGCACGGAGATCTCCGATGCCGAAATGAAGATGGTCGCCGCCGGCGGCTTCAACGAGTCGAGCTTCAAGATCAGCTCCTCCACCGCCGCGCTCATCGGCGATACGATCTACTGCACCATCACCGGCGAAATGACCGGCGTCCACGCCGGAAAGCCCGCGGTGAAGCTCTATCTCGGCAGCCGCGACGATAAGGACAAGTCCTCCGCCGTTTCCGGCAGCGTGAACGGTCTGCAGACGACCTTCTCGTTCGGCGTCTCCGCGGACAAGCAGGGGACATCCATCCCCGTTGTCATCGGCTTTGCCGACGGCAGCTGGGACGAGAACCAGGATTTCTTCCTGAACATCCCGAGCTTTGGCCGCGCGTTTGACCCGAGCTATTACACCGACGGCGTGTATGATCTCTACGGCAACGCCTACCCCTATCTCGACAAGGTAGACAACCGCGGCTTCCCCGTGGACACGCAGTCCACGCTGACTGTTTCCGGCGACACCGTCACGATCAAGTGGGTCACCCGCGCGAGCGATACCGACAAGATCTACATGGGCCTTGTGACCGACCCGATGGCCACCCGCGAGGCGAATGCGATCGGCAACGCCGACTATGAGCCCATCGGCATGAACTACAAGGTGTTCTATATCACGCTCCCGAAGAGCGCGCTCGGCGACAAGATCCCCTTCGTGCGCCATTCGCCGCTGTGGTATCAGGATACGAACGGCTGGCTGGAGAAGCAGGATTATCTGGTTCTCACCGACTACCTGCCCCGTCTGACGGACGATACCGAGACGCGGCTGGACGATGCCGGTATCCGTCTGCTCGCCGGCGGCAGCCGGGTGGAGCAGAGCTTCAAGATCTCCTCTTCCTCCGCGGTGCTCAAGGGCACGACCATCACCTGCACCATCACCGGCAAGGCGGCCGGCAACAATTCCTCCAAGACGCCGGACAAGCTGTATCTGGGCGACCGCAGCGATAAGGATAAATCCGGCTATGTCACCGGCACGCAGAACCCCGACGGCACCACGACGTTCGTTTACACCGTGAACGCCGAGCGGCAGGGCTCCTACACGCCTGCGACGGTCGGCTTCTCCGATAACTCGTGGGATACCTCGCAGTCCTACTTCCTGAACGTCCCGAACTTCAACGGCACGTTTGACGCCTCCGCCTTCACGGACGGCGTGTACGACCTCTTCGGCTACGCCGACACGAAAAACGGCGTCATCCCCGTCGACGCGGGCGCGACGCTGACCGTGTCCGGCGATACGATCACTATCCGGTATGTCACCCGCACCAGCGGCTACAGCAAACTGTACTTCGGCTCCGTGAGCGACGACGAGGCGACGCGCGAGGCCAACGCGGTCTCCGCCGGCATCCTCAACGCGGACGATCCCTACAGCTACCGCGTGTTCTCCGTCACGCTGCCGAAGAGCGCCCTTGCGGAAACCATCCCGTTTGTGAGCTGCAGCAAGAGCGGCGCGTGGAGCACGAAGCAGGATCAGCTCCTGCTGCCGCGCTTCCTGCCGCGCCTGAGCGGCGGTTCCGACCCCGTCGATCCGGTCGATCCGAGCGACCCGAGCTCGGTCATCAAGGACGGCACCACCTACACCACCACCGCCGAGACCGGCGCTGCGATGTTCAAGGTGCGCCGCGTCGTCATCACGGCGAAGGACGGCAAGTATCAGCTGACGCTCACGCTCAACGGCACCAGCTACGATTACCTCTACCCCGGCACCGGCACGCAGGCCGACGCGGCCGGTAAGAGCGAGTGGGCTCCCGCCAAGGTCGTGAGCGGCACGATCGACGGCGAGACGCGCGACAACTGGCACACCTACACCATCACGGTGGATAAGCTGACGAACCCGCTGGCCGTCACCTCTCACAGCCAGAAGAACGACAAGTGGTACGACCGCAGCATCACGCTGGACATCGGAAATCTCAAGCGCACCGCCGAGGACGGCAAGTATTCCGCCACGGCCGAGTGCGACGCGGCGATGTTCAAGATCATCGACACGAAGCTCAACGTTGTGAACGGCGCGATCATGGCCACGCTGACGCTCAGCGGCACCGGCTACGATTACATCTACCCCGGTACGGGCGACGCAGCCGAGAAGGACAAGGACAACTGGGCGCCCTTCGCCGTGGACGAAAACGGCAAGTACACCTACACCATCCCCGTGTCTGAGCTCGACAAGCCCCTCATCATCTCCTCGCACAGCCTGAAAAACAACATCTGGTACGACCGCACGGTGACGTTCCGCTCCGATTCGCTCAAGAAGATCGGCGACGCGGCCGACCCTGTCACTCCGACACCCACGCCGACCCCGACGCCGACGCCTACCCCGAACCCCACCAATCCGGACAACGAATCCGATCACGAGACCGACACCAGCGGCTCCACCTCCCGCGTGGATAACAGCACAACGCTCAGGGACGGCGTCTACGCGCCCGACAGCTTCTCCTTCTCCGGCGGCTCCGGCCGCGCGCGCATCGTGTGCGACAAGGTCACGGTGAAGAACGGCCAGGCGTACGCCACCATCCGCTTCGTGAGCAGCAGCGGCAACCCGCCGCAGTACTCCTATGTGAAGGCCTCCGGCAACACCTATTACTCCAACGACGGCAGCACCTTCACGATCCCCGTGGAGCTCAACAAGAACAACCGCATTCTCGGCATGACCACCAAGATGTCCTCCGCACACGAGATCGAGTACATCATCTTCGTGCAGCTCAAGACGAACGCGAACAACCAGAAGGACAACACCGACGGCAAAACGCTCAGCACCGAGGCGCCCGAGATCATGGGTCTCACGTTCCGGGAGGAGATCAAGCTCGAGCACGCGCAGTATCTCAAGCTCTTCCGCTATGAGGGCAACATCGTCCTCGCGGAGATTGACGTCATAAGCGACACGGTGCTCGACACCGACGAGGCGAAGGCCGAGATCGCCAAGGCGGACAGCGCCGCCGCGTCCGACGGCACGGAAGAAGCCGTCGCCGAGGAAGAGAGCGCCGACAACGCGCAGATCAAGGCCGACTACGTCGCCGGGCTCTATAAGCAGAACGTCCTGCGCTATCTGTTCGTTCCGGAAGGAACGGAGCTCCCCGCGGGCCTTGAAAAGCAGCTCATCATCGTGACGCTGCCGGCGAAGAGCATCTATCTGATGGACGAAACGCCCGTCGATACCTTTGAGATCTTTGAAGCGCTGAACCTTGTCAAGGTGTTCGGCGCGGAGACGAGCGAGAACGAGATCCTCAGCAAGGGTCTTGCCGACGGCAGCGTGCTGTACGGCGGCAGCTGGGATAAGCCCGAGTACAAGAAGCTCGTGCAGAACAAGACCGATCTCGCGATCACGTCCGGCAAGCTCCTGCCGCTGAGCGGGGAAACGCTCACCGAGCGCAAGCAGACCGCCCCCGCTGACGCGGAGAGCCTGACGGCGGTGGAGTATCGCGACCGTCTGTACGATCTGGCCGACCGCTTCGCCGTGCTCGACATCCCGATGCTCATCGACCGCTCCGCCGACGAGGCCGACGCTCTTGCACAGGCCGACTGGCTGCGGCTCTACGGCATCCTCTTCGGCAACGAGACAACCGCCGAGCGCATGATCCGCGAAATTACCTCCCGGGAGGGTTAATGCATGAAACACACGACAAAGAGAATTTCGGCGCTTCTTCTGGCGCTGACGCTGCTTTTGACCGTCATGTCCGGCTGCGGGAGCGCAACTCCCGCAGCCGCCGGGGCGACCGCCGCTCCGACGGCTGCCGCGGCCGAAGTCCCTGCGGCGGAAGACCCCGCCGCGGCTCCGGCTGACGCGCCGGCCATCGAAGGGCTGACCTTCACCGAAGAGTCGCCGCTCAAGTACGCCACGGTATTCCGCCTTTTCCGTTATGAGGGCGGATACACGCTCATCCGCATCGACAACGGCGGCGACTTCCTCGTCGTGCCGGAGGGCGCGGCGGTACCGGCGAAGATGGACAGCTCCGTCACGGTGCTGCAGCAGCCGCTGGACAAGATCTATCTTGCGGCTACCTCCGCCATGTCGCTCTTCGCCGCCGTGGACGCGCTCGGCCACATCCGGCTCACCGGCACGCGCGAGTCCGGCTGGTACATCGACGCGGCCGTTGAGGCGATGCAGCGCGGCGATATCGAGTTCGCCGGCAAGTACAGCGAGCCCGACTATGAGCGCCTGATCGACGAGGAGTGCGATCTGGCGATCGAGTCCACGATGATCTACCACACGCCCAAGGTCAAGGAGATGATCGAGGATCTCGGCATCCCCGTGCTGGTGGACCGCTCCAGCTATGAGCAGCACCCGCTCGGCCGCACCGAATGGATCAAGCTCTATGCCGCCCTTGTCGGCAAGGATGCCGAGGCCGCGGAGTTTTTTGACCAGCAGGCCGCCATCATCACGCAGCTCGAGGGCTTTGAGAACACCGGCAAGACCGTCGCATTTTTCTTTGTGAACTCCGACGGCTCCATCGTCATCCGCAAGCCCACCGACTATATTCCCAAGATGATCGAGCTTGCGGGCGGCCGCTATGCCTTTGAAAACTTCGTGACCGACCAGACGAACACCTCCGTTTCCGTTACCATGGAGACGTTCTACGGCACCGCCGTGGACGCCGATGTGCTCATCTACAACGCCTCCATCGACGCGCCCATCTCGAGCATCAATGAGCTGCTCGCCAAAGACGCCCTGTTTGCCGACTTCAAGGCCGTGCAGGAGGGCAACGTCTGGTGCACGGGCAAATCGTTCTATCAGGCCACGGACATTGTCGGCGAAATGATCCGGGACATCCATCTTGCTCTCACCGGCGGTGCGGAGAGCGACATGACGTTCCTAACCCGCGTTTCCTGAAAACTATGACAGAAAAAACCGTCAATACAAATACCGCCCCGGCGCAAGCCGGGGCGTATCTCGTGCATCAGGCACGGCGGCGCGCCCGGTATGCGCTTGTGTTCTTCGTTCTCATTGCCGCTTTCTGCCTCATCACGGTGCTGAACATCAACATCGGCAACATCCCCATCCCGCTCAAGCGGATCGTGGAGATCCTGTTCACCAAGACCGGCAATCCCACGGAGGTGAACATCATCTGGAAGATCCGCCTGCCGCGCATCCTCATGGCGGCGATCCTCGGCGGAGCGCTCTCGCTCGCGGGCTTTCTGCTGCAGACGTTCTTTGAAAACCCAATCGCCGGACCGTTCGTGCTCGGCATTTCGAGCGGCGCGAAAATGGTCGTCGCGTTCGCGATGATCTATTTCATCCAGATCTTCGGCGTCGTGTCGTCGTATACGCTGATCCTTGCGGCGTTCGTCGGCTCGCTGCTCTCGGTCGGATTCATCCTGCTCTTCTCGCGGCGCATCCCGAGCATGTCCACGCTGCTCGTCGCGGGCATCATGATCGGCTACATCTGCACCGCCATCACGGACTTTACCGTGACGTTCGCGGCAGATTCCGATATCGTGAACCTGCACAACTGGTCCAAGGGCAGCTTCTCCGGCATGAACTGGAGCAACGTCGGCGTGGCGGCCACGGTCGTCGGCATCACCGGCGGCGCTACGTTTCTCATGGCCAAGCCCATCGGCGCGTACCAGCTCGGCGAGGCGTATGCCCAGAGCATGGGCGTGAACATCAAGGCGTTCCGCACGGCGCTGATTGTGCTCTCGAGCATCCTCTCCGCCACGGTGACGGCGTTTGCCGGACCGATCTCGTTTGTCGGCATCGCCGTGCCGTTCCTCATCCGGCACTGTCTGAACACATCCAAGCCGCTCGTGGTCATACCGGCCACATTCTTGGGCGGCGGCGTATTCTGTATGCTGTGCGATCTCATCGCGCGCACGGCCTTCGCGCCGACGGAGCTGAACATCAGCACCGTCACGTCCATTTTCGGCGCGCCGGTCGTTATCTACATGATGCTGCGCCGGAAGGGAGGACGGAAATGACGGATACGCCCTATTTTGTGATCGACGATCTCACGATCGGCTACCATAAGGTGCCGGTCATCCGCGATATCTCCGTCAAAGTACAGAAGGGCGAGATCATCGCGCTCATCGGCCCGAACGGCGCGGGCAAATCCACGCTGCTCAAGACCATCGCGCGTGACCTGGAACCGATCCGGGGGAAGATCTTTCTCGAGGGACGGGATATGCAGACGATCACCTACCGCGAGCTCTCCAAAAAGCTCGCCGTGATCCTCACCGAGCGCATCAAGGTCGAGCTCACGACCTGCCGCGACGTTGTGGCCACCGGCCGGTACCCGTACACCGGACGGCTCGGCGTGCTCCGCGGTGAGGACCAGCGCATCGTGGACGAAGCGATGGAGACCGTCCACGCGATCGAGCTTGCCGAGCGCGACTTCAACGCCATCAGCGACGGCCAGCGCCAGCGCGTGCTGCTCGCACGCGCCATCGCCCAGCAGCCGGAGATGATACTGCTCGATGAGCCGACGTCGTTCCTCGACGTGCGCCACAAGCTCGACCTGCTCACCATCCTCACGCGCATGGCGCGCAAAAAGAACATTACGGTCATCATGTCGCTCCACGAGATCGATCTCGCGGAGAAGGTGGCCGACCGCATCCTCACCGTGAAGGGCGACACGCAGTTCGGCTTCGGCGCGCCCGGCGAGGTGTTCGAGGAGCAGACCATCCGGAAGCTGTACGACATCGAGGACGGATACTTCGACCCGCTCTTCGGCAGCATCGAGCTCAAAAAGCCTGCCGGCGACACGCCGGAGGTGTTCGTGCTCGCGGGCGCGGGGACGGGCATATCCGTGTACCGGAAGCTCCAGCGCGAGAACGTCCCGTTTGCGACCGGCGTGCTGTACGAAAACGATGTGGACTACCGGCTCGCGCGGCTGCTCGCCGCGGAGACGGTCTCCGTGCCGGCGTTCGCCGCGCCGGACGATGCCGTATACGAAAAAGCGTTTGAAACGATGCGCCGCTGCGGAAGGATCCTCCTCGCGGGAGATGCCGCCCGGACGCCGAACGCGCCGCTTCTCGCGCGCGCGAAGACCGCGGGGCTCGCGGTACTCGACGCGAAAACGGAAGGATGGACGCTGTGAAAGGAATGTTTTACGCCGTAGGCGTCGGCCCCGGCGATCCCATGTGGATGACGCGCGAGGCGTGCGGCGTGCTGGAGGCCTGCCCCGTGATCGCCGCGCCGCAGACCGCTTCGGGCGAGATGCTCGCGTTTTCCATCGCGCAGGGCGCGGCAGAGCTCGGCGGAAAGACCGTTCTGCCGCTCTCGTTCGCCATGTCGCGCGACGCTGCCGTCCGCGCCGAAGGCTATGCGCGCGCCGCGGACGCCATCGCGCCGGAACTCGACGCCGGACGGGACGTCGCCATGGTGAATCTCGGCGATGTGTCCATCTACGCCACGGCGTATTATGTGCTCGACGAGCTGCGCCGCCGCGGATACGATACGCGCATGGTCCCCGGCGTTGCGAGCTTTTCCGCCGTGGCCGCGGCGCTCGGCCGGAGCCTCACGGAGATGGAGCTGCCGCTGCATATCTATCCCGCCGGAGCGTCAGATCTCGATGCCGCGCTTGCCCAGCCCGGCACCAAGGTGCTGATGAAGTCCGGCAAAGCCATCGGCGAGACCGCCGCGGCGCTCTCGCGGCACGGTCTGGCGGAGGATTCCGCCATGGTCGCCGACTGCGGCCTGCCCACGCAGCAGGTGTTTGAGACGATGACCGGCCTGCCGGAGAAGATCAGCTATTTTGCCACGGTGATCGTGCCGGACAGCAAAGAATAAGATCAGCCCCGCCGCCTTTCGCGGCGCTGCCCGTCATAAAAGAAAATCCTCTCTCTGCACAGCGCAGAGAGAGGATTTTTGTGTAAGTCCTTATTTGAGATCGGGATTGGAGACCTCGGTATAATCCGGCGTCGGGGCAGCCATCGGAGCCGCCGTCGCGGGAGCGACCGGCACGGCCGGATCGGCGGGGTTGACCGGCGCGGCGGGCGTTGCCGTCGCCGCGGGGGCGTCGGCCGTTTCGCGCAGCAGCTCACCGGCGGCCCAGCCGTAGCGGCCGTCGGCGGTGCGCAGGAGCACCCAGCCGTTCTGCTTGGCGAGGATTTCCACCGTGTCGCCCATGTTGAGCGCCATGTTCTCACCCCAGTCCATGCCGGGGCCGTAGTGAACGGCAAGCATGTACGGGATGACGGCGGCGGTCTTTGCCTCGTCATACCAGAACTCATCCGCCGGACGGTAGACGTAGCCGAGCATCTCGGCGGTGATCGTGTCGCGCAGGAGCGGGGCGGGCGTGGGCGTCGGTTCCGGCGTCGGCTCCGGCGTAGCGGTGGGCTCCGGCGTCGGCTCCGGGGTGGGCGTGGGCGCCTCGGTCGGCGTGGGCGTCGGCGTCTCGGCGGCCCGCTGCGCGCGCAGATCGTCAAGCTGCACCTGTGCGGCCGTCAGCTCCTGTGAGAGCGTTTCGGCGCGGGTGTTCGCGGTCTGCAGACGCATGTAAAGCAATACGATGATAGCGGCAAACAGGAGAAGGAGCACAACGAGTGCGATCAGAAACGGCTTGAGCGGATCGCGGTAGGTCTCCTCCGGGGACTCGTCTTCGTATTCCGGATAATCTCGGGGCATGGTATAGCCTCCTTATCACTCACGAGGAATCTTTGTTATTCTATCAGACTTTGCCGCATTGGTCAAGATTTGGCGGCAAATGGGCTGATTTGGCAGATAAAACGGCCCTCCCGCCATGAAAGCGGGAGAGCCGTGAAGGGGGTAAGGTTATTTGCGCAGCGTAACGGTGAATTCGTCGTCGCCGTTATCGGCGGCGGTCACGGTATAGCCCTGGCTTTCGCCGAAGCGCGTGACGTTTTCGACGGCGCACTTGTTATCGACAAGCACCTGCAGCTCGCCGGGAGCGTCCGCCTTGATGGCCTTCTGGGCCATGATGACCGGCTGGGGGCAGGCAAAGCCTCTCGCATCAACGGTTTTCATGGGCTTATTCCTCCGCCTTCTTCGTGAAGAGCAGGGAGACCACGAGCACCACGACGAAGCCGACGATCACCGCGATCTTGCCGTTGCCGGTCGGGCCGTCGGCAGAGGAGGCGAGCTTCAGGTTGTGGCAGAACGCCGCGCCGCACATCATGCCGAGAACGGTGACGGCGCTGTCGCTCTCGCCCTGGCCGGCGAGAATGAGCTGACGCAGCGGGCAGCCGCCGAGCAGGACGCAGCCCCAGCCCATGAGGGCGGTGCCGAGGAAGTTCCAGAGACCATCGTTGTGCGCAACGGGCTGGCCGGTGAAGC
>ERZ773146.2767-NODE-2767-length-11580-cov-4.636790_pt1 | contig 11580 bp, 6 predicted proteins | sample MGYA00580847_ERZ773146 | MGnify/ENA primary metagenome ERZ773146 (study PRJEB29015, sample SAMEA2737830) | human gut metagenome | biome: human gut; feature: human-associated habitat; material: faeces | place: China | collected 2012 ...
TATATCCATCTTTATCATTGCCAAAATATTCATCCATTAAATTATTATTATCAAAACCACTTGTTGTAATGATATCATTATTATTCATTTCTACTAATTCCATTTCTGGGCTTTTATATTCTTTTCTCATAGTAAACCTCCCTAATTATTATTCTGATTTTCTTTTGCAAACTCATCAATCAAGTCATGCAATCCTTCGTCAATATTTGGATATCCTTTTTTCTGTATTATTGATGCAATTCCCTGTATTGATTTTGATGCTGTTCCTGTATATCCTTCGCCTGCACCATCTTCAGAATAAACTGTAGTAGCATCCGCATTTTCATATGGAATATTTGCGTACGCTCTAGCATTAAAGAATCTAGTATAGTTAGCTGGTACAATATTAATTAATGATGCACAGTATGTATCGTTTGTTTCCTTGTACCATCCTGTATTAACTACGTCAGCGCAGAAATTCTTTCCTAAATCATCCTTCTTTGCCAAATCTAATGTAGCACCCTTTAAAACATCATTTACAGTAATTAATGTTCCTGCGTTTTCGCAAATTACATTTTTAACTTTCTGTTCATTAGCTCTGCTTGCTGTTGTAGCTGAAACTTCTGTTTTAAATCTAATTCCACCTGGTTTTTCCTGTCCAGCATCTATTCTAATAGCTGCTGCATTTGCAAGTTTTAATGATACATCACTAATTGCTGTGAGGTAGATATCATCATTAACTGTTATTTCGCTATTTGGTGCATATACTTTTCCATCACTATAATAACCGTATTTCGCATCTCCCAATTCATATGTTGCTCCATCTGCTACAGTTGTTTCAGTTGTACCATTAAGTACAACTTTGTGTTCTGCTGTGGCTTCACCATATACTGTAAATTCTGCAATTTCTGCCCATGCATGATTGTCATCTGTATCAGCATTAGCTTTATGATGAGGAATTCCTGTCAACTTAACTCTGATATATCTATAGTTTTTATTTTTAAATTTGTCAGAAATTTTTCCTGTAGCTTCTTTTGTCATCTGACTGCCTGACCACAATAAGTCTGCCTTGTCCCATTGTTCGTCACTCCAGTTTTCAGCGGCTTCTCCTCCGCCTCTCACTTCATATTTATGAGGTAAACCATAAAGCGGATTATTGTTTGCATCAGCATCATCTCTTTTTTCGTTAACAGCATATTCAAATGCTATTTCGAAACTATCAATTGACTTTAATCCTCCCAAATCTACCTTCCACCAAGAACCAAGTTTTTCAGTGTTTCCATCTGCTACCCAAAGTGAACTTTTGTTTCCATCATTGGCATTAGTTGCAGGCCTATTCTCGCTTGAACCTTTTGCAGTTTTTCCTAATGATAAGTTGCTTAACTGATTTCCATATATACAGATTTCAGCTACAGCCGGCCAAGCCTTTTCAATCGGCTCTGTAAATTTTAATCTTATATATTTGTATGTTCCCTCTTCAATATTTGTGAACTGTTCACCATTTGAGCCTGCATTAACTTCATTAGTACTTTGATCCCAAATAGTAGTATATTCTGTTCCATCTACTGAACCTTCTACTTTATACTTCCATGCTGAACTTTTTGCATCTCCTGCGAAAAAGATTCCTAATGCATTTACTTTTGTCATTTTCTTTAATTCTACAACATAATTGGCTGTTGTTCCTTCACTTGTTACGTCTCCATAACTAGCTTCTTTGTCATTCCAGCCATTTGCAATCCATGATGTATTCACATCTCCGTCAATTGCATTACTTCCTACATTTCCCGGATTATATATACTAACTGAAGATTCTGTACCTTTTGCTATCTGGTCTGATGTAAGCGCTGTAGCTCTTTCACCATATGCTGCAAATTCTGTCATTGCCGGCCATGGCTTCATGTCAGTCTTAGCTCCAACAATAGTTACTTTAACATACTTATAAATCTTATTTTTATAATCTTTTCCTACAATGTTTTCAAAATGCTTATCCGTAACTGTATTTTCTGTCTGATCTACTACCAAATCCCAATTGCTATTATCTATAGATGCTTCAATTTTGTACTGCCATGCTGTATTCTTCTGAGTAGTTTCATCTTTAAACCAAACGTTAAAGTCTGATACATTATAATAATCTGCTAATGTAAATTCTGCCCAAACAGAATAATTATGTTTTCCCGAACCTGGAAATCCTGCTTGGCTTCCATTCCATCCATTTGTATCCCAAACTGTTGTAATGTCGCCATCTATCAGTGAACGTGCTGAGCCGTGCTGCTGTGATACTACGACTCCGTCTTCCCTAAGTATATTTGTTCTACTTGTCGTCACTGTATCTGCCTTAACCGTTGCCATTGGTGCCGGCACTGTTATGTTTCCTACAACCATTGCTGCTGCAAGCACCATTGTTAATAATTTCTTATTTTTCATAAAAAATACTCCTTCCTTTGTTTATAATTGTTAATTAATACAAGTATACTTGACTAGTTTTTATCATTTAATAGAATATTTTTACAAAACTTTAGAAATAATTTACTTTTTTCTATTATTTTAGTATAACTTTTCTTTTTTTTACTCAAATATGTTATACTCTATTTATAAATAGGAAGAGACAGAGACAGTTTCTGTCATTCTGCGGATTTTGAGAGGATTATACTAATGCTTAAAAATTTTTTACATAAGAGAAGAAGTATTACTGCGCAAACATCTATATTAATTACACTTACCATTGCCGTGGCTTTGGTTATTAGCGCGTTGCTTTTTTACTATAAAACTGATAAGGAGTTGACCACTCATTATAGAGAGCAGATGTTTCAGGAAAGTAATACTACAATGAATGTTTTATCTGACAATATCGACACTATCGATTCTATATATAGACTTTTGGTTTCAAGCGATAATATTTATAGTTTTATGGCTTCTTCATCTAGAACGCCTTCTGATTATATTGCTGCCGAAAAACAGATGACTTCTCTTCTTATTCTCAATAATCTTTGGGAAAAGAGTTATTTGGAGTCTGTTTACGTTTATACTAATTATAATAAGCGATTTTATGTGTCCAAAAACGATAATATGATAAAAAGAGAAGAAAATGCAGCTGTTTACAGAAATTTAACGGAACCTTCACCTACGCTTACTTTACACGCTTTAGACGGTTCTGATGATCTTTACTTTGTTCGTACAATTTATAATTTAAGCAGTGGCGATGTTTTAGGAACTATGATCGTTACACTTAATCAAAAAAGTTGGGTTAATATGCTTACACAGAATATCTCAAAAGGCTGGCACATTCTTATGTATAACAACAGTTTTGAAACTATTTCTGACTATAATTATGATGTTACCTCTAAGGATAGAATTGAAGCATTAAAGAAATCTCTGGATTACTACAATGACAAAGCTCTGCATCACGTAAAATTTGAATCTAAAGATTATCTGACCTTGTCTAATAATCTTAAAAAAATAGATATATCTGCTACTATTATGGCTCCTCAGAATCAGATTAAGAGACAGGTTAATAATGTTTTAAATTCTTATATTATAGTTATGTTTATTATTATTTTCATAGTACTCTTAATATCTTTCGCCATAAGCCGATATATTACAAAACCTGTTGGAACTATGATACATAATATTAATAAGATTTCTCATGGCAATTATTCTGAAAAGGTTTCAGGTCTTGAAGAATATGAGGAGTTTTATGCTCTTCAGGTTGCCATTAATGATATGCTTGACCAGATTCACGCCTACCACGACAACGTGTTAGAACAGAACATTTCTCTTAAAACAGCTGAGATTAAAGCTTTACAGTCACAGCTTAATCCACACTTTATTTTTAATGTTTTGAACACTTTGGCCTGGAAAGCAGAAATGTCTGACAACAGTGAACTTTCCCAGATGGCTATTGCTATCGGTGAGATTTTCAAAGCTACAACTGCTTACAGAAATTCACAGTATATTTCAATTGCTGAAGAGCTTAAATTTGTTAAGTTTTATATTTATTTACAACAGATGCGTTTCGAGGACAAGATTAGTGTAACTTTTGATATTGATAAGGATTTGGACGATATTAATATTCCTTGTTTTTGTGTTCAAACACTTGTAGAAAATGCTTATGTTCACGGCTTGGAACCTAAGGATACCAATGGACATCTGACTATTAGCATTAAGAAAGATAACGAAAATAAATTTTTATTAATAAATATTATTGACGACGGAGTTGGATTCGAAAAGATTCCAAAGTTTGATATTAACGTTGCTTCCAAAGGAACAACTTCCGAGGCTGTAGGTTCACGTCCTCACATTGGGCTTAAAAACCTTAACAGACGACTTTTCCTTATGTATGGAGAAGATGCTGTATTGCACATAGAAAGCATTCCTGAAGTTCGCACAGCTATATCTTTTAAAATACCATTATAAATTCTTTTTGCAAATTTAAGAATTTGACCAAAGAGTTACTTAAGAAAGGATGTTTTTTTATGATTTTTAATTTATTAATTGTTGATGATGAAGCTCCTATCAGAAAGGGCTTATCTGAATATATTAAATGGGAAGATTATGATTGTAAGGTTGTTGCCACTGCCAACAACGGTGAGGATGCAATCACAAAAATAAACGAAAATGACATTAACATTGTTTTGACTGATGTTAAAATGCCACTTTTAGACGGAATTGGTCTTGCAAAATACATTCACGAGAATCGTCCTGATATTGCCGTAATTATTTTATCGGGATATTCTGAATTTGAGTATGCACGTTCTGCAATACAATATCATGTTTCACAGTATTTGTTAAAACCGGCATCTAAAGATCAGGTTATTGCTGCTGTTAAAGAAGTTTGCGAAAAAATTGTAACATCTAAGTCTAATACCCGAATTAAAGAAAGTGAGCTTGCTTTTCTTAAAGATCAGTTATTCCAACAATTAACTGATTCCAATGTTATAGATGAAGAAAAGCAAAAAAAGATTGACTCTTTTAATTTGGATTTTAGTCATTTTTATGTAGCTGCTTTTCAGTTGCCTAAAGATTTCAATGAATTTAGCAAACTTAAAGACATTATTAAAGACCAGCAGATTGAAAGCCATTGTTTTAGATATAACAACATGGTTCTTACTGCATATTTTTGCGATCAAAATTCCTACATAGGACCTATTGTTGAGGATTGCAAGGAGATAGAATACTTATTTCAGGAACAGTACGGAAAACAGCTTGATATCGGCATAAGTGCCCATCACTCTACTGCAAAGCATTTTTCAAAGGCTGCTTCAGAAGCCATCACTGCTTTGTCACTTAATTTCTATTCAGCATCACATATAATTGCTTTTTCAAGAGATTATATTGCTAATAGAAATATTTTTCCTGTGGATATTTCCGTGCGTCTTCACGAATACGAAACGGCTATTCTTCAATTGAACTTTAAAGCTGCAAAAGACGTTATTTCTACTCTTTTCAGTAATTTACAAAGTAATTTTACTGATGAGGCTTCTGTTAAGAATATTTGTACTCAGATTTATTTGATTTCTTATAGACTGGTTATGAGTACTTATAACCTGCCAATGGATGAGAAATATGTGAAAATGTTAACTGAAAGTTCTGATATTTTCCAACTAAAATCCATAGTTTCTGATATGATTAATGATTTGCAGATACAGTTAACACAATCAGTTAAGAAATATAGCTCTTTTATTGAAGAGTCTTTGAATTATATAAAAGAACATTTAGAGGATGATTTGTCTCTGGAACAAATTGCCCAACATATTCATATTAATGAATCCTACTTTAGTAGAACTTTTAAGAAGGAATGTGGTAATTCTGTCATTAGCTATATTAATAATCTTAGAATTAACAAAGCTAAAGAACTTCTTGCCACTTCTAATTTAAAAACTTTTGAGATTTCTGAAGCTGTTGGAATTCACGACCCTGCTTATTTTTCCGTATTATTTAAGAAAAATACAGGCATGAGTCCTAAAGCATACAGAGATCAGTTTGTAAATGTTTAGCTTATATTTAAATTACAGAATGGAGTTTGCTTATGAGTAATATTATTGAAGATAAAAAAAGCTCAATAAGTAATATTATTGATGCCTTAACTAAAATTGAAAATAATCATTTAAATTCAAACAGAAATAATGCCATCTATTCTATGCTTAAAGAGATTGGATTATACACCAAAGCCTTATATGTCAGCATCTATGAACTTGTTGACTCTAGTGCTTTTGAGCTTACACATCAATGGAGATTATTTAATAATACTGAAAGTCCTAATCACGACTTAATTCTTCCAACTGATGGAGTTCCATGCATATTTAATATTCTGTATCAGGGAGAATCCATTATTTTAGATGATATAGAATCTATTAAGGATTCTATGCCTACAGAATACAATTTTTTTTGGAAATAATAACATTACTGCTGTTATTGTATTTCCAATTATTTTCAGAAAAAGATTAATGGGATTTGTAAGAATAGATAATCCTAACATTAAAGATTGTGGTGATTTCATTGCTATTATCCCTGTTATCGGTCACCATATGGGAAGCATTCGTGAAAACAATAAAAAGGACACTCTTATTCAACAGCATAAGCTTTCCATGACTGCTAATCAAACTGAATTTGAAAAAGACAGACAGTTTCTTGAGGTTTTATATCGTGGCTATACATCTATATATTATGTTGATTTTTCTAAAAATATTGCGGAGCCTCTTAAAATAGATCGTATAGCAAATGCAGCCAAATTTATAGATAGTCCCTCTAAACATATTACACTTAACTATAATGACACTATAAAACAATATAGCGAAACTTATATAACCAAAGAGCATTCTAAGCGTTTTTGCGACTTGCTAAATGCTGATTATTTAAGACAGGAACTTTGCTACAAAGAACGTTTTTCTTTTAGATACAGAAGCCTTCCTAATATTCTTGGACAGCAATATTTCGAGGCGCAGATTGTTCGTATTTCCGAAACTGATTTTGACAATCGTATTCTTATCGGCTTTATACACATTGACGATATTGTTGCAAGCGAACAAAAACGTCAACACGAACTTGAAACAGCTCTAGCCGAAACAAAACTTAGTAACGAAATCGTATCTGCCCTTGGCAAAATTTATTATGCTATTTTTAGAATTGATCTTGTCAATGATTTCTATGAGGAAATTTCCAGTGAAAGTGAAATTCATCACCTTACAGGAAAAATAGGGCGTGCCTCAACCGAAATGATTGAATTGTGTGATACATTTGTTGCACCTGAATATCATGATAAGGTTCTTGAATTCTTTGATTTAAGCACTTTGGCTGATCGTTTACATGATGAGGAAACTCTTGCAACTGAATATCTTGCAAAAGATGGTAACTGGCACACAGCACGTTTTATTGTAAAAAAACGTGATAACAATGGAAATGTTACCCATATTCTTTATGCTACAAGACTTATAAGCGATGCTAAACGACGTGAAAAAAATTGGATTTCCATTGCTGAGGAAGCTAACAAGGCTAATCTGGCCAAAACAGAATTTATTTCTCAGATTGCCCACGACATCCTTACACCAATGAACGCTATTCTTGGTTTTGAAACGTTAGCTGAACAACATATAAATGAACCTAAAACTGTAGAATATAATCTGAAAAAAATAAAATCTTCAGGTGATTTTCTTATGGAGTTGGTTAACGAAGTGCTGGATATTACACAGATTGAAAACGGACAGTTACGCATTAATTCCCAACCTGTTAATATTCCTAAGCTTTTGGATGATTTTCCACCAATGCTTAAACAATTACAGGGTGACAAAAAACTTAACATTATATGCAATCAGCATGACCTTTACCAGAAAACCTTGTTGGTTGACCCACTTAGACTAAAACAGATTTATACAAATATTTTATCCAATGCCATAAAATATACACCTGATGGTGGTTCTGTTACCTTTGAAATTTATGAAGAATTATTTTTGAATAATAAGTATATAAATCTTATAGCTGTTATAAGCGACACAGGAATTGGTATGTCTCAGGAATATATTAACCATATGTATTCTAAGTTTTCCCGTGCCACTGACTCTAGAATTAACAAAGTTGGTGGTTATGGCCTTGGGCTTTCGATTGTTAAAGAGCTTGTGGACTTAATGAACGGACGAATTAATGTTACAAGTAAAGAAGGTCATGGAACCACTTTTAAAATAATAATTCCTCTTGAATGTTGTGCAGAAAACTATAAAGCTCTACAAGATATTTCAGATACTTCCGCTCATAATACTTGTAAAGGTATGCACCTTCTTGTTGCTGAAGACAATACTCTTAATTATGAAGTTATTTCTGAACTTCTTGCTATGTATGGCATTACCTGCGACCATGCCGAAGATGGATCTGTTTGCGTAGAAATGTTTAGAGAATCAAGTATTCATACTTATGATGCCATTCTTATGGATATGCAGATGCCTGTTATGGACGGACTTCAGGCTACAAGTGCCATTAGAAATCTTAACAAACCGGGAGCTCACAGCATTCCAATTATTGCCATGACTGCTAATGCCTTCAAAGACGATATTCAACGTTGTCTTGATGCCGGCATGAATATGCATATGTCCAAACCTGTTAATATGGAAAAGCTTTTAAAAGCACTTGCCAAGTTTAAGGGGGAAGTAATTGTAGATTGTTAATTGGCAATAGTTAGATGTACTTAAAACTCTTATTTTAGGATTTGTTTTTTGCAATTACATATGTTTAATTGCGATGCAATTGTTTATATGATAGTATTAAACTGACAAAATTAGAAAGGATTTATGTTATGAAAAAATTTCTGTGTTTAATACTCTCTTTTTTATTAATTATAACTTCTGTGACAGTTTCACCTGCAAAGGTTAAAGCTACGTCAGAGAATTACACAGACGATTATGTCTTTGGAGAAAAAGATTTTTTCAGTGCAAGTGATACAGCTAATGATAAGGATATGACTTTTACTGCTACTGAAGACGGCTTGTATTCTGTAAGAATAAAGACTATAGAAGGTTTTAATAATCTGAGTATTGCCAAAGATCCTGACGGCAATGAGATTAAACCTTACGCAAGAGACTATCGTATTGGAGACAGAACCCGAATAGACTATTATCAGCTTAAAAAGGGACAGGTTTTCACGATTAAGTTTATGCTTCATGCTAATTCAAGTGCCTTGATTATTGCCGATATTGTTAGGGAAATAAGCAAAGATGATGAGTTTAACTTTACCGGAGAATATGATGTTTCTTATTATTATAATCCATCAAAAGATTATCACTACTATAAGTTAGGCTGCCTTATGGATACTGATGACAATGGCAATAATGTGCTTAATGCCAGAGTCAGATATTTTCAGAATGAAAACAATGATGAACTGGATTACTTAAATGTTCCTGATGTTTATATGAACAATATTCTCTCATCAATGCGCCCTAATAGTAGCACTCTTTGTATTATTAATTTTTATTCCCATGGCACAAGCTATTCTTCAAAGGATGCTTCAACTGCCCAATCAAAAATTAAGTTTATTAGAATGGAAAATTCTAGTGGTATTGATATAAATCAGCCTGATGAGCCATTTAATCTTATTGAAAATCAGAACGGAGAGATGGTTACTAATGAGTTTGGTCACTCTTATTTTAAGTATGCCTATTCTTATTTGAGTTTTATAAAATCTTATACTATTCATTACTCTAATAAAGATATGGAATTTCCTGCCAACTCCCATCCTACTACTGAGAAGAATCCTTACAGTCCTTATACCGGTTATTATTTGACCCCTGTAGACTCTCAGGATACAAATCACTGGGCCGTTGGAAGTGACAATACTTTCCTTATTCGGGCAGGTTATTATGAAGAAAAAATTCCTGTAACTATTAAAACTTATGATCAGCTTGACCGTTTTATGTTTTTTGGAGATACAACCCTTAAGCTTAAGCCTAATGCGCCTTTAAGACGTTCTTTAAGTTTTACTCCACCTGAGGACGGACCATATACTTTGTTTGTAACTGTGGATAGCCACTCTGATTCCTGTAATGATACTATAGCTTTTAATACTACTGATCATTCCCTTAACCGTGACTTTCCTGATCAAACAACAAAACTTGCCAATGGCAAGACTTTGTATGAGTATAGAAATCTGACTCTTGAAAAGGGTACAAAATATACTTTTGACTGTTATTTAATTCATAGTGACAGTGAAGCATCTGATGAAACTGTTAATATGACTTTTAATTTTAAGAACCCTGCCATTATTAGTTCTTTTAGTTTGAACCAAACAGGACTTGATCCTGTGCTTGTGGATGGGATTGACAATATTTCAGGTTCTTATAAATATTCACTACCGGATTATGTTAACAGCGTTGATGTAACTTACACCGATGGAACTGTTGTTAAATATACATACGATGAGGCTTCCGGTTCATATACAACAGATGCCCCTGCCAAATATACAGTATATCCTCTTACAATCGAGAATCCGAACGACTGGTCATCAGGTTATAATTCTGTATATTTTAATATTGGTGGCAAAAGCAAATCTCTAACATTCACTGTTTATGACAATGAGCGTTTTGAATATAATCTTAACACAATTGGGTTAAACGAAACAAATACAGTTCGTTTTTATAGAGATGATGCTAAAAGCTACTATAAATTTTATAGATTTACACCTGAAACAAGTGGCACTTATAATTTTAAAATGAGCGCAACACCACACGATAATAAGTGCCGAATTTCAACATATTATAATGTTTATCATAATGGCGAATTGGTTTCAACAAACTACAATACAGAAAATATTGCCCCATGTATTTTTAAAGCCGGTGAGGAGTATATTATCAAATTCTTTGGCATTCACAAGAATTGTGATAAAACAGATAATTCAAACCTTAACACTCTGGAACCACAAATTACGATAATTAAGGTGTCAGATGATGTTGAAACAAGTAAGGTGACAACGGTTCCTGCAACAACAATTCCTGTAACTACTACTACGATAGCTACTACTGCTGAAATTTCCACAACCGGAAATGGAGAAACAAGTGGTGAAGTAGTTACGACTCCTGTGAAGACTACTGACAATATAGAAACTACTGGCGAAACTGTTACTCCTGTAGTTACTACGACTAACGGAGATTCTATTAACGGAGGAACTACTAGTAACAATACAACTAATGGGGTTGTGCCAAAACCTAGTACTACAAGTATAAGCTTACAACCTTCAAGTTCAAAGAAGCCTGCTACTACAAAAGTTAAGAAAGTCAAGGCTACGAAGAAATCTCTTACCATTAAATGGAGCAAAGTAAAAGGTGCAAGTGGCTATGAAATTCAGGTTGCCACAGACAAGAAATTTAAAAAGAACAAGAAATCAATTCTTGTTAAGAAGCAGAAAACTACTTCTGCTAAAATAAAGAAATTGAAATCTAAAAAGAAATACTATGTACGTGTCCGCACTTATAAAGTAGTTGGCAGAAAAAAAGTATATTCTAGCTGGATAAACGGAAAAGCTACAAAGACAAAATAAAGATTTGTAGTGGAAGCGATAGATTGATGATTGATTTGTAATGTTATGACAAGACCGTATGTGAAATCAAATTCACATACGGTCTTTTT
>ERZ773146.2771-NODE-2771-length-11570-cov-3.314807_pt1 | contig 11570 bp, 10 predicted proteins | sample MGYA00580847_ERZ773146 | MGnify/ENA primary metagenome ERZ773146 (study PRJEB29015, sample SAMEA2737830) | human gut metagenome | biome: human gut; feature: human-associated habitat; material: faeces | place: China | collected 2012 ...
TCTACACAACAACCTGGAATATCTCCTCTGCCAAAAGCTGCAGCGGACATGACACTCTGAAGATTGCCCTGATCGCCGATCTGCATCTGGGCTATAACACAGACGAAATTTTTCTGAAACGCCTTGTAAAACGGATCAACAAACTGCAGCCGGATCTGATCATCGTAGCAGGGGATACGTTTGACAATGATTTTCATGCGATAAAACATCCTCAAAAATGTGCATCCATTTTATCCGCTCTGAAAAGCACGTACGGAACTTACTGCTGCTATGGAAATCACGATCTGGACGAGGCGATTCTCGCCGGTTTTACCTTCGGCGGACAGAAAGAAAATGCCGATGAACGGTTTGAGCGGTTTTTTCACGATGCCGGCATGACTCTGCTGGATGACGAAGTCCGTCTGATCGAGAACCACTTCTATCTAATCGGAAGAAAAGATCCTGCACGCTGCAAAAAACTGATTTCCGAAAAAGAACGCTTAACTCCGAATCAGCTTACACAACATCTGGACAAGTCCAAACCAATCCTGATCATCGACCATCAGCCAAAAGAACTTTCGCTTCTTGCGGATGCCGGTGCTGATCTGATCCTTGGCGGTCATACGCACAACGGGCAGCTTTTCCCCGGCAATCTGCTCCTGCCGCTGATGTGGGAGAATCCTTACGGTCTTCTGAAAAAAGGAAATGCCTACAGTGTTGTTACCTCAGGTGCCGGTGTATGGGGACCGAATATGCGTCTTGGAACAAAAAGTGAAATCTGTCTTGTAAAAATGCAGTTCCATTCTTGAACAGTTCTTCTTTAAGACAAATTTTCACCGATTTTATATGGTAATTGTGAAATCTTTTCACAGTTGCCATATTTTTTATTTTAGGTATGGTCATTTTTACCTGTTAGTGTTAAAATTGTAACACACGTTTGTACATCAGAAACAAATTTGCCCTTTTCAAGTCGAACGCATATGAGTTCTGGCATATTTGCACTCTGTATGCTACAACGTCTGCAACCAAAGATTCTATATTCATTCAAAGGAGAGTTCTATGAAAAAGAGAATGAAACAATTGATGGCCGTTATGCTGTCAGTTGCCCTGTGCGTTCCGGCAATCCCGGGTGCATATGGATACGCTGCCACTTCCGGCACGACCTTCACACAGGAAGAGGAAATTGCCCTTTCCGGACTTGGTTCCGAAAGAAGTACCCTTTTTAATGATGGATGGAAATTTTCCCTTTCTGATCCTTCCGGTGCAGAAAGCACCTCTTTCAATGACGGTTCCTGGGATGCCGTAACCCTTCCGCACGATTTCAGCATCAGCCAGAATTTCACAACATCCGGCGAAGCAGAAAGCGGATTCTTACCGGGCGGAACCGGATGGTACCGTAAAAGCTTTACCGTACCTTCAGGATGTGACGGAAAGTCTGTTATCCTGAGTTTTGACGGCGTTTATCAGAATGCCTATGTCTATGTCAACGGCAAACAGGTTGGTGAAAACCACTACGGATACACCTCTTTTGCTTTTGATATCAGCAAATATCTGGTATGCGACGGTCTCACAGACAACGTGATCGCTGTCAAAGTTGTCAACAAACTTCCTTCCAGCCGCTGGTATTCCGGAAGCGGTATCTACCGTGATGTAAAACTGATCGTTGCCGATCAAATCCATGTAAGCCAGAACGGCACACAGATCACAACCCCGGATATCGAAAATGGTGTCGGAACCGTTTCTGCAAAAGTAAAGGTTGCAAACAGTGGAACCTCTTCTGCAAACATCACTGTCCGCAATACCGTTTACGACAAAAAAGACCAGAAAGTTTCAGAGTCTGCCGAAACTACTCTGACGGTTGAAGCCGGTTCTTCTGCGGAAGCTTCTACAAACAACGTTGTCACCAATCCGTCCCTCTGGTCTTTGGATGATCCGACGCAGTACTATGTACGCACAGAGATCCTTTCCGGCGGCAATGTGATCGATACTTATGATACCGCATTTGGCTTCCGCTGGTATAAATTTACAAAAAACACAGGATTTTCTTTAAATGGTAAAAATGTAAAACTGAACGGTGTGTGCATGCATCACGATCAGGGAGCTCTCGGCTCTGCTGCCTACTACGATGCCATGTATCGCCAGCTTTCCATTCTGAAAGATATGGGCGTGAACCTGATCCGTGCTACACACAATCCGTATGACGAAGATTTCATCGATATCTGCGATGAACTTGGTATCCTTGTGATCGAAGAAGCTTTTGACGGATGGGAACTTGCAAAGAACGGAAACAGCAACGATTTCTCCGTTTACTTTAACAAGACTCTGACCGGTGACAATGAGATCCTGGACGGTGACACTTCCATGACCTGGGCAGAATTTGCCATCAAATCCATGGTAAAACGTGACCGCAACGATCCTTCTGTGATCCTCTGGTCTCTTGGCAATGAGATTGACGAGGGATGTTCCGGAAGTACTGCAAACTATCCGACCATCGCCGAGAACCTGATCAATTGGATCAAAGAAGTAGATACGCAGCATCCGGCGACTCTCGGAAGCAACCGCAAAACAACGAGCGGAAATATTGCCGGTGCCATGGCTAAAGTTGTTGCAAGCGGCGGTATTGCCGGTTACAATTACGCAAGCAGCAGCGATCTTGACCGTCTTGCAGACTATAACGGCGGCGTGATCCTGGCAAGTGAGACTTCTTCAGCTACCAACAGCCGCGGTATTTATGTTTCTACCGCAAACAACCAGAACGTAGACGGCAAACTCCATCTGACATCTTATGATACTTCCAAAGTAGGCTGGGGTAAAACAGCCCATGACTCTATCTGGGATACCGTAACGAAAGATAAAGTTGCCGGCGAATGTGTATGGACCGGTTTTGACTACATCGGTGAACCGACTCCTTGGAACGGTACCGGCACTGGTTCCGTATCCGGCGGCAATCCTTATCCGAACAGCAGCTACTTCGGCATCGTTGAAACAACCGGTTTCCCAAAAGATACTTACTATCTGTATCGAAGCCAGTGGAAACAGGATGACACGACCCTTCATCTTGTAACTGCATGGGACAGCGACAATATGATCAACAAGAACGGCAAAACTCCGGTATGGGTTTACTCCAATGCTGCAAAAGTGGAACTTTACCGCAACGGCAAAAAAGTCGGTACTGCAACACGTAAAGTCAACACAACCGCAGCAGGTCATAAATATTATACCTACACAACACAGTCCGATGACAGCAGCGTATGTACAACTGGGTCCGGAACAAATTCCACATCTTTGTACAGTGTATTCAACGTAGCTTACGAAAAGGGAACGATCTCTGCAAAAGCTTACGATGAATCTGGCAAAGAGATCACAGAGGTGAACGGAACTTCTTCTGTCAGCACACCGGACGCACCGGCAAAGCTTGCTGTAAGCAAAGATAAAGAAACGATCACTGCCGACGGCAGCAGCCTGTCTTACATCACAGTAGATGTCACCGATGCAAACGGAAATCTGGACACAACTGCAACAAACAACATCCGCTTCACTCTGACCGGCGACGGTGAGATCGTTGGTGTTGACAACGGTGACCAGGCAACAGTAAGCAAATATCAGCAGGCTTCTGTCCTCACTGGCACAACTTCCGCAAACATCAATGCCTATGCCGGAAAAGCTCTGGTGATCGTACGTTCTACAAACAAAGCCGGAAACTTTACCGTAAAAGCAGAATCCGACAGTCTGACCGGCGGTGAAGCTACCGTAACAACCGTCAGTGCTTCGGATGGCAGCAACACTTCCATGACAAGCTACCGTATGACAAAACATCTGTATGCACCGGTCGGATCTTCTGACATTGAGCTTCCTGCAAGTGTGACTGCTTCTTATGCAGACGGAACAACAAAAACCTGCAAGATCACATGGGGCACCTATGACAAAGCAGTTTTGAAAACAGCAGGTTCTTTCCGTATTGAAGGTTCCTTCACAGACGGAACAGAAACCGTAGATGTTTACATAACCGCACATATTTACGGCAAGATCAAAGTTGCAGAAAATTATTCCTGCATCACAAAACCAAATACCATTCCGGAACTTCCAAAAACTGCCATGACTTACTACGCAGACGGAACTGCTTTTGAAGCACGCGAGATTACCTGGGATATGAACGGTGTCACCGCAGATACTTTCAAAAATATTGGTGACATTGTGACCATCAACGGCAAGGTTTCTGCTTTTGGTGAGACCTACCCGATCACTGCAAGCGTACGTGTTGCAGAACCGGTGGTTGACAAACACGATAACGTGGCAACTGCTGCCCTGCATCTGACTGACAACGGACCATACAATGATACACTGACAGCCATCATTGACGGAAATCGTTCTGACAATGGTTACAGCGACTCCCGCTGGAGTACCTGGGGCAAGCGAAACGATTCCACACACGGCGATGCTGTGATCACCATGGACTGGGCAACTGCGGTTGCTACCAACCAGATCAACCTGTTCTATTTCTATCAGCCAGCCACCGATTCTCTCTCTACACTGCCGACAAAGGTAAAATTTGAATATACACTGAGCAGTGGTTATGAAAACGGCGAAATTGTTTCCAATGACTGGAAAGAAATCACACCGGTCGGTGAACCGGAAGAGATCAATGATTCTTCTCTGCATCAGTGGACCAAAGGTCTGAGCTACAAATTTGCAGAAACGATCAACCCGATCGCAATCCGCATCACCTTCAGCTATACCGGTTACATCGGTCTGAATGAATGTGAGGTGATGAGTCCTAGCACTTCCTACTATGCAAAGACAAGTGCAGATTTAAGTGCAATCAAGATTGGCAATACCGAACTTACTCCGGGAACCGATAACAGCTTCGAGATCGAAGAAACTTCCTTTGACGGACTGAGCTTCACCAATCCGGAAAATGCTTCCGTCACCGTTATCCCGGTAAGCAACCGCGAAATCAAAATTGTTTCCGTAGCTGAAGACGGAAAGAGTCGCAGAACTTATTCTGTTGTTCTGAAAAATGTACCGCTGATCCCGGAGGAAACGGAAACTCCGGACTCTCCGAAAAAAACCGAAACTCCGAATACAAAAGAAACAGAGACTCCAAACACCAAACCGGAAACACCTTCTACGGACAAACCGCAGACACCTTCCACTCCGGCTCTCAAAAAAGGTGACACCTTTAAGGTTAAAAATATCCAGTACAAAGTCCTGAATGTTTCCAAAAAGACGGTAGCCGTTGTCAAGGGAACAGACAGAAAACCGGGTAAAGTAACAAAAGTAACGATTCCAAACACTGTAAAAGATGCTGCAGGCAAAACCACCTTTACGGTAACTCAGATCCAGGCAAATGCATTTAAAAACTACAAAAATTTGAAATCTGTCATTATCGGAAAGAATGTTACGTCCATTGGCAAAAACAGCTTCTACGGATGCCAGAAACTTAAAAAAGTAACTTTCAAGGGAACTTCTGTAAAAACGATTAAATCCAAAGCTTCAAAAAGACGGCTTCCAAAGTGACCGTAAGTGTTCCAAAGAGCATCCGGAACAATAAGAAAAAAGCGGCTGCTTTCCAGAAGAAGCTGACCAAGAGTGGCATGAGCAAAAAACTGAAACTGAAATAAGAAAGTTTGATCATCACACACAAAAAAGATGCGAGTCCATTGCGGATTCGCATCTTTTGGTTTATAAAGGACTATTTTCTTTCATTTAATTGTTTTCTCATCTAAAGCTTTTTGGCTCATCTTATTCTTTTCTTCTTAAAATATCATATGCTTCCGCTCTTCCGCCTTCCAGCTCCACATGCAGGATCTGTTTGGAATGCGGTGCACTTTCCTGTTCTTCACCGTCCTCATTGAGGATCCTCTTTACTGTAACCTCTACATTCTGACCGTCCGGTTTCATGATCTCAATCTGCTCACCGACACTGAATTTATTTCTCTGCTCAATGCGACAGCGACCTTCTGCATCGACTTCCCCGACGATACCAAGATAGGTATATTCTTTCACGTAAGTATTGTTATCGTATATCTGCGTGTTCTCATCCGGTCTTCCATAAAAGAAACCGGTCGTGAACTGGCGGTAGGTACAGCTTGCAATCTGTGTGCGGTACCACGGCATATGCTCTTCATAAAGTTTTGGATCTTCCAGATAATCATCGATCGCTTTGCGATACGTTCTCGCAACCGTTGCCACATAGAGGGCCGTTTTCATTCTGCCTTCGATCTTAAAGCTGTCAATCCCCGCATCAAGCAGATCCGGGATATGTTCGATCATGCAAAGATCCTTGGAATTAAAAATATAGGTGCCTCTTTCATTTTCATAAACCGGAAGATACTCACCCGGTCGTTTCTCTTCCACAACTGCATATTTCCAGCGACACGGATGCGTACAGGCTCCCTGGTTGGCATCTCTGCCTGTAAAATAACTGCTGAGCAGACATCTTCCGGAATAAGAAATGCACATAGCTCCATGCACAAAGGTCTCAATCTCCAGATCCTCCGGAATGTTTGCACGGATCTCTTTGATTTCCTGCATGGAAAGCTCCCTTGCAGAAACCACTCGCTTCGCTCCCAGTGTATGCCAGAAATGATAGGTAGCATAGTTTGTGTTATTCGCCTGGGTACTGATATGGCGTTCAATTTCCGGACAGATACGTTTTGCGATCTCAAACACCCCCGGATCGGCAATGATCAGTGCGTCCGGTTTCACTTCTTTTAATTCTCTGAAATATTCCTCAACACCCTCCAGATCCCGGTTGTGTGCCAGGATATTGGCTGTCACGTAAACTTTCACGCCATGCTCATGGGCAAAGGCAATGCCCTCTTTCATATCTTCCATCGAAAAATTCTTGGCTTTTGCACGCAGTCCAAATGCTTCGCCGCCAATGTAAACGGCATCCGCTCCAAAGATGACCGCCGTCTTTAATACTTCCAGGCTGCTTGCCGGCACCAGCAATTCCGGTTTCCTCATCGTTCTTCCTCCCATTTATCTATTCCTTTATTTTCACGCTGAGTGTTGCTCCATCCCCGATCGGCACAATGCTGGTCATCAGATGCTCATTGTGTTTCAGTTCATAGAGATACTCCCGCATCCGTTTGTATATTGTCCTGTTTCTTCGCTCTACTGCATAATGGGACTCGATAATGTCACCATCTTGCAGCACATTATCCGAGATCAGGATGCCGCCGACTTTCAGCAGACGCATCACATCCGGCAGAAAATGAATATACTGCCCTTTTGCAGCGTCCATAAAGATAAAATCATAAGAACCCTCAAGTTCTGCAAGAATCTCTGTGGCATCCCCTTCCAGAAAACGGATCTGTGACTCCTTCCCTGCTTTTCTGAAATTTTCTTTTGCGATCGGAATGCGTTTTTCATACTTTTCAATTGTTGTGATTTTGGCTTCCTTTGGTGCATATTCACAGAACAGCAGTGTGGAAAATCCAACTGCTGTCCCTACTTCCAATATATTGACCGGACGCTGCATCTGCAGCAGCACCTTGAGAAAGCTCTGCATTTCTCTTCGTATGATCGGCACATGATCTTCCAGTGCTTTTACCTCAAGCTCCGTCAGGAACGGGGGATTTCCCGTATCCAGGGAGTTGATAAAAGCTGTCATTCTTTCATCTACTATCATATCGTTACTCCGTCTCAGTCTCTTTTTCATCCGCCCGGCTCAGTACTCTCAGCATCTCTTCTGCTGTCTGTGAGGTGTTCAGTACATAGCTTCCGGGCTCAATTTCTCCTTTATATTCAGAAAGCAGATATTGAATGCGAAAAACATTCTTATCTTTGATCAGTTTCTTCTCTTCCAGAAGCTTTGCGATTTCACCAAAGGACATATCTTTGGTGATCGTAACTGCTACCTTTTTTCCGGGAGCCTCACTCATCGCTTCCTGTGCAAATATCTGATATCCGAATGTGTAGGCCCGTCTGCCGGTAAAAATCAGAACAAGCACAAGAACCGCCAGCAATACGATTTTCACGGCAATGCCGACTGCAATTGATTTTGCACTGTTCTCTTTCATGCACCCTCTCCTGTCTTACCAGTACATTAATCCTGCAAGGAACAGTACTAGTCCGTTTCTATGATATCTGCAAAATTTTCAATTTCCATATCCACAGATGTCAGTATCTCATCCGCACATCTCTGAATGATCCTGCATATCTGAAGCTCCGCTGCCAGATACTCCTGTATAACCGGATTCTTCCGCATATCTTCGTATTCCCGCTCCAGATTCTGCACATCATCAAACAGATCGTAAGCATTGCTTCCATTCTGAAGCAGATAATTCTTTTTGCGGAACTCATCCAGCCTCTGTCGAAGCTGCGGCTCTTCGGATACTTTTCTGCTCACTTCCCGAAACGCTTTGTACGCTTCGCTTCCGCGAAGTGCAGCCGAAAGCTGCACCGTATATTCCTTTATTTCATCCATTTTCTATCAGCCCCATCATACTTCCATAATGATCGGCAGGATCATCGGGCTTCTCTTTGTTCTCTTCCAGAGGAACTCGCTTAAGCTGTCACGGATTGCTGTCTTTAAACGTCCCCAGTCGGTCACTCTTCGATCCATGCAGTCCTCAATAGCTTCTTCTACCACATGTTTTGCTTCATCCATCAGTCCTTCGGATTCTCTGACGTATACAAATCCTCTGGATACAATATCCGGACCTGCAAGAACTTGATTGCTGTATTTTTCAAGCGTCAGTACCACGATCAGAATACCGTCCTCCGCCAGATGCTGTCTGTCGCGAAGAACGATATTTCCGACATCACCAACACCCAGTCCGTCTACCAGGATCGCTCCGGTCTGTACACGGTCTACAACCTGTGCTTTTTCTTCATCTAACTCCAGAACATCTCCTGAGGACAACAGGAAAATATTATCCTTTGGAATACCAAGACTCTCCGCAACCTGTGCCTGTGCTTTCAGATGACGGTATTCACCATGCACCGGAATCGCATATTTCGGATGAACCAGAGAATAGATCAGCTTGATCTCTTCCTGACATGCATGGCCGGATACGTGGGCATCCTGGAAAATAACATCCGCCCCTTTCATCGAAAGCTCATTGATCACTCGGGAAACTGCTTTTTCATTTCCCGGGATCGGGTTGGAGCTGAAAATAACGGTATCGCCCGGCTTGATCTGCACTTTACGATGCATGTTGGATGCCATACGGGAAAGTGCCGCCATGGACTCGCCCTGGCTTCCGGTTGTGATCAGCACCATTTGCTCATCCGGATAATTCTTCATCTGATCCAACTCGATCAGGGTATTCTCCGGCACGTTCAGATAGCCAAGCTCTGCCGCTGTGCTGATAACATTGACCATACTGCGACCCTCTACCACACATTTGCGTCCATATTTATAGGCAGAATTGATGATCTGCTGTACACGGTCCACATTGGATGCAAACGTTGCAATGATGATCCTTGTATTTTTATGCTCTGCGAAAATATTATCAAACGTCTTACCAACGGTACGCTCGGACATCGTAAATCCTTTTCGCTCTGCATTGGTACTATCGCACATCAGTGCCAGCACACCCTTTTTGCCGATTTCTCCAAAACGCTGCAGATCGATCGCATCTCCGAATACCGGAGTGTAATCCACTTTAAAGTCACCGGTGTGCACCACGATACCTGCCGGTGAATAAATTGCAAGTGCAGAAGCATCTGCAATACTATGATTTGTCTTGATAAACTCAATGCGGAATTTCCCAAGATTGATCGACTGTCCGTGCTTTACGACTTTTCTCTTTACGGACTTTAGAAGATTGTGCTCTTTGAGCTTATGCTCGATCAGTGCGATCGTAAGTCTTGTCGCATAGACCGGAACATTCAGTTCTTTTAATACATATGGCAATGCTCCGATATGATCCTCATGACCATGCGTAATGACAAAACCTTTTACTTTATGTGCATTGTTTTTCAGATATGTGATATCCGGTATCACAAGGTCGATCCCCAGCATATCGTCCTCAGGAAAGGACAGCCCACAGTCAACCACAACAATACTGTCTTCGAATTCGAAGGCAGTAATGTTCATGCCGATCTGTTCCAGACCGCCCAGAGGAATGATCCTCAATTTCGAATTGTTAATATTTTTCAAAAATTTTTACCTCCTGTTTCTTTTCCGTTCAGGCTCTTTATTCAAATTCAATATCATCCAGCATTTCCTGGAAGATTTTTGAAACTGCCTCTAATTCATCATCGTCATCCACGATCTCATATAACGCTTCATCCTCACCTGGCTTTGACAGATCTTTCAGGATCAGTGCTTCTGCCTCATCGTCCTCGGAATCCGTTACCAGAATATAGCTGATGCCGCCAAGTACTGTCTGTTCCAGTACATAAAACTCAACTATCTGATCGTCCGCCAGTGTAAATGTAATTTTCTCCATAATAAACCTGTTGCAGCCCTGCTTCAAATCACTCTGGCTGCGTCCTTTCCCTTTTCATTCCCTCATGATCTAAATAACCCTGAAGAATATAGACAGCTGCAAGTTTGTCCACATACTTCTTACGGTCCTCTCTTCGCACGCCGCTCTCCATCATCGTCCGATGTGCCTCTACTGTGGTCAGTCTCTCATCCCACATCACAACCGGCAGACCGGTACGCTTCTCCAGCATTTTCTGAAATTCCAGAGATTTTTCCGCACGGTCTCCCACGGTATTGTTCATATTTTTCGGGTATCCAAGCACCAGGATCCCGACATCATACTCTGCGATCAGTTCTTCGATCCGTGCCAGCGTCTTCCTCAGTTTGTTCTCCTGAGTCCTGCGGATGATCTCCACGCCCTGTGCAGTAATCCCAAGCCCGTCACTGACTGCGACTCCAACCGTCTTGGAGCCGTAATCCAGTCCGAGTGCTCTTTTCTTTACTTCTGTTCCCATGTTCTGTTTTTAATATACTCCTTCAGAAGTTCTTCTACCAGCTCATCACGTTCCACTTTCATGATCATGCTTCTTGCATTTTTATAACTGGTGATATAAGTAGGATCGCCTGACATAATGTATCCTACAATCTGGTTCACCGGATTATAGCCCTTTTCTGCCATTGCGTCATAAACAGTATCCAGGATCTCTTTTACGCGATATTCCGGATCTGTATTTACTTTGAAATATTGTGTATTACTGATATTTGCCATTCTTTTCACGTCCTTACCGTACAAACTATACTTCTATTCTAATATAACTGTCTGAAAAATTCAATTGTTTTTTGTAATTAATGCTTCTTCGCGTGATTTTTATAATGGCTTTGAAAACAATCCGCTGCTCAGGACCGAGCTTTTGTGCACAGCAGACAGTCCTGACAGCGTTCTTTTCCTGCCTTTACCAAAAGAATCTGATTGTCTAAATTTTCCGTCGTCTCCATCAACATGCGAATATACTCCATGGTATGGCCGGATGCATATACCTTCCCGTCAATCGTCACGCTTTCTTCAAAGAGTACTTTTGTGACGGTTTCGCTGATTTTTTCTTCAAATCGCTGCTTCCGCACCTTGCCGTCTGCGATCAGGATCGCACTTCTTCTGTGTGCCACATCGGACGGCACCTGATTTTCCATGACGGCTGCTTTCGTTCCT
>ERZ773146.2792-NODE-2792-length-11483-cov-26.329541_pt1 | contig 11483 bp, 6 predicted proteins | sample MGYA00580847_ERZ773146 | MGnify/ENA primary metagenome ERZ773146 (study PRJEB29015, sample SAMEA2737830) | human gut metagenome | biome: human gut; feature: human-associated habitat; material: faeces | place: China | collected 2012 ...
ACCAGGTCGTTCGCGTACTCGACGATGATGGGGTGCTTGCCCTGAAGGACAAGGTCATACGCAGCTTCGCAGGAGGACTGGCCGCCGCCGATGAACAGAACCTTGTCGCCGACTTCCTTCTTGTCCTTGAGCAGCTCGGTGAACGTGAGCGTCTTCTCAAAGCCGGGGATGGACGGCATGGTGCGCGGGATGGAGCCGCTGGCGACGATGATCTCGTCAAAGCCGCGCAGGGTGTTCACGTCCGTGACCTCGGTGTTCAGGCGCACGTCGATGCCTTCCTTGGCGACCTCGTTGAGGTACCAGCGGATGAGTTCCTTGTCGTTCTCCTTGAAGCTCATCGCGGACGCGGTGAGGAACAGACCGCCGAGCTCGCCGGTCTTTTCAAAGATGACCGGGTTGTGGCCGCGCTGCTTGAGCACGAGCGCGCACTCCATGCCGCCGATGCCGCCGCCGATGATGGCGACCTTCTTCGGATGGCGGGTCGGGACGATCTTGTACTTGTTGTGCTGCATGGTCGTCGGGTTCAGGGCGCAGCGGGCCAGGTGCAGGGAGTCGTCCATGCTCTGGAGGTTCGCGGTGCCTTTGAACTTCGACATGTTGAAGCAGCCGTTGTGGCAGCGGATGCAGGGCTTGATCTCATCCTCGTGGCCGCTGAGGATCTTGTGGATCCACTCATGGTCGACGAGGTTCTGACGCGCGATGGCCACGGCGTCGAGACGGCCGGCGGCGATCTCTTCGGCGGCCTTCACGGGGTCCATGCGGCCGGCGCAGACGACCGGGCGGCTCGTGAACTTCTTGATGTGCTCGACATACTCGAGGTTGCAGTTATCGGGCATGTACTGCGGCGGATGTGCCCAGTACCAGGCGTCGTAGGTGCCGTTGTCGCAGTTGAACATATCGTAGCCCGCGTCCTCGAGGTACTTGACGGCCTTCTCGGATTCCGGCATGTCGCGGCCGAACTCGACGAAGTCGGTCTCGTACGGCATGGCGCCCTTGCCCCACGCCTTGGTCTTGGACACGACGGAGTAGCGCAGCGACACCGGGAAGTCGGCGCCGGCCTGACGCTTGATCTCCTGCACGATCTCGACCGGGAAACGGAAACGGTTCTCGAACGAGCCGCCGTACTGGTCGGTGCGGTGGTTCCAGTTGGCCATGGTGAACTGGTCAAGCAGGTAGCCCTCGTGCACAGCGTGGATCTCGACACCGTCGATGCCGGCGGCGCGCAGCTTCTTGGCGGTCTGGCCGAAGGCGTAGACCATGTCCTCGATCTCCTTGACCGTCAGCGGGCGGGACATGACGTCCTCCTTCCAGCGGTTCGGCACCTCGGACGCGGAGGCGCAGATGTACTGCACGTCCACGATGGGGCTGGCGATCTTGTTGAGGACGTTGTTCTTGGCCAGCTTCGTCATCCAGCCGTTGATGGCCATGGAGCGGCCCATGCCGGCGGCGAGCTGGATGAACAGCTTCGCGCCCGTCTTATGGAACTCGACCATGTACTCTTTGAGCTGCTTGAACATCTGGTCGTTCTGGTACAGCCACTTGCGGCCGGGGATGCCCAGCGGGTCGCGGATGCACTGCATGCCGGGCAGGATCAGGCCCACGCCGTCCTGCGCGCGGTTGAGCAGGAAGTAGGCCGCTTCCTTGTCGAAGTGGTTCGGCTCCATCCAGCCGAACAGGGACGTGCCGCCCATGGAACACTGCACGATGCGGTTTTTGATCTCCACATTGCCGATCTTCCAGGGGGTGAACAATGCGTTGTACTTTTCGTTCATTGAATACGCTCCTTCTATTTTTTAGGTCTCCACAGACCCGGGTTTACGTTCTTCCGGGACATGGATCTCCCGGATGGTAAAGTCCTTGCCGGACAGCACCGTTTTGTTGAAGCTGTTGCAGTTCGGGCAATGGCCGTTACATTCGATCACATTGAAGATCTCGTCGCAGTCCTCGCACTCGGCCATGCCGGGCACGATGTTGACGATGAGCTTCGTGTTTTCCAGCGGCGTGCCCTTCACGACGGGGGGATAGAGCTCCTCCACATACTCCGGGATGACGAGCGACAGCTCGCCGCAGTCGGCCACGATCTCGGAGATCTCGTCGATGTGGTTGGCCGCCGCGTAATCGGTCACGGTCTGGACCATGGCGCGCACCACGCCGATCTCATGCATGGCGCTGCTCCTTATCTGCCGCGCGTCTTGCGCACGAGGCGGCCGATGGCGGCGGGGGTGTTGCCGGCCACGGTCAGCAGCGTGCGGAAGTATTCGCGGCCGTGCGTGTCGTTGACCTTCTCGAGGCGGATGGCGTCGAACTTGCACTTGGTGGTGCAGATGCCGCAGCCGATGCACTGGTCCTCGTTGAGGACGACCGCGCCGCAGCCGAGGCAGCGCTCGGTCTCCTTCTTCATCTGCTCCTCGGTGAACACACCGCGCAGATCGTGGAAGGTCTTCTTCGCCTCTTCGGCGGAGCCGTCGTGCGCGTGCTGGCGCGGGGTGTTGTCAAAACTCTCGATCGGCACGGCCACGGTCGCGGGATCGAGCGACTTGTAGTCGCGGTGGTCGCGGCCGATGAGCTGGCTCTGGCCGGGGTGCACGAAGCGGTGGATGGACACGGCAGCCTCTTTGCCGGCGGCGATGGCGTCGATGGCAAACTTCGGCCCGGTCACAAGATCGCCGCCCGCGAACACGTCGGGCTCGTCGGTCTGATACGTTGCGGGGGCGACGAGCACGGTGCCGCGCTTGCCGAGCCGGAGCTTCGAGCCGGCGTCGATGCCGCACAGGTCGATCTGCTGGCCGATGGCCGAGATGACGGCGGAGACCGGCAGCGTCTCATATTCGCCGGTGCCGACGGGCTTGCGGCGGCCCTTCTCGTCGGGCTCGCCGAGGGTCATGGTCTCGACCTTGATGGCCGTGGCCTTGCCCTTTTCGCCCAGGATCTCGACCGGGGCGCACAGGAAGCGGAACTTCACGCCTTCGGCCTCGGCCTCGGCAACTTCTTCGTCCGCTGCGGGCATCTCCTCGCGGCCGCGGCGGTAGAGCAGCGTCACGTCCGCACCGCGGCGCACGGCGGCGCGCGCGACGTCGATGGCGACATTGCCGCCGCCGATCACGGCGACCTGCTTGCCGATGGTCGGGCGCTTGCCGAGGTTCACGGCGCGCAGGAACTCGACGCCGGTGAACACACCCTTCAGATCGTCGCCCGGGCAGCCGGCCGGCGTGCCCTTGGAGGCGCCGACGGCGAGGTAGATCGCCTTGTAGCCGTCCGCGCGCAGCGCGTCGAGCGTCATGTTCTTGCCGACCTCAATGCCGAAGCGGAACTCCACGCCGAGCTCCTTGAGCACGTCGATCTCCGCGTTGACAACGTTCTTCTCGAGGCGGAAGCTCGGGATGCCGAGCGTGAGCATACCGCCGGGCACGGACTCCTTCTCAAACACGGTCACGGGGTAGCCCTTGACGGCGAGGTAGTACGCGCAGCTCAGACCGGCAGGGCCGGCGCCGATGACGGCGATCTTCTCCGGGTACGGACGGCCGATCTGGTTGAGCATCTTCGGCACGAAGCGGGTGCTGGCCTCGAGATCCTTCTCGGCGATGAACTTCTTGATGTCGTCGATGGCGATCGGATCGTCGATGCTGCCGCGGGTGCAGGCGTCCTCACAACGCTTGTTGCAGATGCGGCCGCAGACGGCCGGGAACGGGTTTTCTTTCTTGATGAGCTCCAGCGCCTCGGTGTAGCGGCCGAGGGACGCGAGCTTGATGTAGCCCTGAACCGGGATGTGCGCCGGACACTCGGCCTTGCAGGGGGCGGTGCCGCTGGGCATGACGTCGGAGCGGGTCGTGCGGTACTCGGGGTTGTAGCTCGAGCGGTGGAACGGCACGCTGGCGTCGGTGTCGTAGGTGTCGGAGATGTGCGGATCGGTCGCGCAGCGCTTCTGACCGAGCTTGAGCGCGTTGGTCTGGCAGTTTTCGACGCACTGACCGCAGGCGACGCACTTTTCCTTGTCCACGCGGGCGATGTAGTTCGAGCGGATGGCACGCGGCGTGCGGAACAGCTCCGCGATGCGCAGTGCGAAGCACGAGCAGCCGCAGCAGTTGCAGATGGCGTTCGTGTCCTCAAAGCCGGGGGTCTGGTTGATCTCGTGCACGAGACCATTGTCCTCGGCGCGCTGGAGGATCTCATACGCCTCTTCCTTGGTCACGAGGCGGTGATACCCCTGCTCGGAGAAGCAGCGGGCGTTGTCGTTGAGGTACATGCACATATCCTCTTCGAGGTGGCCGCAGCCCTCGCCCATGAGACGGCGGGCACGGCGGCAGGAGCACGGACCGACGCTGATGGCGGTCGCGTTCTCGATGAGGGTGCGCACTTCGTCGTAGGAGGCGGCGTGCGAGTCGTTCTCGATGGCGCTCATGACGGGCATGACGCGCATGAAGAACATACCGGTCTTGCCGGAGTCGAGCATCGGCGCGAGCATTTCCGGACGGCGGCGGGTGTACGCCTCGAAGCTCTCGCCGAGCACGGGATACTTGTCGCACTGCTCACGGTTGGCAAGGATGCCCTCCATGATGCCCGGGACCCAGATCGGGTAGAAGTAGCAGCGCTTGCCGTCCACGTAGCGGTAGCGGACTGCGCCGGTCTTGCACAGCTTGTCGAGCTGCTCCTGCGTGAATTCCACGCTCTTTCTTGCGCGCTTGGCCACTTCCTCAACCGTGCGGTTGGTCTCCAGGCGCACGTGCATCATGATCGCACACATATCATCGTCGATGATCGGCTCGAGGATCTTATACTCGGGATCGTCATACGTGATGCCCATGTACGTCATGCTCTCAAGGCTGATCTTCGTGGCCAGCTTGAGAATATTCGGTCTTTTTGCCATGCCGTTTCCTCCTTCAATGTAGGGTGGTATTTAAAAGGTGTTCCCTGTCCCCTTATTGCTTGGGCGGCGCCGCGAATGCGCGCGTGAACTGCTCGCACAGCGCGTCGATGCGCGCGTGCCCGTCGAGCTCGTGCACACTCGGCACGCCGACGGACATACGCTGGATGACGCCGAGGATCGCGTCGTAGGCGTTATAGTAGAGCATTTTGACATCGGCGTTGGGGTCGACCGTCCCGTCGGCGAGGCCGCGGCGGATGGCCGCGGCGATCGGCCCGGGGGCGACCTCATAGCGCTCCGGCGGGCGGTTGACGACCGCGTGCTGCCGGCCGGCGTTGCACAGCGCGACCTCCGCGTCGAGCGAGAAGCGGATGCCGGCAGGGTCTGTAAAGATCAGCCCCGCGTAGCTGCGCAGCAGCACGCGGATCTCCTCGATGCCGGTCATGCCCCTGCGCCGCTGCTTTGCCAGCGACTGCGCGGCCAGTTCCTTGGCCCTGTCCCAGTAGAGGTAGGCCGCCGCGATGACGAGCTCATCCTTGCCCGCAAAGTACCGGTAGACCGAGCGCTCGGTCAGGCCGGCGTGCTGCGCGATGTCGCGGATGGTCGTCTTTTCAATGCCGTTTTCAACAAAACACGCCAGTGCCGTCTGCGTTACGAGTGCGATATTCTGTTCCCGCACCTCTTGCATCGACATGGGCGTGCCTCCTGTCTGCTATATTTGTCAGATGGACTGACATTGTTATTATACCTGTTTTTTGCCGGTATTTCAACTGAAAGTTGCTCGTTTTTTAACGAGTTTGTCATACAAAAAACACCGGTATGGTTAAAAAACCACACCGGTGTACAGCTTGTCAAAAACAATGCCGGGGTATTGGGCGCATCGCGCGTGTCACACGGGGTAATCGCCGGAGAGCTTCTCGTCGGCGTTCGTGCCGGTGTCTCTGTTGCGGAAGAAGGCAAAATACGCCACCACGCACAGCGCCACGAGCGCGTAGGCAAAGACGATGACGGCGGTGTTGCCGGCCGCGATCTCGCTCTGCAGGCCGCCGATCTCGACGATGAGGATGAGCGCCGGCGTCACGAAGCGGATCATGACGGCGTAGACCTTCTTCAGCCAGCCGGACATGTGCGTGCCCTCGGCCTCGATCTCGGCCACGGCGCGCTTGGGCGTGATGAACCAGCCGACGACGATGCAGGAAAACAGCGCGCACACGGGCATGAGCACGGTGTTGGTCACTTCATCGAAGAACGTCAGCCAGTCGAGCCCGAACAGCGCGGGGCTGGACTCTTCGAGGATGGCGACATGGCCGAGCGAGATGCCGATCGGGATCGACACGAGAAAGCAGACACCCGCGACGATGAGCGCGGCCCGCTTGCGGTGGGCGTGGAATTTCTGGATGACGAACTGCGTCACGACCTCGGTCAGCGACACGACGGACGTGATGGCTGCGATATCGACCATGACGAAGAACGCGAACGACACGACCTGACCCACGCCGCCCATGGACTCGAACACCTGCGGCAGGATGATGAACATGAGCGCGACGCCCTTGCTGCTGCCGAGCAGGGAGGGGTCAAAGTGCGCGACCGACGGGAAGATGGCCAGGCCCGCGATGAGCGCCACGAGCGTGTCGAACACGCAGACCATGGCGGTGGAGCGCACGAGGTTGACCTCCTTGCCGGTGTAGGAACCGTAGGTGATCATGATGCCCATGCCGAGCGACAGAGAGTAAAACGCCTGGCCCATGGCCACGAGCACGGACTTGAACGTGATGCCGGAGAAATCGGGCTTGAGGTAGAAATTCAGGCCCTCGCGCACGCCGCTGCCGAGCGTCAGCGCGTAGACCGCGATGGCGACGAGGATCAGAAACAGCACCGGCATGAGCACCTTGGAAGCTTTCTCGATGCCGTCCTTGACGCCGCCCATGATGATCGTCACACTCAGCACGAGGAAGATGGCCGTGTACAAAATGACCTCACCCGTGTTGACGGAGAACGTGCCGACGATGCCGGCGTTGCCGCTGAAGGAGTTGAGCGCGTACTTCGTCGTCCAGCCGCCGAGCACGGAGTAGTAGCAGATGATGAACGCGGGGATCATGATCGCCACGAGCCCGCACCAGCCGAGGTTCTTGTGGATCATCTTGTAGGCGGTCATGGGGTTGGCCTGCGCGCGGCGGCCGAGATAGATCTCGCTGAGCATCGTGACAAAGCCAATGAGCAGCACGCACGCGATGTAGATGAGCACGAAGGCGGCGCCGCCGTTTTGCGACGTCTTGTACGGGAAGCCCCAGAGGTTGCCGAGGCCCACGGCGCTGCCGGCGGCGGCGAGGATGAAGCCGATGCCGCTGGCGAATCCAACTTTTTTCTTTTCCATAACAGATTTCCTTTCTGTCCGTTTTTCTATACAACAAAAAATCGGCCCCGACCAAAACGGTCGGGGCCGACTCCTGGTATACCAAGTGCTGTCGTGTTATCCCGCGAATACCGGTTTGGCGCGTCCTGTTGGCGGCGTAATGCCCAGAATGCCGAGTATAGCAAAAATCGACACTGCAGCTACAGTGTCGATGGGAAGCAGAAGGATGCTGTTGTTGTCGGTATTCGCCGCAGAGCATGCCGAGCCAACCGCGCACTTAGCCGCGGCATTGCAGGGATGGGCAAAGGACGTGTGACGCATGGCTTGCAGCTCCTCTCGGAAGAAATTTGACGCCATTGTACGCGCCGGGACGACCGTTGTCAACGCTGCGGACGATTCATAATTTTCATAATGTTGTTTCAAATTTTCGAATCATCCGCGCGATGGGAATCCCAAAAAATCGAGAGAGCCCTTTGGCATAAAGGGCTCTCTCGATTTAATCAGCAATATTCAAAACGTTTCTTACGTGTTCTTCATTGCCTAAAAAATACTGCTCAATCAGTTCCCAACGTGCATCATCACTCATGTCGGTAGCAAAGAATGCCGAAAGAAGGCACTCGTTGTTGCGGTGGTGTGCCTGTATGCTTTGTAATACGCCGTTGGTGTACTTTCCGCTCGCTGCCAACCGCTCGAGCTTTGCGGGATCGTTGATGCGGACGAAAACTTCGGCTTTTTCTCCGCCGCGGATTTCATATGTTGCCAAGCCGAGCAATTCCAGGAGTCGTAGCAAAGGCATAATTTCAATCTGCTTGTTTTGGACCAGCGGATAAAACCGAAAGAAAGAATTGTTCTCTGCGTTTACCTCGCATTGTCTGATTTGACGTGCAAAGAAGCTTGGAAGCTGCGCATATGCGGCACTGCTTACAAAGTAGCCTGTTTCATCTGTTCCGGGCATTTTTCGGCTACGAAGCACACGAACGCGGCTTCGACTTTGACTATATACTGCGTTTTCATTTACACTCTCTGTGAATATATCGAGAAGCAGACCGATTTTATCGCGAGGAACTACCTTTTCTCCTAACATCTCTGCGAGTTCTGTTTCAAATTGCCTTTGTGAAAATTGCTTTGTTTCGCCGTTTTTATATTTCTCAAATATTTGTGTGATTGCGGTAATGACCTCTTCGCTTCGTTGGGATACAGAAGTATAATTGTCGGAATACCGTATTTCCACTCTTGCGCGCGGAACAACAGAATATCCGTTTCCACCAACGAAGATTTGTTGTTCAAAAAACTCTTTTTTGAACATGCCAAATGAGCGATCTGGGTAACAATTCTCCCATATTCCCGCCATATCCACAAGAAATGTTTTTCCAGAGCTGTATACGGTCGTGTCGGAAGCGTAGCTTTGATTCTTTGCCGGAACGGTACGACGGGAAACCCCTTGTTGGAATGTACAATAAGAGCCGTATGTTTTCAAAAACTCAGATTCGATTTCACTAGGAACATTGATATAGTTTTTGGACAGCATTGCTTTTGGACGCACAACCAAAACGGGGAAAGTGTATTTGTTGCTCAAGTCTTTTGAAAGAAGCAGCAGGCCGGTTTTTGTTCGATTTTCAACCTCTTTCTCCTTGAACAGGTACTCAAACGTTTCTGCTGAGATTAGAAGATTTCTCCGTTTTTTCGCCTTTTGAATTGCGCATATCTTCTTCAGCATTTCGCGCAACTGGTATTGGCGCATTTCAGAAATACCATTTAGAGAGCGCACATATCGAAGATCGCTTGGGAAGTAGTCAATATGGGCGATACCTTGAATTTCCGTGTTGCGCGCAGCTCTTCCAATCTCCTGAACATAGTCAGACAGCGTTCCAGTTGGTGCGAAGTGAACAACGTGCTTGATATCTCCGACATCAACGCCCATACCAAAGGCCTTCGTACAGAACAGACCCATGGCAGTGCCTTCCTTGTAATCGCGCTCTGTCATTTTTCGTTCGGGCGAAGGTATTTGCCCGTGGTATCGACGAAGCTTTATGTGATCCGCACTGCTGATCAGACTATAGATTTGATCGACTTGACTTCGATATGGGAAATAGGCGAGAACTTTTTCGCCACTGGCAATATACGCTTTCATTCTCTTGAGCGTTAGATTCAGCTTAGCATCATCAAGCCGCCCGACGATTTGAGCGGGGTCATGTCTCTGAATATCAAAAGAAATATTGCTTCGTTTTACATTTCCGAGGTGAATGATTGTCTTTCCGAGACCGAGCTCGCGGATGGTGTCATTCACAACGTCGTTGTCTCCGGAATAGACAGCCGTAGCTGTTAGGCATAAAACGGGGAAAGATAGACCATCGCGAGAGGTCCGCTTTAGAAAGTCACCGAGAAACCAGTAATCTGAGCGAAAATCGCGCCCCCAACTTGTAACGGTGTGGGCTTCGTCAATAACAACCATTCCTACTTGCCGACCGCCTAAAAATGATTGCAAATGGGTCGTCAGCAAAAGTTCGGGCGCTAGATACAGCAAGGACTTTTGTCCTGTGTGTATCTGTGAAATTACGTCGCTGCGTTCTTCTATGCTCATGCTTGAATTGATGCAGGCGGCAATCGAGATTCCGTGTTCACGCCGCAATTGATCCACTTGATCGTTCATAAGTGCGATCAAAGGTGATACAACGATCGTTACAAGATTGTACTTTTCAGCCATGTAGACCGCTGGTATCTGAAAAAGGATTGATTTTCCGGATCCGGTCGGCGCTGTTATGAATACATTGCTGAACGGTTCGCCGCTATTAGCTGCTTCACATTGATCCACGATTTCGGCAATGATTTGCCCTTGGGTTATTACTTCGGTTTCTTGTGATCGATCTGGATCTTTATAAAAGAGAAGGGGGCGAAAATGCGCTGTGTTGCCCCAATATTTTTGAAGCACAGGCAAGAATTGGCTGTCGTTATATTCGATTTTTTCTCGATACAGCTCAAGCTCATCAACGAATATGTCCAGACCAAATACACTTGCCGCGCATAAGATGGCATTTGTTCTGGCGGAAAAATTGGTTGTGCTTTCTAAAAAGAGTGCAGGCGAAAATCTGCCATTGGTCATATCAAGACAGTATTCCCAATCACGATCACTGTTGACTTCAATATGCTCAATGTTGTCCGTTAGCGGCTCTTGTGCAACTGCGTTTTCTCGCCAAAAAGGGACAATTACGATGCGTTCGTCATCAATTGCTGCCGGTAAAAGCAAAGCCTTTTCCTCTGTTAGCAATTTCACATCTCCGTAGAATTGAACGAGTTGGGTCAAAGAACTTCCAGCAGGTGGTTCGTGTTCGGTTTGCCAATAATCAAAGAGCTTTTCTGCGTCGCAATACGAAAAACAGCAGGGAACCCACGGTGATAGAATGTTGTTTTCAATGACAACAATTCTATCGACTTTTATACGAGGGAGTAGTGGCCGAATTGCTAAAAGCTCCTCATAAAATCCCACCAAAGGCTTGGTCGCGCACTTGATCGAGGTAGCAAGTTCAAGCCATTTATCATCTAATGCTGCAAAATCAAGAAGACCATCGTGCAGCAAAGAGTCATCATCTAATAATGAGTTTGGGTGTTTGATCAATTGCTGAATTTGTTGGATTCCAAACCCCTTGAAGAATAGTAGTGTGTTTCCTGTGAAATCGGAGATAAGCGCCTCGATACGATGGGAAAAATGCTGCTCAATAGATTGTGTAGGCATTGTGAAGCCCTCCTTTTCTTTCTATACCAAATCAAATTCGGTACGGGCTAAGCAATGCATTAATTATACAGCGAACTCATCGAATTTGCAATTATTGTTATTCCAAGTCTGTAGGACTATCCTGGGTCGCATCAGGCGCTTGCCTCGAGCTTGTGCAGCGCCTTGCGAAACTGCGTCGCAAACAGGATGGCCGTGCACGTGACGGCGATCACGTCCGCGACCGGCTCGGCCAGATACACGGCCGTCGTCTGGTCGGGCAGCAGCGCCGGCAGCAGATAGATCAGCGGCAGGAGCAGCACGAACTTGCGCAGCACGGCCACGATGATCGAGCAAACCGCGCTGCCGATGGACACAAACGTCATCTGGCAGGCGATCTGGATGCCGAACAGGAACAGGCCCGCGCAGTAGATGCGCAGCACGCGCGCCGTGAAGGCGATGAGCGCCGCGTCCGGCGTGAAGATGCGCGCGAACAGGCCGGGGAAGAGCTCGATGAGCAGCCAGAGCGAGACGGAGTAGATCAGGCACACCTTCAGCAGCAG
>ERZ773146.2797-NODE-2797-length-11471-cov-5.755957_pt1 | contig 11471 bp, 9 predicted proteins | sample MGYA00580847_ERZ773146 | MGnify/ENA primary metagenome ERZ773146 (study PRJEB29015, sample SAMEA2737830) | human gut metagenome | biome: human gut; feature: human-associated habitat; material: faeces | place: China | collected 2012 ...
ACAGAAGAAAAAAATTTATTAAGCTAAAAGCCATTGAAACGTTGATTTCAAAGGCTTTTTTCTTTTTGCCAAATGCAGTATATTTCAGTTCAATCACTACCTTTTTTGGACAAATTTCAATGACTATACTAGCTACATTATGGAAAGAACATGGAAAATTATGACTTTCCGAAAATAAATCTTTCCCTGAAAATTTGGAATTTGAAACGATGAATATGCAAAAACAACCGGAAAAGAAACAGTTCCCAACTAGTTCTTCTCTAGTTGTTTTTTTATACTAACGATTTTTCCGACTTAATTGATAAGAGTACATCACTGGGATAAACACAATGGCGAGGATGACCAGCACCAGTACATAAGAAATTGCGAATTGAAGGCCTGCTTCCAGTAGGAGGATCAAGCCTCCGAGGACCCACAATTTCCCTGCCAATCGATGGGTTTTGTGCCAGTTATCTTCACTCTGTAAAGTCCATGGTAGGCGGATTCCAACCGTATGGTTCACTTTTAGCTTAGGCATGTAGTTGCCCATGATCACAAAGATGAGCCCTAGCAAAGCCGAAACAAAAACAGATGGATTGGTAGTAGAACCTAGCGCTTTGCTATAGATGAGATAGGAGATACTTAAGGAAACGATTGGAGTCAACCAGTAAATCACTCTGACCATTTTCTCATTCATAGCGCTATTCTTAGGATCGCGTCTAATCACGAAAATCACAAACAGATGCACCAAGAGAAGGAAAAAAGGAAGACCAAACACAGCTAGTACTTTCGATTGGAAGTTATTGGCCTGACCGGCAACATTAAAGTGAATCGGGATTTGGTTAGGCAATTGTGACCAAATGATCAAGCCCCAAAGTATGGGGAAGAGTGTTACGGTAGAAGTTACAGTCAATAGAGTTTTATTTGTTTTCATCAGTAGAATCTCCTTTCAAATCAACGAGCCAGACCATTAAATCTTCCAAGACAGAAGTATTGAGTTCATAGTAGATAAAATTCTTCTCTTTTTCCTCTCGAATTAAATCTGCCTGCTTGAGGAGGCTTAAATGATGGGAAATGGTCGCTCCTGCTACATCAAAATGACCAGCGATATCTCCAGCAGATAACTTCCCTGCCTTTAGCAGCTCTAAGATACTTCTTCTTATCGGATTTGATAAAGCTTTAAATGTTTGCGCAAAATTCATTCTCTATCTTCTCCAATCTATTTAGATTTCTTTCTAAATAGATTCTAGTACTTCCAGATAGATTTGTCAACTCTATTTTGAAAAAAATCGAAATAGGTCTGAATTGGATCTCCTTACGACCTGCTAGGAAGATACTGTTACCAGTAGGAATGTTGTTTTAGAATACAAAAACCTCTAGCCATTAGCTAGAGGTTGCGATTTAGTCAGGTTTATTGATTTGAAAGTTCACGTTTCAATAAGATAGCGCCTGATAGAACCACTGCTCCTAGGACAATGAATCCAGTAGCTGCGACTTCACCTGTACTTGGGAGAACTTTCTTACGACCTTTACCTTTGCCATCGCCGGTACCTTCAGTTGTTGAAGATGACGGAGTTGGTGTTGGAGTAGGAGTTGTCGTTGAAGATGTAGTCGGTTCTTCGCTTGTAGTAGTTGTTGTCGTTGTTTCGCCTGTAGTGGTTGAAGTGGTTGTATCTTCTTTGGTTGTTGTAGTAGTTGAAGATGTAGTCGGTTCTTCAGTTGTAGTCGTAGTAGTTGTTGTTTCACCTGTAGTGGTTGAAGTAGTAGTCGGCTCTTCAGTTGTCGTAGTCGTTGAAGTAGTCGTGGTAGTAGTGGTTGTTTCTTCCTTCGGATTTACGATTGTTTTAGTTACTGAGTGGTCGGCTCCGAAATCTTCAGCATTGACTTCTGTATCCGCAGATTTGATGCTGTACCCTGCCGGTGCTTCTGTTTCAGTTAAGATATATTTATCTTTTAACAAGGCGTTGACTGTAATGTTCCCGTTTTCGTCGGTTACATATTCACCAATAACCTGGTTGTTTGCCTGGCGTACGACCTTAAATTTTGCTCCTTGGAGAGGTTGGTTGGCATCATCTACTTTGTGGATATTGATGGTAAATACATAGCCGACACCAGAGCCACCAGCGATTTGCACAGCTGCAGCATTGGTTACTTGTTTCACCTCTGTATTTTTACCTTTTAGAATTGCATCGTTTTTTAGGAGTTCGCCATCTACAGGCTCGTAGTTAAGCTTAACATCATAAGCAATACGGTATTGGTCGTTTTCAGTGATGTCGCCTAAGTCAATTACAAAGGATTGACCGTCTTCACTGATAGTCACCTTGTGTTGGTCGGTGACATCTGTTCGGTTGCTAAATTGCCACTCACCTTCAACAAAGGCAAAGGTCCCTTTCAGCACCTTGATGCTACCAGGTACATAAGAAGCGTTGGTGAATTTCATATGGTCTTCGATAGTAACGCTATTAATATTTTCTTTGGTTCGGTTGACAGAAATGGTATAAGATACTGTTTTGTGATCTTCGGAATTGACCCAGCTTGTCTTTGTCAAGACTTTGGGATTCCCATCTCCAACTCCTTTGAAGGTCACCTTTCCGCCGATTTTTAGTTCGTTGTTAATGGTGATTTCAATCGGGATTTCTCCTTTTTCAGGGTGCTTCTTGAAATCAATCCGTGCATAGAAGAAGAAGGAGCCGTTTGTGTCAGAGTGTTTTTCAACATAGTCTGTGTAGGTGAGGGAAATCGATTTTTTTGCAGCATCTACGGTTGCATGAGCGATGATTTCGTTGGTATTAACATCTCGAATCTCAAAGCTATCCGAAGTAATCATTAAAGCATCTGGAACCGTCACGACCGTAGTATCCCCTGCCTTGACATTTTTTCCGGCTAAATCGTAGGTGGCATTAATTCGGAAAGTTGCCCATTGTTCTAACTCCCAAGTGAGATCTCCGCCCTCGTTATTGGTGACGTTGACACTGGTAATCGTGTCCGCAAATTTTCCTGTTATCGAGACGGTTGGTGTTTCAGCAGATGATTTATTCAACCCTAAAGTGAATAGGGTGGCTAGTAGACAAAGAATAAATGGGAAAATCCAAAATTTCTTTTTATCCATAATTTTCTTCCTTTTTCATAAAATGGGTGTTTAATAAACAATCCTACTCTTAGTTCAAATAAGACTATCAGTAGGTTTCCAAAAGATGGAGTCGCTATTAAACGACACGGTGTTGCGACAGGTTACTAGGTTGTTCGTTACGAAGTTGTTAAGAATAAAATCCTCCCTTTGTTAAAACAATCACAAGATCGTCTTCTTAGGTAAATTGTAGCACAAAAAGCACCTTATTTCAACAGTATAACTTTGATTGTTAAAATAAAAATGAGTATAAAATAGATGGGTTAATTAGCTGAAAGGAGACAATCTTTAGAACGGCTGGCAAACAGCTCTTTTCGAAGCGGTAACTATTGCTTTTTCTCTAAAAAAGGGTATAATCAAAATCATACTATTTAAAGGGAGTCTCTATGAAGAAGAGTTTTATTCACCAGCAAGAAGAAATTTCATTCGTAAAAACAACGTTTACCCAGTATTTGAAAGACAAGCTAGAAGTTGTCGAAGTCCAAGGACCTATCTTGAGTAAGGTGGGAGACGGGATGCAGGATAACCTATCTGGAGTGGAAAACCCTGTCTCTGTAAAGGTCTTGCAAATTCCCAACGAGACCTATGAAGTGGTTCATTCCCTTGCGAAATGGAAACGCCATACCTTGGCGCGGTTTGGATTCGGGGAAGGGGAAGGTCTCTTTGTCCATATGAAGGCCCTTCGTCCGGATGAAGATTCCTTGGATGCGACCCACTCAGTTTATGTCGACCAATGGGACTGGGAGAAGGTTATTCCAAATGGCAACCGCAACCTCGCTTACTTGAAAGAAACAGTTGAAAAGATCTACAAGGCCATTCGTTTGACGGAGTTGGCTGTTGAAGCTCGCTATGATATTGAGTCTATCCTGCCTAAGCAAATCACCTTTATCCATACAGAAGAGTTGGTAGAGCGCTATCCTGATTTGACACCCAAAGAACGGGAAAATGCCATCACCAAAGAATATGGAGCAGTCTTTTTGATTGGGATTGGTGGCGTCTTGTCAGATGGCAAACCACACGATGGACGGGCGCCGGACTATGACGACTGGACAACGGAGACCGAAAATGGCTACAAGGGCTTAAATGGGGATATCCTTGTTTGGAATGATAACCTTGGGGCGGCTTTCGAATTGTCTTCTATGGGGATCCGGGTCGATGAGGACACCCTCAAACGCCAGGTTGCTATTACAGGAGATCAAGATCGTTTAGAGTTGGAATGGCATCGTGCGCTTTTGAATGGCCTCTTTCCTCTAACTATCGGAGGCGGGATCGGTCAATCGCGGATGGCTATGTTCTTGCTTCGTAAGAAACATATCGGAGAAGTCCAAACCAGCGTCTGGCCACAGGAAGTTCGCGAACAATATGAAAATATCTTATAAGATAGTTGAAAGGAAAGCAACGAAAGAAATAGAGCCTTGCATTTGATGCGGGCTCTATTTTTTTGGGCCTGGAGAAGCTAGGTTTTTCTGTTCCTGATGGGCTTGTGGGATGATTTTATCGCTTGAGCACTGTCACGAACTAGAAATTATGATAGAATAAATAGTACAAAGCAAGCAAAGGAGTGGTGTCTATGAAATTACAAAAACCAAAAGGAACCCAAGATATCCTGCCACAGGAGTCCGCTAAGTGGCAATATGTAGAAGGATTTGCTCGCGAAACCTTTAAAAAATACAATTATGCTGAGATCCGCACACCGATATTTGAGCATTACGAGGTAATTAGTCGTTCTGTTGGGGATACAACGGATATCGTGACCAAGGAGATGTACGACTTCTATGATAAGGGAGATCGTCACATTACTTTGCGTCCAGAAGGGACAGCACCGGTGGTCCGCTCCTATGTTGAAAATAAACTATTTGCACCAGAGGTTCAAAAGCCAAGCAAGGTCTATTATATCGGTCCCATGTTCCGCTATGAGCGCCCTCAAGCTGGCCGTTTGCGTCAATTCCACCAGATTGGAGTAGAGTGTTTTGGATCTAGCAATCCTGCAACGGATGTCGAGACGATTGCCATGGCTGACCAATTCTTCAAAGAGATTGGCATTGAAAATGTCGTCCTCCACTTGAATACCCTTGGTAGCACAGCCAGTCGGACGGCTTATCGTCAAGCTTTGATCGACTACCTCCTTCCGATGAAGGACCAACTTTCAAAGGATAGCCAACGCCGTTTAGAGGAAAATCCGCTCCGCGTTTTGGATTCAAAAGAAAAAGAAGATAAACAAGCGGTTGAGAATGCTCCATCTATCCTAGACTACTTGGACGAAGAAAGCCAGGCACACTTTGATGCCGTGCGGGCTATGCTAGATGGACTAGGAATTGACTATGTCATCGATACCAATATGGTTCGTGGCCTAGACTACTACAACCACACCATTTTCGAATTCGTGACAGAAGTAGATGGAAATGAATTGACCGTTTGTGCGGGAGGTCGTTACGATGGCTTAGTAGAATATTTTGGTGGACCTGCAACTCCAGGATTTGGTTTCGGGATGGGACTTGAACGTCTCTTGTTGATTCTTGATAAACAAGGAGTTGAACTTCCTGTAGAGGCATCGTTAGATGTCTATGTAGCTGTCCTGGGTTCAGAAGCAGAAGTGGCCAGCTTGGAATTGGTTCAGGCTCTTCGTCGTCAAGGCTTTATCGCAGAACGTGATTACCTAGGACGTAAGTTGAAGGCTCAGTTCAAGTCAGCTGACGTCTTTGGGGCAAAAACTATCATTGCCTTAGGTGGTAGCGAGGTTGAAAGTGGCCAAATCACCGTCAAAAATAACCAGACTCGTCAGGAAGTGACCACTTCCATCGAAGAAGTAAAAAACGATTTTCAGACTATCTTGAATCAACTTTAAAAAGAAAAGACGGATGCCGAGAAGGTATCGGTCTCAGATTGAAGAAAAAGAATTCCTAGAATCTTTCCTTAAGTTCAAAACTCCCGAATGCTTGAAACGCCACTGTTTCAAGCATTTTTCTCACGGCGGAAAGTTTCAGAGATTCTTAGATGACTCAAAGTAATAGGAGTCATTTTTTTGAACAATTATCTAGATATTTTAAGTGAAAAATAGTCTGTCTTTTTGTGTGTCATCTATTTTCTCTTTGTGGAGAAAGCTGACAGCTGGGCCCATTTTTGATATACTAGTAGGGCATGCATGTGCCCTTTAGCACTTGCAATTCTAGTAAAGGAAAAAACAAGGTATGAGTGAAAAAGAAAAAGAATCGCATAAACTTGGCTTAAGTGTCGGGTCCAATTTTCAAGATACTCAAGAGCTACGAAAGGTATTGGAGCAATCGATTAGCCGGGAAGAAGAAGTTTTGACTGCTAGTCAACCGGTGGAATCAGATCAGAACCAGAAAGAGAGCCAGGTTAATGGAGAAGGGGTCGAAACAGAAGCTTCGACCGAAACTCTAAGTCGTTTATCACGATCTGGTCATAGTCGTAAAGAGAAGCTTGAAGCGAGGTCAAGAGACCAAGAGGATGTAGAAGAGTCGTTAGAAAACCAAGAAGATGAAAAGCCCTTGGGGCGCTATGCCATTAAGCGACCAGTTCCCTTGTCACTACCAATTGCTTTAAGTGTCCTACTTGGGATGGTCCATGTAGCTCTTCCTTTTATCAACTTAGTTGCGACTAATCAACAAACCCAGGACTTATATGCCGGTTGGGCGATTTCTCAAGGTCAAGTTCCTTATGGTCATTTCTTTGGGGTCAATGGTTTGCTCTACTATGGGCTCAGTGGTTTAGGAAGTTTGGTAGGAGGTCAAGTTCTCTTGGTGGCCTTCCAGATTTTAGCCTACTTTTTTGCTGGGACGAGCCTGTATCGGATGGTCAGAAGCTTGGTTGCAAGTGAAAAAATTGCAGGACAAGTTCAGCTACTCTTCTACTTTCTTGCTGGAGTGCTTGGCTTTGGTGGGAACTATGCTGTCTTTTATGCCCTTCCCTTCTTGTTTGGCTCTATGAATTTCATCCTTGCTTATCTAGAAGGTGAGAAAACGGACGAATCCTTTGTCGCCTATGGTGCAGGAGCCTGTTTGGCCTTTATGATTGTGCCATGGCTGAGTGTGATTTTTTATCTGCTTGCTTTTCTCGGATTGACAGCCTATCATGTGAAGCAAAAGAAATTAGCCCACGGCTTCTATCAATTCCTTGCTGCCCTCTTGGGATTCTCTCTTGTTTTCTATCCCTTGGGCTACATCACTGTGTGGAACGGCTCATTTGGGTATGCGATCCATCAGACCTTGTATAGTCTCCGCTCCCTCCAGTTTGATGCCGGGCATCTATTTGCCAACCTAGTTTATTACTGTTTATTGCTGTTGACGCTTGGTTTCGCTTCAGCTTTCGTCATGTCCTTCCGAAAAGTGTCGACAAGTGGTCAACGTGTGATTCGGTTTATGAGTTGGTTCGGTCTTCTGCTAGTTGTTGCAGTTGTGGTTGGGACACCAGAGCAAGGGGCCTATCAATTCCTTAGCCTGTTACCTTTTGGTCTCCCCTTGTTAGCCCTTTGGTTTGCCGGGGATGAGTCTACTTACCAGCGCCGGAAGATGAAGAACAATTCTATCTGGGACCTTTATTTCTCCAGTCAAGCCTTCCTACCGATTTTGGCAATGGCTTATTTAGTGGGTTATCCAGTTGTAAATCAATTGGTCCTCCAAAGCAATCTAGCTAGTGACCGAAGTGCAATCGCTCAGTATATCAAGAGTCATAGCGATTCTAAAGATACGATCTATGCTTGGGATCAGACGGCTCATCTCTATCAAGAAAGTGGACGTTTAGCAGCTTCAGCCCTCCTAACCCCAACTGCCTATATGGGGCCGAAGGAAAATCGAACCAATCTGATCAATCAGATTAAGCAAGCTAAGCCGAAGTTTATTGTGGTCAATAACGACCTAGATGTAACGTCTGCTCTGCAAAAAGTTCTAACAAAAAATTATGAAAAAGTGAACCAGAAGGGTTCGCAGTACACCTTGTACCAATATAAATAGACTATCAATATCTTGTGGTTTTGAAATGAAATAACATTTTTTGCCACAAGATATTGATTTTTTATTTTTGAGTGATATAATATGGGGTGAATTCTATTTGTATTAAAAAGAAAGTGGGCGAGAGTATGATAACGTTACGAGAAGAGCATATCCAAAGTCTCCCCCAACTCTTTGTGGAAAAGAGAGATGGGCGGAAGGTCAAGTTTGATGTCGATAAAATTTACCGTGCATTGGTCAAGGCGACAGAAGAAGTGACAGGCCTCACTCCGGCCCTGGAAGCGAAATTAGAAACCGTAACAGACCGGATCGTGGCTGAAGTTTTGGAACGCTTCCCTCGTGGCGTGAAAATTTACGAGATTCAAAATGTCGTCGAGCACGAGTTACTACAAGCCAATGAATATGCCATTGCTGAGAGCTATATTACTTATCGGACCCAGCGGGATTTTGAGCGCTCAAAAGCGACGGATATCAATTTTACCATCGGCAAACTCCTCAACAAGGACCAAGCAGTGGTGAATGAAAACGCCAATAAGGACAGCGATGTTTTCAACACCCAGCGTGATCTGACTGCGGGGATTGTCGGAAAATCTATTGGTCTCAAAATGTTACCCAAGCACGTGGCCAATGCCCACCAAAAAGGGGATATCCACTACCATGATTTGGATTATAGCCCTTATACTCCAATGACTAACTGTTGCTTGATCGATTTTGAAGGTATGTTAAAGAATGGCTTTAAGATTGGGAATGCAGAAGTAGAAAGTCCTAAATCCATCCAAACTGCAACGGCTCAAATCTCGCAAATTATTGCCAATGTGGCCTCTAGCCAGTATGGTGGTTGCTCGGCAGACCGGATCGATGAAGTTTTGGCCCCTTATGCAGAAAAGAATTATAAGAAGCACTTGAAGGATGCTGAGGAGTGGGTTCTCCCTGAAAAACGCGAGGACTATGCTTGGCAAAAAACGAAAAAAGATATCTATGATGCCATGCAATCGCTGGAATACGAGATCAATACCCTCTTTACCTCCAATGGACAAACTCCCTTCACCTCGCTAGGCTTCGGTCTCGGAACCAATCGTTTCGAACGGGAAATTCAAAAGGCCATTCTGGAAATTCGAATTAAGGGACTCGGTTCAGAACACCGGACCGCTATTTTTCCGAAGTTGATTTTCACCTTGAAGAGAGGCCTCAACTTAGAGCCGGGGAGTCCCAATTATGACATCAAACAGTTGGCCTTGGAATGTGCAACCAAACGCATGTATCCGGATGTCCTCTCATATGATAAGATTGTCGAATTGACGGGCTCCTTCAAGGTACCCATGGGCTGTCGTTCTTTCCTTCAAGGGTGGAAGGATGAAAATGGTGTCGAAGTCAATTCTGGCCGGATGAATCTGGGAGTTGTGACGGTTAATTTGCCCCGGATTGCCTTGGAATCTGGCGGAGACAAGGAAAAGTTCTGGGAAATCTTTAATGAGCGGATGAACATCGCGGAAGATGCTTTGGTCTATCGGGTAGAGCGGACCAAGGAAGCAACCCCAGCTAATGCACCGATTCTTTATCAATATGGCGCTTTTGGGAAACGCTTGGGCAAATACGACCAGGTAGACCAACTTTTCCGCAACCGTAGAGCGACGATTTCACTCGGCTATATTGGATTGTATGAAGTGGCGACGGTCTTTTATGGGCCTAATTGGGAAGAAAATCCAGAAGCCAAACAATTTACAATAGAGATCATCAAGGATATGAAGAAACGGGTCGAAGAATGGTCCGATCAGTATGACTACCACTTCTCCATCTATTCGACACCGTCAGAAAGCTTGACAGACCGCTTCTGTCGCTTGGACACGGAGAAATTTGGGAAGGTTCCGGATATCACAGACAAGGAATATTACACCAATAGTTTCCACTACGATGTCCGCAAGAACCCAACCCCGTTTGAGAAATTGGACTTTGAAAAAGTCTATCCAGAAGCTGGAGCGACGGGTGGCTTTATCCACTATTGTGAGTACCCAGTTCTCCAACAAAATCCAAAAGCCCTTGAAGCGGTTTGGGATTATGCCTATGACAGGGTCGGTTATCTCGGAACCAATACGCCAATCGACCGTTGCTACAAGTGTGATTTCGAAGGGGACTTCGCGCCAACCGAACGTGGTTTTACTTGCCCAAACTGTGGCAATAGTGACCCCAAGACAGTGGATGTCGTCAAACGGACCTGTGGCTATCTAGGAAATCCTCAAGCTCGCCCCATGGTCAATGGCCGCCATAAGGAAATCGCTGCGCGGGTTAAACACATGAACGGGTCTACTATCAAATCAGCTGGACACCAAGTGAAAGATTAGAAAAGGAAGATTATGGGAAAATACCAATTAGACGATAAGGGCAAGGCTCAGGTACAACGATTCCACGAAAAACATTCGACAGGCGGAATCAATAAAAAAGACCGGGTAGCCAGCCTGAGAGAGCAATTTTTAAAGAAAGCTAAGAAAAAATAAAAGTGAGAGTCCGCTCTCGCTTTTCTCGTATGGGGAGGTAAAGATGGAATTACGCAGACCGACTCTAGCAGATAAAGAAACTGTATTAGACATGATGACAGAGTTTGAAGAGACCCAATCAGCCCATGGCGGTGGATTTTGGAATGCTGAAGTTTTTGTTTATGAAGACTGGTTGGAAAGCAACCGTGATATGGAAATGGGGCTAGGGATCCCTGATGGTTGGGTGCCTGCTGTTCAGTTAGTCGCTTTTGCTAGAGACGGTCAAGCGGTTGGCTTTCTCAACCTCCGATTGCGTCTGAGTGACTATCTCCTAGAGGAGGGTGGTCATATCGGCTATTCCATCCGACCGTCTGAACAGGGCAAGGGCTATGCCAAGGAAGCTCTCCGTCAAGGTCTGCAAGTAGCTAAGGAGAAGAACATCCATCGTGCTCTGGTGACCTGCAGTATTGACAATCCGGCTAGTCGAGCTGTTATCTTAGCTAACGGTGGCCAGTTGGAGGATGTTCGAAATGGAACGGAGCGTTATTGGATAGAGGTGGAGTAGAAGGATGACATGGAATACACCAAAACCAGGCGAATGGAAAAGCGAGGAACTGAGTCAAGGGCGCATCATCGACTACAAGGCTTTTAATTTTGTCGATGGCGAAGGCGTGCGCAACTCCCTTTATGTGGCAGGATGCATGTTTCACTGCGAGGGCTGTTACAATGTAGCCACCTGGTCTTTCAATGCAGGAATTCCCTACACCAAAGAGTTGGAAGAGCAGATCATGGAGGATTTGGCCCAACCCTATGTTCAGGGCTTGACCCTGCTTGGGGGTGAACCTTTTCTCAACACTGGCATCCTGCTGCCCTTGGTCAAGCGGGTGAAAAGAGAACTCCCTGACAAAGATATCTGGTCTTGGACCG
>ERZ773146.2829-NODE-2829-length-11386-cov-3.506663_pt1 | contig 11386 bp, 9 predicted proteins | sample MGYA00580847_ERZ773146 | MGnify/ENA primary metagenome ERZ773146 (study PRJEB29015, sample SAMEA2737830) | human gut metagenome | biome: human gut; feature: human-associated habitat; material: faeces | place: China | collected 2012 ...
GCTTCTTTCACAGGTCGTAGCCCTCCTTTGCAAGTTGTTGTTTTAGCCAGGTGCGGGTGCGGTGCTCGATGACGCGAGCCGAACTTTCGCTGATGCCCAGCCGCGCGGCGATCTCGGCGTAGCTGTAGCCTTGTGCCCGCAGCTGCACCACGCGGCGGGCACGGTCATCTTTTTGCTGTAATAGTGCCTGTACCCGCTGCCATTGCAGGCGGGTGTCGGTGTGGTCCGGCAGGGTGTCGTCGGTCAGGTAGGTCTCTAACAGGTCGTCGGCGCTGACGGTAGGGCGGCGCTTGCGCAGGCTTTCCAGCCAGACGTTGTGGGCAATGCCGAACAGCCAGGTCTTGACTGCACAATCTCCGCGGTAGGTGTGCAGCCGTCGCAGCGCCCGCAGAAAGGTCTCGCTCAACAGGTCCTCAGCTTCGGCGGGGTCGTGGGTCAGGTGGCAGAGGTAGCGGTACAGGTCGGTGCGGTAGGTGTTATACAGTTCTTCCAGTTCTGGGTACGGCATCCGCTGCCCTCCTTTCTGTTGGCGTTCATCCTATTAGTGCGGGTTTTTGCGCCCGCGTTACAGGCAGATACAAAAATTGCCCCGGCACAAGGCTGGGGCAATGGGGTTATTCGGTTGGGGGTTCCTCGGCGTTTTCCGCGTTTTCTGATTCCGGGTCAGGCTCCGGGGCAGGTTCCGGCGTGGGAGTGGGCTGCTCATAGGGCTGGAAGTAGCCGCGGATCTCGCCGTCCTCCAGCTGGTCGCTCACGTCCAGGGTGCCGCGGTCGCTGCCGGAAAGCCCCTTGTCGGGGTCGGTCAGGATCTTGGCGGCCAGGCGCAGCTTGTAATCCAGGCTGCTGCTGTTGCCCAGCAGCACGTCCACGCGGCCCTGGTAGGTGAAGGAGAGCTGGCTGGTATCGCTGATGTCCAGCGCGGTCAGGCCGTCCAGCAGGCCGTCGTCCTGCAAAAGCTGCCACAGCTGGGTGACAATATCGGTTACCGTGGGCTGGGCGGATTCCGGTGTGGCGTCGGTGCTGTCCGACTCGGCTGACGATTCGGTGTGGGCCAGCAGCGAGTTATAGGTTTCCGGGATGACCTGCTGACCGATAGCGGGGCTGAAATTGTCCGGCAGTTTGGCGTTGAGCAGGATCAGGCCCTCGGGCTGGGAGACCTCCAACCGCAGGATGCGCAACGCATCGCTGAGGACCATCCACCCGCCGGAGTACATGCAGGTGAATCGCTCGGTAGCGGGGGTCAGGCGCACCACCACGGTGGCGGGCATCTGGACGGTCACTTCCACCTTGTCCAGATACGGGAACTGCGCCTGTAATTCCTTGGTCTTTTCGGCAGTGGAGAAGGCGAAAAGGTTGGAGTTTTTCTCGATATTCAGCGCCGAGACGATCTCATCCTCGGTATAAATGCCGGTGTCGGCGGGGGTGCTGTGGTCGAAGTTCTCGACCCGGAAGATGGCCACCTTGAACAGCAGGTTGACCGACACGAACGCGCCGATGGCCAGCACGGCCAGCACGGCCAGCATCCCCAAAAAGCGGCGGCGGCGCGTGCGGCGTAAAATCTCCGCCTGGGTCACGCGGCGCTGGCGGCGGGGCGAGCCGGGCGTGTAGCCGCTTTTTTGCGGGTTGATCTGCTGCTGCGGGCGGGGGCGGCGGCCATTGTTGGACTGATTTTGGCCGGGGCGGTTTTGCCGCGGGGGCTGGCCGGGGCGGTTTTGCCGTGGGGGCTGGCCGCTGCGGGGCGGTTGATTGGGGCCGCGCTGCTGATTGGGACGCGGGGCATTGCCGCGCGGGGGCTGCTGGGCAGGTGCGCCGCGTTTTTCCAGCCCCATGCGGCTGCTTACGCTGCGGCGGGGCGCACGGGCAGGATGACCGACCCCGGACTTTTGCCCGCGGCTGCGCTGGTTATAATCCATGGGTCGGCCCTCCCTTCTATTCAGGTAAATAATTTAGATTGTAGGGACCGATGCTCGTCATCGGCCCGCGGGCGCGCACTGTGCGCCCCTGCAAAGCATACTTTTACAGTTTACATTTATTATAGAAGAAACGATACAAAAAAACAAGAGCGGAGACCGCGGATACGCTCTCCACTCCGGTTACAATATGGTTGCATTATTTGACAAGTTCCAGCAGCTTGGCGGTGATAAGCTCCAAACTGTGCGGGTTGCCCAGGGTCTTGGCGTTGGCGCCCATCTCGGCCAGCTTGCCAGGCTGGGCCAGCAGCTGCTGCACGGTTTCGATCAACCCCTCGCCGGTCAGGTTCTTTTCCTCGATGACGACGGCGGCACCGGCCTTTTGCAGTTCCAGGGCGTTGTAATACTGGTGGTTCTCGGCCACGTTGGGGCTGGGGATCAGGATGGACGCGCGGCCCACGGCCTCCAGTTCGGCCAGCGTCAGCGCACCGGAACGGGCAATGACCAAATCTGCGGCGGCCAACAGCTGGGGCATATTGTTGATGTAGGGCGTAACAACCAGGTTCTCACCGGGGGCAAAGCCCTTTTCTTTTTCCAGCTTATCGAACAGCTCTACGCCGCGGCTGCCGGTGGCATGCAGGTGCAGCACGTTCGCCCCCTGCTGCTTTTCCCAGGCGCAGAGGTCCGCCACCACCTGGTTGATGCGGTCAGCGCCCAGGCTGCCGCCAAAGCTCAGGATAACGGTGCGGTCGCCGGCCTTCAGGTTGCGGCGGGCGGCTTCGCGGTCGGCGGTAAGCACTTCGGGGCGGACAGGGTTGCCTACCACGGTGGTCTTTTCGGGGGCTCCCAGCTTCTCCACCGCATCAGCGCTGGCGGCCAGTACCACATCCACATCCTTGGCCAGCAGCTTGTTGGTCACACCGGGGAAGGCGTTCTGCTCGTGGATGGCAGTCTTGATGCCACGCCTGGCAGCGGCGCGCACCACGGGGCCGCTGACGTAACCGCCGCAGCCGATGACCAGGTCAGGCTTGACCTCGTTCAGGATCTTCTGGGTGCGGGGACCGGACAGTGCCAGATGCCACAGGGCAATGACGTTGCGCACGATGTTCTCGGCGTTCAGGCGGCGCTGAAAGCCGTTGATCTCGATGTGATGGAAGGGATACCCGGCCTTCGTGACAAGGCCGTACTCCATGCCCTCGCGGCGGCCGGCAAAGTGGATCTCGGCGGTCGGGTCGGCGGCTTTCAGGGCACCGGCAATGGCCAGCGCCGGGTTGATATGACCGGCTGTACCGCCGGCAGCAATCAGAACACGCATACTAACTCCCCTTTTTCAGGCAGACCGCTGCACCCCTTTGGGGGCCTGCGGCGTTGCCTTATAGATTCTGCCGTCAAACTCTGCGGCGGCGGTAGGTGCTTTTCTGGCGCAGGCGGTTTTCCATTTCCTCCTGTTCCCGCTGGCGGCGGGCCTCACGGCGGCCGTTTCCGGCGCGGGATATGCTTAGCATGATGCCCATTTCACCCAGCAAAATCAGCAAGCTGGTGCCGCCGTAGGAGAAGAACGGCAAACTGATGCCGGTGTTGGGCAGCAGCGCTGTGGCCACGCCGATATGGCAGAACACCTGCCAGGCGACCTGCGCCATGATGCCGATGCCCAGCAGTGAGCCGAAGAAATCCGGTGCGTTGAGGGCGATGGCAATGCCCTGCACAATGAGGGCACCGAACAGCACGATCAATGCGATGGCGCCGATAAAGCCCAGTTCCTCGCACACGACGGCGAAGATAAAGTCGTTCTCGGCGTAGGGCAGCCACTGGTGCTTTTGCACGCTGTTGCCGATGCCCACGCCAAACAGACCGCCGGTGGAGATGGCGTAGATGCTCTGGCGGGTCTGCCACAGCATACCGGCGGTATCGGTGGGGGTCAGGCCCCAGACGCCGCCCAGACGCTCCGACGCATAACCGTCGCCGGAGGCCAGAGACTTGATAAAATACGCCAGGACAGCCACACCGGCCGGGACAGCAACAGCCCACAGCTTTACGCCGCCTGCCCCGGCGCACACCAGCATGGTGGCAAAGATCATGGCCATCAGCAGCATGGCCGAGTTGTGGGGTTCCAGCTTCAGCAAAACCAGAATGGGGATCAGCAGGCAGGCGGGCTTGAAAACACACTGGAACAGGCTTTTGATCTCCCGCTGGTGATGGTCCAAAATATCCGCCGTGCCCAAAATGACAGCAAACTTGGCTAGCTCCGAGGGCTGCAGGGACATGCCGCCCGGCAGGTAGACCCAGCGGTAGCAGCCGTTATTGTCACTGGGCATGAACAATGCCAGCACCAGCAGCGCCAGCGTGATGACGTAAAATGTCCAGAACATATACCGCAGCGCACGGTAGTTGATAAGCGACACGCCCAGCATGACGACAAAGCCCACCGCGGCCACGATGGCCTGGGGCTTGATGAAGTAGTAGATGTTGCCGCCATGGTTGGTGTAGCCGCTGGAATAGCTGGCCGAGAACATCATAATCAGCCCGTAGGCCAATATGACGGCCAGCGTGCCCACAAAGGTCCAGGACAGATGGCCCCGTTCCTCTTTGGGCAGGCGGATGACCCGCAGCATGCGGATGATATTACCAAAGGTGCGGTCAAGGATCACACCCAAAATGCCATACAGATGCGTAACCAATGGGTGCAAGCCTCCTTGTTGCTTATGGTTGCTTATGGTTGATTATGCGATGCAGATGTAGAAGATGCCCATCGCCACGCCGATGGCGGCGATGAGGGCGAAGAAGCCGTCGATCTTGACCTCTTTCCAGCCGCGCAGCTCAAAGGCGTGGTGGATGGGGGTCATTTTAAAGATGCGCTTGCCGTGGGTGGCCTTGAAGTAGATGCGCTGGATGACCACAGTCATGGCGTCCCAGATATAAACGATGCCGAAGAAGAGCACCAGTTCCGGGCGGTCCATCACAAAAGCCAGCGCCGTGACCATGCCGCCAAAGAACATGCTGCCGGTATCGCCCATAAAGACTTTGGCCGGGTAGAAGTTCCACAGCAGAAAGCCCACGCAGGCGCCGGCGGTGGTGGCCGCCAGCAGCGAAACATGTACAAAGCCCAGCAGGCTGCCTGCCAGCAGGTAGCCCAGCATGGACACAAAGGTCACGCCGGTGCACAGGCCGTCCAGGCCGTCGGTCAGGTTAACAGCATTGACCAGGAAGATAATGCCGAAGAACGCGATGGGATAGTAAGCCAGCCCCAGATCGACCATACCCGCTACCGGGAACATGACGCTGGTGGAGAGCAGGCCCAGGCTGTGTAAGCCGATCATAAACCCGACGGTGACAGCGACCTGCAAAACGATCTTCTGCCAGGCAGTAAGCCCCAGATTGCGGTGCTTGATGACCTTGATGAAGTCATCGAGGAAGCCGATCAGGCCGTTGCCGAAGGCCAGAAACAGCACCAGCATGCCGGCAGCCATCTGCTGGGGGCCCAGCACCTCCGGCGCAGAGCTGTGGAACAACCCGTACACGACGCCGATGGTGAGCAAGATGCCAAAGATAAACCCAAGGCCGCCCATGGTGGGGGTGCCGTTTTTCTTGTTGTGCCAGGTCGGGCCTTCCTCGCGGATGGTCTGGCCAAAGTGCAGGCGGTGCAAAGCCGGGATCAACAGCCAGCAGGTGATAGCCGTAACGGCAAAGCCGCCAACGGCACCGGCGGCTAAAATTGCGGAGACAGTAGGCTCCATGCAGTCATTCCTCCATATTCCTCAAGTAAAACGTAGGCGCGGCTGCACGGGGCTGTGCGTTACGCCTGCGGCAAAGCAGCGTAAAAGTCCGCCAGGATCTCATCCAGTTTCATGGCATGGCTGGCTTTGGCCAGCACTGCATCACCGGGGCGGACAGACTGCTGCAAGTATTGTAACACTTCTGCGGCCGTTTGGCAATGCACAGTTGCAATACCACGGTTTTTAGCGGTTTCGGCCATGGCGGCGCTGTTGGGGCCGTAGGCGATCAGCAGGGACACGCCCGCATCGGCGGCCCACTCCCCTGTTGCGCGGTGGCCGCTCTCGCTGGCGTCGCCCAGTTCCAGCATGTCGCCCAGCAGGGCGATCTTGCGCGCGTTGGGCAGGGCTTTCAGCACCGAGAGGGCAGCTTTCATGCTGTCCGGGCTGGCGTTGTAGCAATCCTCGATAAAGGTGATGCCGCCCTTCTCCACGATATGCTGGCGCATGCCGGTGGCCTGGTAGCGGGAAAGCGCGGCGGCACACCGGGCGGGGTCCAGCCCCAGGCGGGTGGCGGCGGCGTAGGCGGCCAAGGCGTCGTACACGGTATGCAGGCCCGCGGTGGGGATGGACACGGCAAAGCTGCCGTAGGCTTTATCCACCAGCGTAAAGGTCGTGCCATCGGTGCCGGTGTGGATATCCGCGGCGCGTACATCGGCAGTCTCGCTCTCGATGCCGAACCATACAGGGCGCAGGCGGGCGGGTACGCTGGCGGTGGGCAGCAGGTCGTTGTCGGCGTTCAGGGCCAGGGGCGCGCCGTCAGGCAGGCCTGCGCAGATCTCCATTTTTGCTTTCAGTATATTCTCGCGGGTGCCGAGATTTTCCAGGTGGGACACGCCGATCATCGTGATGATGCCGGCGGAGGGGCGGGCGCAGCGGGCCAGCCGCTCGATCTCACCCAGGTGGTCCATGCCCATCTCCACCACGGCGTACCGGGTGTCGTTATCCAGGCGGAACAGGGTGTTGGGCACACCGATGTCGTTGTTCTGGTTGCCCTCGGTCTTGAGGGTTTTGCCAAAGGCGGAGAGGACGGCGTAGCAGAACTCTTTGGTGGTGGTCTTTCCCACACTGCCGGTAACGCCGATCATCTTGGGGCTGAACAGCATGCGGTAGTTGGAGGCCATGCGGATCATGGCGCGGGCGCTGTCCGGCACGATGACAGTGCGGTCCTCGGGCACGCCGTCCACGGAATGGTTGGCGATGATATAAGCGGCGCCGTTCCGGTAAGCACCGGCGGCGAAGGTATGGCCGTCGACGCGCTCACCGGGGAAGCAGACGAACACGCAGCCGGGCTCGACCTTGCGGCTGTCGGTAACAACAGCGTGGATGTCCGCCGGCTCGGCCAAAGTCAGGCCAGCCAGCAGTTCGTTGGCAGGAATGGTTTGCATGGGATTGCCTCCTTATTCTATGGATATGCGAGAAGTATGTCAGGGGGAAAGCCTCCCAGAGGGGGGCCTTTGGGCGTTTATTGCTCTGTATCTTCTTCTACTGCTTCTTCCGTAGTTTCCTCAACCTGGGTATCGGTGGTGTCCGTCGTATCGGCGGTATCGCTGCCGTCCGATTCCATCGTCAGGGTCACGATGGTGCCGTAGGCGGCGCTGGTCTCTGCGGCTGTGCTTTGGGATACTACCCGGCCGGAGCTGTCGCCCTCGAACTGGACGTTGAGGTTGGAGGCTTTCAGCATTTGGGATGCAAAACTGCCGCTCTTGCCCGTCACGTCAGGCACGGTGGTCATGGCGTCCTGGTCGGTGTTGGTGTACAGGTAGATGGTGGAACCAACGGGCACCGAGCTGCCGCCCACAGGGTACTGGTACACAATGTTGCCGTTGGAGCCGATCAGCTTATGCTGCAGGCCCAGCTGGTTCAGGGTGACCTGGGCGTTGGTCCAGGTGTAGTCCAGGCAGGTCTGCACGGTCACGTTGCCGGTGGGGTTGTAGTTGGCATCCTGCTCGATGCCCAGGTAGGGCGCAACTTCGCTGATGATGTTGCCTACAACAGGGGCCACGACCTGGCTGGCATAATCATGGATCCAGCGGGGGTCATCCAGCAGGACGAACACCTCGATCTCGGGGTCGTTGATGGGCAGCACGGCGGAAAAGCTCATGGCCTTGTAGTAGTCGCCGTCGCCGCGCAGGTGGCGGTCGGTACGTTCGGCAGTGCCGGACTTGCCGCCGATGCGGTAGCCTGCCACGTAGGCGTTCTTGCAGGAGTGGCGGATGCTCAGGGTGCCGTTGGGGTCAACGTTGTTCTCCATCATCGAGAGGATCTCCTGGCTGACTTCCTCGGAGATGACCTGACGGCGGACGCTGGTGTCGGTCTGGCTGATGATGTTGCCCGCATCGTCGGTGATGGAATCCACGATATACGGGGTGACCAGGTAGCCGCCGTTGGCGATGGCCGCAATGGCGGTAGCCATCTGCATGGGGGTGATGGCCTCGTTCTGGCCGAAAGCGGCGGTGTACAGGTTGGTGTCGACCTCGGCCATCTGCTGGGCGTTGTACACGCTGGTCCAGCGGGTCTCGCTGGGCAGGTCAACACCGGTGGGCTGGGTAAAACCGAAGGCCCGGATATAATCGTAAAACACGGTAGGCTGCAAGGTCTGCGCCGCCTGGATAAACCAGAGGTTGCAGCTGTTATCCAGCGCCTGGGCCATGTTTTGCAGGTTATGCACCTCGCCGTTGGCACAGTGGTAGGTGTGCTCCCACAGCTCGCTGCCCTGGTTGACGGTCAGCTCACCGTTGCAGTAGAAGGTCTGGTTCATGTTCATGATGCCGGAATCCAGACCTGCCGATGCGGTGATAAGCTTAAAGATCGAGCCGGGCATGTACAGCTCGGTGATGTTCTTATTCTTCCACTGGGCTTCGCGCAGCATACCTTGCAGCTGGGTGTATTCGCTGGAAATGGTATTGCCATTTTCATCCTCGGTGGTTTCCTGGCTGATAACGCCATCAGCGATGATGCCGGCCACGTTCTTCTCACCCAGGCGGCCCTCCAGCCAATCGATGTCGTCGGCGGTCAGTGCGTCAGTCTTGTCCAGGATGGTCTGCATCTTGTCATCGTAGACGGTCATGGGGTCGTTGGGGTCGAACTGCTCCAGCGAGGCCATGGCCAGGATTGCGCCGGTCTTGACGTTCATCACGATAGCGCTGCCGCGGCCGTGGACGGAGAAGGTATCCATGGCTTCGGCCAGATACTCTTCCACGATGGCCTGCACATTTTCGTCCAGCGTCAGGTTCAGGTTGTTGCCGTCGATGGCGTCGTGGACGTCGGCCTCGGTGTTGGCCAGAATTTCGCCGTTGACGTTGGTCTCAGCGATGCTGCGGCCCGGCGTACCGGCCAGATCTTCCTCGTAGGATTTCTCCAGGCCGTAAGCGCCGACGAGCTTGCCGTTTTCATCGTTGTTGCAGAAGCCGATGACCGACGACGCAAACGCACCGTAGGGGTAGCTGCGGGTGGTGGACTGCTCGGTGGAGAGGACGGCGATGCGGTAGCCGGTCTCCCCTTCCTTTTCCGGCGCGGTGCGGTAGGATTTGGAGTATTCGATGATGGCGTCGGCCACCGGTTTTTCCACGTTCTGGGCCACCACACGGTACTGGTACAGCTCGCCATTCTTGTTGCGGGCGGTCAGTTTGGCGTAGATGTCATCGGCGGAAGTGCCGTCGTTCAGCAGCTCGGCGATATGCTCGGCGCCGGTGCGGATCTCGGTTTCCGTGGCGCCGTTCTTCTCGGATTGGGCCGGGTCAGCGATGATGTTCCACACGGTGTTGCTTTTGGCCAGCAGCTTGCCGTTGGCACTGTAAATGTTGCCGCGGGTGGCGGGCAGCTCGGTGTCCTGGAGCTGCTGGGTCACGGCCTCGGTGCGGTAGTGTTCGGCATCGCGCAGCTGCAGGGCGTACAGCTGGTAGATGAGCAGGCCAAATGCCCCCAGCGTGAACGCCGCCACCGCAATGATGGTGCGGATACGGACGTTGCTTTTTAAGTTGGGATTCCTGGGTGGTTGGGTATTTGCCATAGATTTTACCTTTTATGCGGGATTTATCCCCGGATGCGTAGGCGAGCCTTTTCGCGTGCGGCGGAAGTGCCGTTTGCAAAAAGGCTCGTACCTGCGTTTGTTACGGATTAAAGCTATCCAGCAGATTCAGCGCGGCGGTGCGGATGCCCACCAGAACGCGGCCTGCGTCGCTGCCGGTTTTCTCAATGACGCTCTGTTCTTCCAACTGGATGTAGGTGATCTGGCTCTGTTCGGCCTTGACCAGGCCCAGCTGGCCCTCGGCCACATCCTGCAAGCTGGCGCGGCTGGTGATGTCGCTCATCTTGGTGGAGAGGTAGTCGTACTCGCTCTGGGCGGCAGTCAGGTCGGTGCGGGTATCGTTGATCTGGCCGTTCAGCTCGGTAATGCGGGCCTGGCTGTGCACCACGCTGAAGATCATCCCCAGCAGCAGTGCCGCGGCAATAACATGCAGCGCCACCGCGGCAAACTGCCGGGCGCGGTTCAGCCCGTGCTTGCCGCCGCGTACCACGCGCATCTCCGGCTGGCGGGGTTCCAGTATGGGTGCCGTCTGGCCTGTATGAAGTAAAACTGTCGTCATGATTGGGTACCTCTATATGAATTCGGTGTATCTGTTTAAATGGTTCTGTCATTGCAGGTGTGCGTCAGCTAAAGGCTCCCTCTGTGAGGGGGCCTTTAGGCTCATACCTTCTCCAACACTCTCAGCTTGGCCGAGCGGGACCGGCGGTTGACTTCCAATTCCTCGGCATCGGCCTCGATGGGTTTGCGGGTGATAAGCCTGGCTTTCGGCACGCCGCCGCAGGTGCAGATGGGCTGCTCCGGCGGGCAGGTGCAGCGCTGCGCCCAACGGCGGAACTTGTTCTTGACCAGGCGGTCCTCCAGGCTGTGGAAGGTGATGACGCAGAGCCGACCACCCGGGGCCAGGCAGTTGAAGATAGCGTCCAGGCCCTCGTTCAGGGCGTCCAGTTCGGAGTTGACGGCGATGCGGATGGCCTGGAAGGTGCGGCGGGCCGGGTTTTTGGCCTTGCGGCGCTCGGCCGGGGGCACGGCGCTGGCGACCAGGTCAGCCAGCTGCATGGTAGTCAGGATGGGCTTTTCCTGCCGCGCGGTCACAATTTTACCGGCAATCTGCCAGGCGTAGGGTTCCTCGCCGTAGTCCCGCAGGATGCGGGTCAGCTCCTCGCGGTCGAGGGTGTTGACCAGGTCCGCAGCGGTCGGGCCCTGCTGGCTCATGCGCATATCCAACGGGGCGTCGGCATGGTAGGAGAAGCCGCGTGCCGCGTCGTCCAGCTGGTGGCTGGAAACGCCGAGGTCCAGCAGAGCACCGTTGACCGCCGGGATGTTAAGCTCCGCAAGGACACGCGCTGCCTCGCGGAAGTTTGCCTGTACCACCTGGGCGGGCAGGCCCTTGAGCCTTTCGGTGGCGACTGCCACCGCATCCGGGTCCTGGTCGAGCGAGATCAAGCGCCCGGTGGTAAGACGTTTAGCGATCTGGGTGCTGTGCCCTGCGCCGCCGGCAGTGCCGTCCAGGTAGATGCCGGCAGGGTCGATGTTCAACCCATCCAGGCAGGGCTGCAAAAGTACGGGAATGTGGGAAAATTCCATGGTGTTGTCCTCTATTTACAGGTTTTGCTTGCAATCACATTAAGGCAATACCGCATAATTCTAAGTGCCGATACGGCGAGCGAGGTGCGGCA
>ERZ773146.2831-NODE-2831-length-11385-cov-4.815534_pt1 | contig 11385 bp, 8 predicted proteins | sample MGYA00580847_ERZ773146 | MGnify/ENA primary metagenome ERZ773146 (study PRJEB29015, sample SAMEA2737830) | human gut metagenome | biome: human gut; feature: human-associated habitat; material: faeces | place: China | collected 2012 ...
CTGGCGACCGCGCAGGCAAAGGTGGAAAAATCCAATGCCGGCATGTCTGCTGCCTCGCGCTATGCTGACCGGGCCTTTCGGCATAACCCAAGCCCGGCGGCGGCAAGCCGTTTCCTATGGATATTCATGATATTCGCGCCAAACTGGCAAAGGATGAACCCACCATCGGCACCTGGCTGCAACTGCCTTCCGCCGATGTGGCGGAGCTGATGGCCCGTGCCGGCTATGACTGGGTGGCGGTGGACATGGAGCACGGTTCCTTCGGCCGCACCGGCCTGCCCGACATCTTCCGTGCCATCCAGTGCGGCGGGGCTGCGCCCTTTGCCCGTTTGCCCATCGCTTCCAAGACCGCCATCAAGGCCGCGCTGGAGGCGGGCGCACAGGGCCTGATCTTTCCCATGATAGAGAGCCGGGAACAGCTGGACCAGGCCATCAGCTGGGCCACGTATCCCGGCCACGACGACGGCCGTCGGGACGGAGAGCCCCTGCGCGAGAACCGCGGCGTGGGCTTTTGCCGGGCCAATGCCTTCGGCAGGGATTTCGATGCCTACATGCGGGATACGGCGCCCCGGATCTTCCTGGTGGCCCAGATCGAGCACATCCGCGCCGTGGAAGATCTGGACGCCATCCTTTCCCAGCCGCGTCTGGATGCCATCATGGTGGGCCCCTATGACCTTTCCGGCTCCATGGGCCTGACGGGGCAGTTCGACCATCCTGATTTCAAGGCCGTCATGGCCCGCATCCATGAGGCCTGCCGGCGGCATCATGCCCGTATGGGCCTGCATGTGGTGCAGCCCGACCCCGGGGAGTTGCGCCGTCAGGTGGCGGCGGGCTGCCGCTTCATCGCTTACGGCATCGATTCGGTCTTCCTCTGGCAGGCGGCCGCACGGCCCGCCGGAGTGTAGGGCGGGGCATCGGGAGGAAGGCCGTGAAGGTGACTGTTTTCGGCGGTTCCGGTTTTTTGGGATCGCATATCTGTGACAAGCTCTCCGATGCCGGGCACGACGTGACCATCGTGGACGTGCGTCCTTCTCCCTGGCTGCGTGACGACCAGAAGATGGTGGTGGGCAGCATCCTGGACGAGGACTGCGTGCAGGCCGCCGTGGAAGGGGCCGAGGTGGTCTTCAACTACGCGGGCATCGCCGACATCGGCGAAGCCAACGAGCGCCCCGTGGATACGGCCCGCCTCAACGTGGTGGGCAACGTCATGGTCCTGGAGGCCTGCCGCCGGGCCGGTACCGGGCGCTACATCTTTGCCAGCTCGCTCTATGTCTACGGCAAGTCCGGCGGCTTCTACCGGTGCAGCAAGCAGGCCTGCGAGATCTATATCGAGAATTACCAGGCCATGTACGGCCTGCCGTATACCATCCTGCGCTACGGTTCCCTGTACGGCCCCCGTGCCGACATGCGCAATGCCATCCACCGCTTCGTGCACGAGGCCCTGACCACGGGCAGCATCACCTATTACGGGACGCCCACGGCCCTGCGCGAGTACGTGCACGTGGACGATGCCTCCTCCGCCACCCTCCATGTCCTGGGGCCGGAGTTCGCCAACCAGAACATCATCATCTCCGGCAACCAGCCCATGCGCGTGGCCGATCTGTTCAGGATGATCGGCGAGATGCTGGGCAGGGAGCTGGAGATCAGATACCAGAACGACCCCAACAGCGGGCATTATCAGGTGACGCCCTATGCCTTCATGCCCCGGATGGGCCGCAAGCTGGTGCCGCCGCTGACCGTCGACCTGGGGCAGGGCATCCTGCGCGTCATGGAAGAGGAACACCGCCAGATCCACCCGGAATTGCAGAGCCAGGGCGGTTATCTGGTATCCACCGACGACTGAGGCCGCACGTTTCCCGGCGGCCTGCCTGCCGGTGCCACCGGCGTGTGCCCGGCTCCGGGCTTTTCCCATGCGGCGCCAGGCCTGTCCCGGTCATGAAACGTCCGCCGGGGGCCGCGCCCGTCTTCCCGTCATCCCCTTGCCGGGCAGTCCCTGCCCAGGGAGAAGTTATGAACATCATCGCCATCATCCCCGCCCGCATGGGCTCCAGCCGCTTTCCCGGCAAACCTCTGGCCCTGATCCACGGTGTGCCCATGGTGGGCCATGTGGCCTTCCGCACGGCCATGAGCCGCTGCCTTTCCGCCACCTATGTGGCCACCTGTGACACGGTCATCGAAGATTACTGCAAGGAGGCTGGCCTTGCGTGCGTCATGACCGGCGACCATCATGTGCGCTGTTCCACCCGCACGGCCGAGGCCCTGCTCAAGATCGAGGCGGCCACGGGCCGGAAGGCGGACATCGTGGTCATGGTGCAGGGGGACGAGCCCATGGTGCTGCCCGGCATGATCGACGCCGCTGTGGAACCCATGCTCAAGGATCCTACCATCAATGTGGTCAACCTGATGGCCGACATGGACACCCTGGAAGAGTTCGAGGACCCCAATGAGGTGAAGGTCGTGGTGGACCGCAACAACGATGCCCTCTACTTCTCGCGCGAGCCCATCCCCTCCCGCAAAAAGGGGGCCGACAAGGTGCCCATGCGCAAGCAGGTCTGCATCATCCCCTTCCGCCGTGACTACCTGATCCGCTTCAACGAGATGGAGGAAAGCCCGCTGGAGATCTGCGAGTCCGTGGACATGATGCGCATCCTCGAACATGGGGAAAAAGTCCGCATGGTGCCCACCGATGCCCGCACCTGGAGCGTGGATACCCCTGAAGACCTGGCCCGCGTGACGCGGCTCATGGAAGGGGATGCCCTCATGCGGGAGTACGCGAAGTAGATGGATCTGCCGTCCCGCCTCCGGGCTGCCTGGGAAGAGCTCTGGATAGCCTGTTTCGCCTGGATACCCACGCCGCTGGGCCTGGCCCTGCGCTGGCTGGCCTGGCGCTGGCTCTTTGCCGGCTGCGGTTCGGTACGCTTCGGCACGGGCCTGAGCTTCGTGGGCTGTCGCCACATGCGGCTGGGCGATGCCGTCCGTCTGGGGCGGGGCTGCATCATCACGGCCGGGGACGGCGAACTTGTCCTGGGCGACCGGGTGTCCATCTCGCCCTATGCCCATGTGGCGGCCGACGGCGGGCGCATCATCATGGGCAGGCATGTGGACGTGGGCCCCGGCACGGTGCTGCGGGCCGCCAACCACTGTTTTTCCCGGCATGATGTGCCCATCCTGCAACAGGGGACCATCCGGGCGGGATCGTCATCGGGGACGATATCTGGATCGGGGCCAACTGCGTCATCACGCCCGACGTGCATATCGGCCGGGGCGCTGTGGTGGGCGCGGGCGCCGTGGTCACCCGTGATGTGGCTCCCTTCACCATCGTGGGCGGTGTCCCGGCACGTCCCATCGGTCACCGCGACCGCAGCGGATGCCCGGAGCGATCGTAGCCCCGGGGCGGGAGTGCCCGGCGTCCCCGCATCCCCGGTATTTTTCCTGACCGGCAGGCGGTGTGTGCCGTCTTCCGGCTCCGGCCCGCAAGGCTCGCCCGCTTTGGCGGCGGGGCGCGGGCCTGTCCCCGTATCCTTCCTGTACGGCGTCGTCCCCGGCGGCGCGAACAAGGAGTCTGCATGGCCCTGAAATGTCTTGTTTTCGACTGTGACGGCGTGATCCTCGACAGCGTGCCGGTCAAGACGCGCGCCTTTGCCCGTCTGGCCGAGCCCTACGGCGAGGAGGCCCGCGACCGCTTCGTCATGTACCATACCGTGCACGGCGGCGTGAGCCGTTACAAAAAATTCGAATGGTTCTTCCGCGAGATCCTGGACAGGGAGATCACGCCCGCCGAGTCCGAGGAGTGGGGCAGGCGCTTTGCCGAGTATGCCCTGGACGAAGTGCGCCGCTGCGAGCTCATCCCCGGCATCGCCCGGGTGCTGGAACACTGGCAGGGCAAACTGCCGCTCTATGTCTGCTCCGGCGCACCGCACGAAGAACTGAACTTCATCCTCAAGGAACGCGGCCTGGACAGCTGCTTTACGGGCATCTACGGCTCGCCGCCGTCCAAGGCCAAACTGCTGGCCATGATCGTGGACAAGGCCTGCGTCCTGCCTGACGAGGTGCTCATGGTGGGCGACGCCTCCACGGACCGCAATGCCGCCGAAGAGGTGGGCACCCTGTTCTATGGCACCGGGCCTGATCTCAGGGGCGGGGATTTCCCCTGGGGGCCTGATCTGACCGGGCTCGATGCCTGGATCGCGGAGCATGTGGAATGATGCGGCGTCCCGTTCGTTTTCTGTGGCTGGTGTGCCTCATGGCCCTGGCTTTCGGCCTGTGTGGCTGTCAGGAAGAGAATGCCCCCAAGGCGGCGCTGGACAAGGAGACCGCGTCCGCCGTGGTGGCGAAGGCCGCCGCCGGTCTGCAGGCGCCGGAGGCTCCGGCCCCGGCAGAGGAAGCGGCCGCGGCCGCCAGGGTGCTGGATGCCGGTAATGCCGTCTGGCGCTGGGCCGATGTGGCGGGCATCCATGCCGGTCATCTGCTGCGGCAGGCCGAGGACTATATGCGTACCTGGCTGCTGGGCAAGGAGCCGCAGCGCCCTGCGGAGCTGGACGACAGGCCCGCTGTGGAAAGATCCGTGTGGGGCGAGGCCGATGCCGCCCGTTTGCGGGATCTGATGGCCACCATGCGGCGGACGCTGGCCAGCATGGAAAAGCTGGGCACGGCGTTCCGCAAGTACGCCCTGGACGACAGCATCGTGGACGACGGCGCGCAGGGCAAGAAGCTGCTGCGTCGCCTGCAGGACGCGCATGCCGAGTTTTCCAGGGCCCGTGATGCCCTGCTGGTGCTGGTGCGTGACCGCAGCCGCCAGGCCGAGGACGTGCTGCTTCAGGGCAATCCGCTGAAAGAAGCCATCAGCTCGGCCCGCTTCCTGTTCAGCCGCTTCCTGCTGGGCGGCATCCTGCTGCGCGAGGGCAATCCCGACACCGTGGCCGTGGCGGGCTGGCGCAAGGAGATGGAAGAGGCCCTGGCCGTGGCCCGTAGCCACACCCGGGGCATGACGGAAGAAGAGCGGCGTCTCTGGCAGGCTTTTCTGGACAAGGCCGATCTCTTCCCCCGCACCGTGGCCCAGGGGCAGGAGGATGCGTTCAGCAATGCGACGCGCCGCCAGCTCAATCTGGTGCTGCAGGAAGCCCAGGAAGCCTATAATGCGTTCGTGGAAGCCCATAACAGGCGGGATGCCGCATCCCGGTAGATACTGACGATGACCCCAAGGACATCCCCCTGCCGGGAGGATGGCTACAGAAGAAGGACGCTCTGCTACTGCGGGGCGTCCTTTTTTGCTGGTGCGGAGGCTCCGGCCCTTCCCGGGCGTAGAGCGATGGAGACAGGCTGCGGGAAACGCGGCAGGCAAAGGGGCGGCCGGTCTCCGGGGAACGGCCGCTGCCCGCTATCGGGACCGTCGGGCATGAAGAACGGCAGGATGCCGTTTTCAGGATACCGGCATATCATTCCAGATAGTGGAAAATAAGGAAGCTCTTTCCCGGAAAGGAAAAGGGCAGGGCATTCGCCTGCCAGCCTGCCGGGAGCGGCAGGACAAAACAAAAGACCACCCGCCGGCGGGTGGTCTTTCTATGTTCAGGGAGGCAGACAAGGCTTAGTCCGGGTACTCCACATGGGCCAGGGCCAGGCCCTGCGGCGGGGCCGTGGGGCTGGGCAGGGCGCGGCGGTCGGCGGCCTCAAGGATGGCGGGGATCTGGTCGGGGCGCAGCTTGTGGCGGCCGCAGGCGGCCAGCAGTCCGGCCATGTTGCGGACCATCTGCTTCAAAAAACCGTTGGCCGTGACGGTCAGGCGCAGGCAAGGCAGGTAGGGCGGCATGAACTCCACGGGCGGCAGTTCCGTCAGTGTGGCGGCCTGGAGCTCGCGCACCGTGCTTTCCATCTCAGTGCCCGCGTTCTGGAAGCTGGCGAAGTCATGCCTGCCCAGCAAAAAGGGCAGGGCCGCGCGCATGGCCCCGGCGTCCAGGGGGCCGCTGCGCCAGACGAAGGGCGCCAGCCGGGGCGGGACGAAGCCTTTCTCCTGCCAGAAGTCATACACATAGGTCTTGCGCAGGGCGCTGATGCGGGCATGGAAGTCGGGGGCGGCCTCCTGCCAGTGCAGGACGCGCACGTCCGCAGGCAGCAGGGCATTGAGGGCGTGACGCCAGTCCAGACCGGGGCGGCGGGGCACATCGCAATGGGCCACCTGACCGTGGGCATGGACGCCCGCATCGGTGCGACCGGAGCCGAACACGCGCACGGGTCGCCCGGCGATGCGGCCCACGGCGGCTTCCACGGCGGCCTGCACGGTGGGCGGCGGGGTGGGGATGTCCTGGATCTGCCAGCCGCAGTAACGGCTGCCGTCATAGGCCAGCAACAGCCTGAGACGCATGGTGGAAGAAATGTCCGGCATGGAGGCTCTGGGGTTGATGTGGAAGGAAAGAAGGGCGGCGGGGCCGCAGCCCGGCCTGGTGACGGTCAGGTGCCTGCCCGGAAGCCTTTTCCCGCAGGGAAGGGACCGGCATCCGCAACTCTTGGGCTTGATGCCGGGGAAGGGCGTTTTCCCATCCCCTGCCGAGGTGGAAGGGCATTGCCTGCCGGGCTCTCACCGGGGCGCGTTTTTGAGGGGCAGGGCGCATCCGGAGAGGGACAGGGGCCGGGGAAAGGGCCCTTCTTGCGTCATGCACAGGAGGTCCCTTTCCCGCAGCCCTTTCCCCCGGTCAGTTTTGCAATGATGCCTAGCGGCGGGCGGCGTGGTTGACGGGCCCGCAGCCCTTGCCGGGCGCGTAGCTCTTGCGCAGGGCAAGGTTGAGGAATTCCTGGGCGCGGGTCACGGCCACCTGCAGGGGCAGGCCGTGGCCAAGGCCGGTGGCGATGGCGGCCGACAGGGTGCAACCGGTGCCGTGGTTGTTGTTGGTCTCCACCTTGGGCTGGGGCAGGAACTTGGGCGCCTGTCCGGCCTGGCAGAGGCAGTCCGTGACCACGATGGAGCTTTCCATATGGCCGCCCTTGATGAGCACGGCCTTGGCGCCCATCCTGATGAGCGCCTCACCGGCGGCAGCGGCGTCATCGGCGCAGCTGATGGTCATGCCGGTGAGCATCTCGGCTTCGGGGCGGTTGGGGGTCAGCAGGTCGCAGCCGGGGATCATGCGTTCCTTGAGGGCCTCCACGGCATCCTCACGCAGCAGGCGGCTGCCGCTCTGGCTCACGGAAACAGGGTCCACCACCAGCGGGAAGCTGCGGTCGCGCAGGGCGTCGGCCAGGGCGTTGATGATGCCGGCCGAGAACAGCATGCCGGTCTTGGCGGCGTGCACGGGAAAACCGTCCAGCACGGCGCGCAGCTGCAGCACGACGAATTCGGGCTCGGGCGCGTGGATGCCGGTGACGCCCAGGCCGTTCTGGGCGGTCAGGGCCGTGATGACGCTCATGCCGTAGCCGTCCAGGGCCATGATGGTCTTGAGGTCGGCCTGGATGCCGGCACCGCCGCCGGAATCGGAACCGGCAATGGTCAGGATGTTGGGGGTGCGCATGGATATCTCCTGTTCTGTGATGGCGGTCTGACGGCCGTAGGACACAAGCGGCCGGACAGCAGGGTTATACGCTGCCTCAGGGCACGGCGCAATGCCGGGCGGTCAGGCCGGGCGCGCCGTACCGTCGGCACGAAAAAAGGGCAGGGAAGATCCCTGCCCTTGTGCGTGGCTGTGGAGCGGTGAGCGCTACACTTCGTCGATGCTGGGAGCACCGGCGATGGGCTTGCGGCCCAGAGCCAGGAAGGCGACCAGGCTGACGACGGCCACGATCACGCCGATGATGTCGGCGATCTCGATGCCCATGCCAAAGCCCATCTTGGGCTCATAGCAGATGTAGGAGATACACACGGCCGTCATGAAGGTGGCGGGCACGGTGCAGATCCAGTGCAGACGATGCTTGCGGTACAGGTAGGCGCCGGAGGCCCAGAGCATGATGGCGGCCAGGGCCTGGTTGGCGAAGCCGAAGTAACGCCAGATCACGTTGAAGTCCACGAAGTTCAGCACCACGCCGATGGCGAAGATCGGGATGGCGATGGCCAGACGGGCCGGGATGGCGGACTGCTTGAAGTTGAACATTTCGGCGATGGTCAGGCGGGCGGCACGGAAGGCCGTGTCACCGGAGGTGACGGGCAGGGCCACCACGCCCAGGATGGCCAGCACGCCGCCGACGGGGCCCATGAGGGCGCGGGCGGTCTCGTTGACCACGTTGGCGGGACCGCCGGCAGCGGCCAGGGCTTCGGGGCTGGTGTAGAAGGTCATGCCCACGGTGGCCCACACGAGGCCGATGAAGCCTTCGGCCACCATGCCGCCGTAGAACACGGCCTTGCCCTGCTTTTCATTGGACAGGCAGCGGGACATCAGGGGCGACTGGGTGGCGTGGAAGCCGGACAGGGCGCCGCAGGCGATGGTGATGAACACCAGCGGGAAGATGGGCAGCTGCTGGGGATGGTTATTGGGGAAGGAGGCCCAGTTGTAGAATTCGCAACCGTTGGTGAACATGGTCACGGTCATGCCCACGGCCATGATGATCAGCACGGCGCCGAACAGGGGGTAGAGGCGGCCGATGATCTTGTCGATGGGCAGGATGGTGGCCAGGAAGTAGTAGGCGAAGATGACGGCGACCCAGAACATCTGGTCCATGTAGTCGGGGGTCAGCTTGGCCAGCAGGCCGGCGGGAGCGGCCACGAAGACCACGCCCACGAGCAGCAGGAGGATGACGGCGAACACGCGCATCACCTGCTTGGCCACGTTGCCCAGGTTGTAACCCACGATGGTGGGTACGTTGGCGCCCTTGTAACGCACGGAGAGCATGCCGGAGAAGTAGTCATGCACGGCACCGGCGAAGATGGTGCCGATAACGATCCACAGCAGGGCGCTGGGGCCGTACAGGGCGCCCAGGATGGGGCCGAAGACGGGGCCCACACCGGCGATGTTCAGCAGCTGGATGAGCCAGACCTTCCACATGGGCATTTCAACGTAGTCGACGCCGTCGGCCATGGTCTTGGCGGGGGTGGGGCGGTTTTCGTCCGCACCGAAGATTTTGGCGACGATGGAACCGTAGATGATGTAGCCCACGATGAGGCCGGCTACGGCAAGAAGAAAGTAAACGTAATTCGGCATAGTATCCGCTCCCTCTGCGGCTATTCCGGTTAAAAGGTGAAAGCGGCAGCCGTGCCTTTGGCGTCCGGCTGCCCATTGTTAGTAGGGGTTCGTGATTAGCATGGCGAAAGGGGGCGTCAACAGAGGGAAATGCTTTTTTTCCGCTGCCGGTGCGGCTGCCGGGGCGTCCATGCCCGCCGGGGAAGAGGGGGTTTTTTCGGAAAAACAGGTAGTTGGCACGATTTTTGTTTCAGGCTGTCCCCCGGGGCGGCTGGAGCGCATTCTCCAGGAACAAAAACTTCGGGCCATGCAGGGGCCCAAGGCGCATCGGGTCCACCGGGCAGCGGCGGGGAGGGCAGCGCAAAATGCCTTCACAGCCGTGTGCCGGGATGCTAGCATGCCCACAGCCTGCCGTACCGTCGGCAGCGAGTTTTTATGGGCGTGCCTTCCCGCCGCCCGGAGGTCCTGCATGAAACTGGAAACCAAGGCACCGGTGCAAAGCCGGTTCGCTACCCCCGCCTCCGCGTCCCCGTCCGGCGGACGGCTGGATGACCTGCCCGCCCCCAGGACGTCACGCGGCGGACACAAGCTGGGCTGTCTGGCCCTGCTGGCCCTTTTGCTGGTGGCCGGGGCCGCCGTGTGGCTGACCCGTGACGATGCCACCCGCGATGCCTGGCGCAAGGACGCCGTGACCTGGCTGGATGCGAAGCTGGAAGGCACGGCCCTGGCGCCCCTTATGAACCTGCTGCGCGAAACGCCTCCCCCGCCCCCGCCGTCGGTGGCCACGCCCGCCACGGAGCCGGGCACGCTGGCCGGTCCCACGGTGCAGGGGACGGTCAGTGCCCTGGTCAGGACGGACTTCGTGTCGCCCGGGGCCGTCGCGCCCGTCCCCGCAGGGCAGGAGGCGCCAAAGCGCCAGTATCCTGCGGACAGCCGTGTGCAGCCCGCTTTCGTGGATGACCTTGCCGGACATGTGCTGGAGCGCTTCCAGGGCAGCGGTCTCGATCTGAGCCTGCCGTCCCTCAACCAGCGCTACGGCGTCAAGCTGACGGGCCTGGCCGGCGGCAGCCGTGCCGCGGTGCTGCGCTATGCCTTCCATCCCGACATGCTGCGCAGCCTGTACACCATCTATGCCGACCGCTTCCTGGACAGCCTTGACCGCCAGTGCACGGAACGCAACTGGAGCGACCTGCAAAAGCGGCAGCTGCACATGGCCCTTGCCGGGCGTCTGAATGCCTGGGCCGCTGCCCTGGACGGCGTGGCCGCCGTACCGGACCTGAGCGCACGGCTGGCCGAGAGCGAGCGCCTGTTGCAGGAATCGCTGGACATCTACGGCCGCATGGCCGGCACGGTGTTCGAGCTGGACGAGGCCCGGCAGCGCAACGATGCCGCCGCCATCGCCACGGCGCAGCTGCGGGTGGACGACATCACGGGCCGTTACCGTCAGGCCATGGATGCCCGCACGGCGGCCCAGCATGCTCTGGTGGGCGACATCCGCCGTCATGCCGGTGCCGCCCTGGATGACGACAGTCTGCTGTTCGTGGCCCAGTGGGTGGGCCGCCGCCTGCAGCAGGACAGCAAGGCCCTGGCCACCGTCCGCGCCGGTTCCGCCGCGTTGCGTGACATGGCGGGCCGTTGCACCCGGATCGCCAGCGGCAAGGCGGCTGCGGAACAGCCTGCGGCCCCTGCCGTCAATGATGTTCCCCTGCGGCCCGGCCCCAAGCAGGCCCGGCCCCGTCCGGCGGCAGCTCCGGCCCTTCCGGCTGCGGCCGGCGGGAGCGCGCCTGTTGCCCCGGCTGCTCCGGTCGCGGCTCCGGCGCGCCGGTGTGCCTGATCTCCGAGTCCCTGGCCCGGGAAAACGGCCTGAACGTGGGGGACCCTCTGCCCCTGTCCCTGTATGAGTTCGACAGGGACCTTTGGTATAACTTCGTGGGTGAGTATAACCCCCGGCCCACCTGCTATCCGCCGGACCAGGGCTTCCGGCAGGAGACGGAGTACACCATTATCGGCCTGTACCGCCAGAGCAACGAGTGGGTGACCACCCCCACCAGTTTCACCCCCAACAGCGTGTTCGTGCCGGAGAAAAGCGTCAACTGCCCCACGGTGTACGGAAACCTGGGCGTGTGGTCCAGCCTGATCCTGCAAAACGGCGCCATCGACCAGGTGGAGGCCCGGCTGGAGGCGGAAAATCTGGGCGGCCGGGTCACCTACTATGACCAGGGGTACAGCGGCATCGTGGAGAGCCTGGACGGCTATAACCGGGTGTCCCGGACGGTGCTTCTGGTGGGCC
>ERZ773146.2845-NODE-2845-length-11368-cov-2.514806_pt1 | contig 11368 bp, 8 predicted proteins | sample MGYA00580847_ERZ773146 | MGnify/ENA primary metagenome ERZ773146 (study PRJEB29015, sample SAMEA2737830) | human gut metagenome | biome: human gut; feature: human-associated habitat; material: faeces | place: China | collected 2012 ...
TCCTCTCTTATGCAACAAAGGATCTTCCGACGGCTCCTGACCGCGGAATTTGATATACTGCTGCATCGGATCTGCATATCCGCCTTCTGACAGAACATATTTTCTAAACTTACCAGCCAACTCTTTATTATAAATATCCCCGGAAGACTTGAATGCTTGGAACGCGTCCGCATCCAACACTTCGGCCCAGAGATACACGTAATATCCCGCACTGTAACCTCCATCAAAAATATGAGAGAAATACGTAGAGCGATAGCGAGGTAATATCTCTTTGATCAAACCGTATTTATCCATCGAGGCTTTCTCGAAAGCGTTCACGTCAAAATCCTTCACTTCTGTATTAGAGTACCAATCCATGTCGAGCAAAGCAGCCGCCACGTATTCCACCGTCGCAAATCCCTGGTTAAAATGTCCGCTCTCCTGAATCTTCTGGATTAACGCATCCGGCATCGTTTCGCCAGTCTGGTAATGTTTTGCATACATTTTCAACACGTCCGGTTCACTCGCCCAATTCTCCATCACCTGTGAAGGCAACTCTACCATATCGTGAGGAATAGTACCCGCAATCCGCTGGTAATCGCCACGAGTAAAGAATCCGTGCAAGGCATGTCCGAACTCATGGAACATCGTTTCCGTGTCATCCCAACTCAACAAAACGGGAGCATCCCCCACGGCCGGAGAAAAATTGTAAACCAGAGAAACTAACGGCATCTCCTCCTGCCCGTCCACTTTCGTGTAATGACGGAATTCGGTCATCCATGCTCCTGCCGACTTGCTGGCACGCGTGTAATAATCCAAATACAAAATACCGAGAGAAGTCCCATCAGCCTCTTTCACCTCGTAAGTCTCCACTTGCGGGTGATACAACGGAATATCCGTTCTCTTATGCATGGTGATTCCATACAATTTATTGGCAACCGCAAACATCCCATCCCGCACGTTTTCCAGTTTCAGATAAGGAGCCATCTCGGATTCGTCCAAATCATACTTCTGTTTCCGCAACTTCTCCGCGTAATACCACCAATCCCAACTTTCCAACTTAGACTTCATTCCTTCTTTCGCAGCGATGGCCTGCATTTCAGCTAATTCCTGTTTGGCAACCTTCAATGCCGGTTCCCACACACGCCCCATGAAATCATAGATAGCCTTCGGAGTTTTGGCCATATTCACGTCTACCACGTAAGCGGCATAAGTGTCAAATCCCAGCAATTTAGCCTTTTCCGTTCTCAAGTTCACCATTTTAGCTAACACGACCTTATTATCGTTAGCATTGTCATTATTCCCGCGCATGTAATATCCTTTGTACAACTTCTCCCGCAAATCACGATTTTGGGCATACGTCAGGAAAGGAATCATACTTGGTTTTTGAACCGTGAAAACCCATTTACCTTCCATCCCCCGCTCTTTAGCCTCGGCAGCAGCGGCAGCAATAGAAGTTTCCGGAAGTCCGGCCAAGTCATTCTCGTTATCAACAACCAGCGTGAAAGCATTTGTCTCTTTCAACAGGTTATCCCCGTACTGCAAACTCAATTTAGCCAATTCACCATTAATCTGCATCATCTTAGCCTTATCGGCATCATTCAGATTCGCACCTCCACGCACGAAATCATTGTAATACAATTCCAACGTACGCAAGGCCAGAGCATCCAATCCCAAAGTCTCCCGCTTATCGTACAAAGCCTTGATCCGGGCAAACAATTTAGGATTCATGTTAATCTCATCCCCGTGGGCTGTTACGGCAGGACTGATTTCCAGGGCCAACTGCTGCATTTCGTCATTCTTCATCGCCTCATACAGGTTGAAGAATATCGATGAGGTCTGATTCAGCAACTCCCCGGCCCGATCAAGAGCTACGATCGTATTCTCGAAAGTCGGTTCTTCCGGATTATTCACGATAGCCTCGATTTCTGCCTTGTGTTGTTTCATGCCTTCCTCGAAAGCCGGCTTATAATCCGCCGGTTTTATCTTATCAAAAGGAGGAGTTTGAAACGGGGTTTCAAACTTCTGCATCAACGGATTGTTCACTTGCTTAGCACCATCCTTACAAGACGTTACTAACGCGGTAACACTCAAAAGTAATATAACGCTCTTTTTCATGAATAAAGTAATTTATATTTAAGTATATTTATCTCCACGTCCACAAAAACAAGGTAAAGATATAGATTATCCGCTACAAAGCATTCGTTTGGCAGTTAAAAGATTATTTTTAGCGTATGCAAAATTTTAATTAACTTCGCCATCAAAGTAAAAATACCAAAATCAATCAAATATGATAAAACATTCGTTCTTATGCATGGTCATCCTGCTTGTTTCCATCAGCACGACCGTGTTTGCACAAAAAGGCGGACCTCGTTCCGGCTACAACTTTACAACCATCGTTGACTTGAAAACGACCCCGGTAAAGAATCAACAAAGCGTGGGAACATGCTGGGACTACGCGACCCTCTCCTTCCTGGAATCCGAATTACTGCGCAAAGGCAAACCAGTCTATGACCTGGCAGAACTTTACGTGGCTAAAAACGCATACTTCGAGAAAGGATTACGTTACGTCCAATTCCACGGGAAGACAAACTTCAGCGAAGGCGGACAAGCTCACGACGTAATAGACATGATCAAAAAGTACGGTATTGTCCCGGAAGAAGTATATACCGGATTGCAATACGGACGGGACTTTCACATTCATGCAGAAATGGTGGCTGCTTTGCAAGGAATCCTTGACGCCGTGAACAAAAACCCGAACCGGCAAATTACTCCTGTGTGGACCAAAGGTTTCATGAGATACATCGAGGCTTACCTGGGTGACACCCCGCAAACATTCACTTACGAGGGCAAAGAGTACACCCCGCAAAGTTTTGCGACATCCCTGGATCTAAATTTGAGTGATTACGTGGAATTGACCTCTTACCAGATGTATCCTTTCTACGAAGAAGTGGAACTCACGATTCCCGACAACTGGATGCACGCCCGTTACTACAACCTGCCGATTGACGAACTCATGGAGGTAATGAACAATGCCTTGAAAAACGGATACTCCGTATGCTGGGATGGCGACGTAAGCCACAACGGTTTCAGCCACCCGAGCGGATTGGCCATTCTCCCGACAAACAACCCGGAAGAGATGATCAATGCCGAGATCGACAAGTGGACCACCCTTAGCGCAAAAGATCGGGAACGTAAAATGCAGTCCTTCGAATCTCCCGTGCCGGAAATGAAAGTGGATGACAACAAACGTCAATTCACTTTTAACAACCGCCAGACAACAGACGATCACCTGATGCACATCACCGGCATGCTAAAGGATCAAAACGGTACGATTTACTATAAGACCAAAAACTCATGGGGAGAAGACCGTAACTCCTTCGGTGGTTATCTTTATATGTCCGAACCCTTCTGCCGCTTGCAGACCGTGGCAATCATGGTGCACAAAGATGCGATTCCGAAAGCAATTCGCAAGAAATTAGGATTATAACGATAATAAAAAACAGCATCAAAATGATGCTGTTTTTTATTATCGTTAAAATGAATGATCATCCGCTATCGACATAAACTTCTTACGTATCCATTGAGAGATCTTCGTCGTGATTTCCGGACCGGAATAAGGAATAAACTCTTCATACATATCCGCCTGCTCAAAATTATCAATTCCCACAGACAAAACCTCGATGCCCCTCTTCTTTCCTTCCCGCACGACTTCCCACACGTGTTCACGGGCATCCTCCCCGTCATACCCCGTGGCAGAAGGAGCCCCGTCGGAAATCATGAAAAACAATTTATTCTTGGCATCCGACTTAAACTTGTCAAAACAATACAGCATGGCATACCCGTCGGCATTGGCATGTAACGCCTGTTGAGAAAACAATTTCCCCAGTTGCAGTTTTTCACCCCGGTCGTGAAAACGAATAATCTCGATGCCCTCATCCCCACAGCGATGCCCGTATATCGAATAATACACCGCGTTCGGGTACTTGTTGAAAGCCAAAGCCAACGCGGAAGAGATCACAATTTGCGTGGGAATCTTCTCCCCCGTACACATCGAACCGGATAAATCCAAAAGAATAACCACCTCCAGTATTGCCGAAGGAGCCATTACTTCTTCAAAAAATATATTTCGGTTATATCGGGATTGATACAATTCATCCTCATCCAACTCCCCGGAATCCTGCTCGTAGATCACCCGGGCACGATCCATCTTCCCGGAGAACATGGCCAGACTCAATTGTATTTTGGCAGCCAATTCCTTTGCCCGGTTCAATAAATCATCCGAAATTTCAGCTACATCAGCCTCGAACTCCTCGATATGGTCACAAACACCCAATGTTCCCTTCCACTCCAGCTTCGACCGCTCCGGACTCACGTATAGTTGGGTCGAAAAGACAGGCTCCTGATTCAATGTTTTCCGCAAATCACGAATAACGGATTCTGCCATTTTAATCTGCTTATCCGTCTTAAAATCCTCAATCCTCTTCATCGCCTTTTTCATCTCCTGCAAAAAGAAATGATCCGGACATACCTCCTTCTCCTGAAACAAATCGGTCAACATTCCCGCGTACCAAACAACCTCCTTGTAAGTCAACTCCCCGTAATCCTTGATTGATTTCAAAATGGCATTCACTTGCCGCACCTTCCCGTCATTACCGGGAAACGACAACACTTCCCGCATATAATTACTCTCATCCAGCAGATTCGGGTACAATATTTTAGAACAGATGTAATCATACAAAGCCTCGGAACCATCCATTCCCCGATGTACCCCATCTTCACTCTGCCCGCCATAGAATCCCATGTAATGTTCCACGGCATTCAACCCCATGGCCAACCCCAACTTGCGAGCTGCGTACAAATAATAGTGATAACCGGGAAACTCCTTTACAAGCTTCGACTCCACCCGCCGATCTTCGATGAAATGAATCATATCATAGTGCATCGGCGTGTAGCGCAACTCTCCGTCACTCAACCCCGCAACATCTTGCCCCGTGTAAACCAGATGCGCCAACTCGTGAACGAAATACCCGAAAAAAACAAATACCCTCGTCTCATCCGACACCCCCAACCGCAACAATTTCAAATTTAGGGTAATATGCTTGGGATTCATCGACAAACTAGGAACCCGATTGGAAAGTACCATTTTGGGAATCTCCCCCGTGACATGAAAAGCGATCCTCGCGCACACTGGAACCAATTTCAACAAATCCGTGGTTCCCAGATCCCGATCCAGTAAATTTCGGGCCGTGGGGAAATTACCCCACCAATCCCGATCAATAAACTGCTCGTCATATATCTCTTCTATCCATCGATAATCCATGACCGCCCGTTCAAAGAGTTTGTATTAAGGAACGAGCTACCGTCTCTTCCCCCGTAATCACGTAGTTCGTGAGGATCACTCGCTCGATCACCTCATCCAACCGATACCCTAACGGAATATAAGCCGCCGCATCCAACACCTGACGAGTCGAAAGGGAAACGGATAACGTTTCTTTTTGCTCGGCCAAACGTAACACCTCAGCCACCTTCGCTAATTGAGTAGCCACATCGCGAGGCACTTTCGGAAAACGAGCCCGAATCAGTGCAGCCTCTTCCGCCGTGGTCAAGTAATTCAACCGAACTTTGATAAACCGATCTTCAAAAGCCGTATCCAAACGCTGCGTGGAAACATAAGCGAATCCCACGTTACCTGCTGCCACGAAAAGCACATTCTCGCCTTTATTATAGCGTTTTCCGGAATCCTCGTCATAAATATACGATTGTTGACGATCCAAAATAGTCATCAGGAAATTGGCGGCCACCATCGGTGTACGCGTCAACTCATCCAGAAATATTAACGTAGGCTTAGTCGACACAAAAGCCTTGAAAAACTCCGAATGCACCGCTTTCGTCTTCCCGTCATCCCCGATAATCAATCCTCCCACGAACATCTTTTTCGGCTTAAAAGCCTGTCCCATATCAAAAGCGAAATACTCCATCCCCATGGCATCTGCCAACTCCTTGGCAATAGAAGACTTCCCACACCCTTTCGGGCCGAGCAAAAAAGGATACCGCTTCAAATAGAGCGTGTGACATAAAAATTCCCACGTCTGAACGGGAATACACAAACTATCCGAATGTTTCGGCGGGGTAAAAGGAAAAAGAGTAGCCTGCCCAGCTACATACACACGATTTGTCATATTATTCTTGTCTAACGAATTTATGGCTAAAGTTACACATCTTTCATTGAAAATCTCATAAAACATGAATTTGTTTATAGAAATATTCAGTCCCGAAATGCACACCTCTCCCGAAACAGCCACCTCAATAGAACAAGATAGAATAAAAACAAACGGATTAACGGGAAGTAGATATTCAAAAAGAGGAGGCTATGTGAAAAATAAGTTTTCACATAGCCTCTTCTTACAGGTTACAACTCAATCACATTGTTAGGATCATCAACCCAATCTGTTGTTTCCGCATCAAACTCAATTGGTTTCAAGATCTCATCCCCTTCAGCATCGTAACCGCCCCCAAAAATCAACGTATAGATATAACGTTTACCCGGTTCCCATGAAGCTCCGAATGGAACATAAATTGTTCCGTATGCATTTGCTGAACCACACAAATAAACTCCCGACTGCTGGATTTTACAAGAAATCTCCAAATAAGACTGCCCAGCATCATCAGCATTTTCTTTAGTTTTCGTACCATCCTTAACACCCCATGCTGTCAATGTCTGCGGAATCGTCAATAATGGATGATCGCTGGAAATATCCGTTGCATTTGTATTGCTGTTCACTTCGATTGCAGCATTTCCTACTACGGTAGGAGCATAAGTACCCAGCTTAATATTTCCAACACCAACTACCTCCCAATTGGCAGATGTCGGAGCTATGCCAGTATTTGGCAAAGTAAAATATCCGCTCATCTTGGCATTTTTAATCTTTATGTCACTTATGACAACATTCATTGTAGCAAGTTCCGTTCTTGCCTTGAAAACTACTTGTGAAAGGATATGCCTGAACGTAAATTTCACTTTTCCATTCGCAGTCTTCGTCTGATTCTTGGCTATGCCATACATAACATCGTGATTGGCATGTATATTTGGGTCTGTAACTGTTGGATTATATTCATCCAAACAATTATAATAAATTTTCTGACTGTCATGATTGAAATTCCATACATAATGATGTGCTGGATCGCTACCTACAAGACTTGCAGGGCTAATAGCATAAAAATCCAAAGCCTCGGTAGGCCAATAATGAATTTCTTCAGGATCATCATAATCCCACTTGCCACCTTTATACACAATTTTTACACCGTCATGAGCAAACTCAGTATCAACCTTTCCCATAAAGGCCGTTCCATCTGCCGTATATGCGAACACATCAAAATCCGTCGTCGTCAAATTATTCGGTGTAATAGGCGTCGCCCTAGTTTCTGCAGCATTCCCTACAACGTGAAAACCAATTGCATTTTGTGAAAGGTTATCCACGCTTGCGATTTCTTCGTTTGAACAACCAGTCAGCAATGCTCCAGAGATTGCTGCTAGCATTAAAAATGTTTGTTTCATAAAAAGAATAAATTAAAAAAATAAAAATATAATTATTTCAGTCTTTTAGCAGTTGATGTCATGATCTCCATCTTTCCAGTTTTCCACCGCTGCATCAAAATTGATCGGGGTAAGAATAGCTTTTCCGTCGGAGTCATAACCACCTCCAAATATCAACGTATAAACATAGCGTTTACCCGGCATCCAGTCTGCGCTGAACGGTATATAGACTGTTGAGTAACCAGCGTCATCCGTTGTTGTTAAATCCTGTCCGTTTTGCTTAAGGATACATGTAACCGACAAATAACTCTGTCCGACTTCATCGGCCCCTGCTATGTTTTTCTTGTCGTCGCCCGAAACAACCCATGCTGTCACGCCCTGCGGTACAACAAGCGAAGGAGAATCTCCACTTACAGTAATATCCGTATCGTCAGTCCCGACACTTATATTCCCATCTTTTATGATATAAGGGGAATATGTATCGGCTTCATCGACCTTCGACCAGCAATCTCTACTCGTCTCTACATCAGCCTTCGTATATTGAACATCAGGATAGGTGAAAGTTCCGCCTTGCTTGATGTTGTGCAATTTTATGTCTTTTATGGTTACCGTCATGGATTCCAAATTCTTTTTCGCCTTGAAAACGATTTGCGAAAGGATGTGCTTGAAATGAAACTTCACCACGCCGTTATTCGTACTATACACCTGTTCCCTGGCGATACCATACATCACATCGTGGTTCTTATGCTTCACCTGTATATTATCATCCGGCAAGTCGGTATTAAATTCATCCAGACATTTGTAGTGAACTCCTTGGAATTTATTTGTAAATTCCCATTCATAATGCTCATCCGACCGTCCGATTGTAGTTCCCGGATATATCGCGTAGAAATTCAACACATCCACAGGCCAATAGTGAACTTCGCTCAAGTTAGAATAATACCATTTGTTTAGCTTGTCATACCACTTTATCCTCACGCCATGATGATTATAGTTCACATCAACGCATCCGATAAAAGGCACACCGTTCGTAGTATAACAGAAAACGCTAAAGTCCTCACTCTTCAAATTAGATGAATTGATAGGAGTAACCCTTGTCTCTACCGCATTACTCAAAACATTAAAACTTATTACATTCCGAGAAGAAGTTTCCACATTCGCAATCTCCATATCGGAGCATCCTGCCAATAATACCCCAAAGATCGCTACCCATGTCACACTCATTTTGTTCATAGCACGAATAAAAAAACTCAAATATTTGTTTACAATTTTATATCTTCATTCACATCACACCAATCATCAACATCCACCTCAAAGCCTGCGCCACTTTCACCAGGATTATCCGGAATGTCATAATCCAAATGAATCACGAGATGTACATCTGCCAGATGGCCCGAGACCGGAACGCCGCGAATCTGTTGTGAAACATCTTGTTCCAACACATACATACCCCCGTTTCGATTCTTAAGGTACAATTTAAACACATTCGGTTGTGAGCCTTCTTGGCAATATCCGAACGTATAGAATCCCCCTTTCACCTGCTTATCGGATAACGTTCCCCCGAAAAGTAAACTTTCCGAAAGCTCCTCCGGCAAGCGATCTCCTGCCATGAGCAGCGAACTTGCCATATTCGATAGGCTAGCCCGAACGTCTGTCACCCGTGACAAATTGCGGATACCGTTTACCTCGTAGGTATATCGACACACCCGATTCTTCGGCACAATCGGAACAGAAACTTCTGTCCCTGCCGGAATTCCTTTTAATCGAACATCGGAAAGGTCATCCCCACACAACCAGGACGGGGTGGTGTACATCAAGACACCTTCCGGCGAAGAAGCCTCCCGGGTTCCGGCCGTAAAATCGGCAAACCGTTCACTATTCCACCACGCGATGCCTTCCGTATCATAGTTAAAGGATACAACCTGATAATCGTTTTCCGGTATCTCGATCACCCGATCTTTACCATCGGGAAAATCAAATGTCCAACTCTCCCCCTTTTCATCTTTCGGGAAAAATATAACCCTCATGCCGGATGGCTTTTCGTGGTTATATATTTGACTCCAATCAAACGTCACTCGCACGGAAACAAAGTGAGGGTGTGAATAACACAACTCCTTGTGCTCACAAGCGATGAATAACAAGACGCAAAGGAATGTCCATCGAATCAGTTTCATGACCGACCTCCTTTCCTCGCATTAAAATTTCCTCGCCCGATCAGCCATACCAAAGAGACCTCCAATTTGGTAGGCCCCACCCAATTCCTCATGCGTGTACTTTGCCACACATAATGATCGTCAATGGGCAAATACTCCTTGTACTTTCCTCGTAAATACCCGACGGCAAGAGTGAAGTCTAAATTCAAGCGACGTGCAACTGGTAGAGCGTACCCGTAGGAAATGCCGGCCCCATAGCTCCATTTGTCTCCCAAGTAACCTCGACCGCCTAATTCGAAATCGTACGTGACGATTTGCCCGTATACACCCGCGTGATGTCCGGTTAACGGCTTCTCTTCCGCCCGCTTGCCAAACCAACGGCGTATTTCGACATCCCCGCCATACGTGCGCCAGTAATTGTGTCTTCGATCGCTTTTCCACCACGCGTACATCCAGTTGGCACTTGCGGACCAATTTCTCCCGAGGTAAACCTCCACGCCAATATTGGGAATCAACAGCAAGTCATAAAGCACATTGGTCTTTATACCCAAAAATATCGGTTTGCGAGAAGCACTGATAGCCGGTAAACTCCGTGTTTTCAAATGTGTAGTATCAAGCATACGAACAGGAAGAATTTCATTGCTCAAGCCACGCATAGGAGCATTCGCGGAGTGCGACTTACCGACAAATTCGTACCATACGTATATTCTGGAATTACGCAAGTCGGGGAAAAACTCCCGATACATGTAATTATAAGGAACACCACCATGAAGTTGTTGCAATTCCGTGATTTTGAGAGCACCATCAGCCCCGTTGCCCGTTTCTGCAACAATCTCTCGTAGTACATCCAACGTTTCTTGACGATAGGGCATCCGGGCATCGTTCTCCGTCAATTGAAGCAATCCTTTCCAGTCGCGACCAAGAAACACGAATCGCTTTAGCGAGTCAGGGAATGCATGGTAACGCTTGATGTAAGCGAATAAATTCTCTGCTCGTTGTTCTGATAACCATCGGTTTAGTGGAATGCTTCCTTCCGGAGAGGCTCCTCCGATAATCAGAATTTTACGGATAACGAAAGATGAATCCGGTCGGTTCGTACGAATGTGGTTCAACACTTGTCCATTTTGGCGAAAATGAAGATCGATATTTGTTTTTCCTTGATGAAAATAAATAGATACGGAATCTTGTAGCTCTTAGGCAAACACAGAAGTAATACCCAAAAACAACAAAAAGAAAAGAAGAAGTTTTCTTGAAATATTATTAACACTCGCCAATATGATCATCACCTTTTACCATTTTCGTTGCAAAAATATAATTATTTCGAACAAAATAACAACGAAACGATTCGAAAATATCTATTGGCATATAGACAAAATTTATATTCATCATAGATGCATACATAAACATTTGATTACCAACAAAATCAACCACACACTCACTTAAAACGTTAGGAAAAATTAAATTAACAATTATATATTGTTGATAACTATTACATTAAGAACTTTCTTTTCAAAACAGCAAACGAAACAAATGGCTATTAGAGGTTTTGTCTCAATAATACTATTTAATGCTATTTTAGTATAAATTCAAAGCACATAAGAATTAGAAAAGGCTATCGTGGGGAAATAATCCGGTACTGAATCCGATTTTATACACCAAATGAAAATAAATACATGATTACATCCGAATCACTACCGTG
>ERZ773146.2852-NODE-2852-length-11356-cov-7.097248_pt1 | contig 11356 bp, 9 predicted proteins | sample MGYA00580847_ERZ773146 | MGnify/ENA primary metagenome ERZ773146 (study PRJEB29015, sample SAMEA2737830) | human gut metagenome | biome: human gut; feature: human-associated habitat; material: faeces | place: China | collected 2012 ...
TGTAGACGCAGGTAAGACGACCTTGACGGAGAGCCTGTTATATACCAGCGGAGCATTCGAGGCGCTCGAGCCGTGGGAACAGCGCGAGATCATGCGCTTGGTCGGTAAGTTCTCCCATGTTCTTAACGAAGAGTGCGAGGCATTTAAACGGCAAGTGGCCGCCGAGAACGAGGCTGACGATAAGGGCGAAGGGGAGACATGCGACTCTTAATGAGATTTATGAGGCCGTACCGCGGGCTGATTGCGGTGACGCTGTTTGTACTGCTGATAGATAACGTCGGCACGCTGCTGGTGCCTACAATGTTGGCGAATATGGTCAATACTGGTATCACGACGGGTGATATCGACTACATCTTGCGCAACGGCGTGTATATGCTCATCGCGACCGGCATGGCCAGTGGCGGCGCGGTGCTGGGCTGCTATCTTTCGGCCCGTCTGGCGGCCAATGTGGCCTGCGACATTCGCAACGCCGTCTACGATAAGTCGCTCGAGCTGTCCGCCAGCGACTTTGAGCGCTTTGGTACGGGTTCGATGATCACGCGCTCTCTCAACGACATCAACGTGATCCAGCAAGCGATCCTGCAGACGATTCAGCTGGTGTTACCGGTACCGTTCTTGGCCGTGGCGGGCATCATCTTTGCCTGGTTTATCGATCCTGCCATGGGCACGCTGCTGGGCGTGGTCGTTGCGATCGTGCTGGTGGCGGCGGTCTTTACCGTTGCCAACGCCGCGCCGATCTTTATGCGCCTGCAGAGCTTTATCGACCGCATGAACGTGGTGCTGCGCGAGAACATCGTGGGCGTGCGCGTCATCCGCGCATTTAACAAGGAGCGCCACGAGGAGCAGCGCCTGGACGAGGTGTTTAGCGATTACGCAGCCAATGCCATCAAGGTCAACCACCTGTTTGTGGGTCTCGACAGCTCCAGCTTCTTTTTGATGAATATCGCCGAGGTGGCGGTGCTGTGGGTGGGCGGCAACCGCGTGGGCGTCCATGCCATGCAAATCGGCAGCATCTCGGCCGTGCTGGAGTACGCGATCCTGATCCTGTTCTTTGTGATGATGGCGCAGATGGTGGTGCTGACGCTTCCGCGCGCCGCGGCGTGCCTCAGCCGTGCACAGCAGGTGCTCGAAATCGAGCCGAGCATCGTGGACGGTAAGGCTACGCTGGGCGACGGGACACCTGAGTCCGCAGATGGAGCCGACGCGGTGGCCGTGTTCGACCACATGTCGTTCCGTTTTGACGATGCCGACGAGGACACCCTGTGCGACCTGAGTTTTGCCTGCTGCCGCGGACAGACGACCGCGATCGTGGGCTCGACGGGCTCGGGCAAGTCAACGGTGGCCAAGCTCTTGCTTCGCTTCCACGATGCCACGAAGGGCGCCATTCGCCTAAACGGCGTCGATCTGCGCGACCTTTCGCAAGACGATATCCGCGGGCGTATCGCCTATGTGCCGCAGAAGGCATGGCTGTTCTCGGGTACGGTGGCGAGCAACCTGCGCTTTGGCAACGAAGACGCGACCGAGGCTGACATGCTCCATGCGCTGGAGGTTGCCCAGAGCACCTTTGTGCTCGACCAGCCCCAGGGGCTCGATACGCCGGTGGCCCAGGGCGGCACGAACTTCTCGGGTGGTCAGCGCCAGCGCCTAGCGATTGCCCGCGCGCTCATGAAACATGCCGATCTGTATATCTTCGACGACAGTTTTTCGGCCCTGGACTTTAAGACCGATGCGGCACTGCGCCATGCGCTGCAGGACGAGACGTGCGATGCCGCGGTGCTCATCATCGCCCAGCGCATCTCGACTATTTTGCATGCCGATCAGATTGTGGTGCTCAAGGACGGTGAGGTCGTGGGCCTAGGCACGCACGACGAGCTCATGAAAACCTGTGAGGTGTACCGGGCTATCGCGGAATCGCAGATGAAGGGAGGTGAGTAGCATGACCGAGGAGCTCAAGAAGTGGAGCATCGCCGATGACGCCGCGGCTGCAGAAACAGTCGAGGAGACGGGTGCCACGTCCGACCTGGACGAAAACGCCAAGGCAGCGGCGGAGCGCGAGGCTCGCCGCCAGGCACTCTACGAGGAAAACGAGCGCGCCGAGGACGAGCGCGCCCGCGCCGAGGCGGAGCGCATGCGCGACGTTGACGACGAGGACGAGGACGAGACGCCCCGCGACACCTGGGCGACGGTGCGCCGCCTGTGGAGCGAGGCCGCCGGCGACCATTGGCGCTTCTATATCGTGTTCGCGAGTATCGTGTTCTATGCCATCTTTAACACCGCGGCGCCGGCTTACAGCGCCCGCGTGATCGATGAGCTGTGGGGGCACATGAAGCTGGCGTTTGCCAACAACACTACCTTCAGCATTACCTGGGAGAACTGCGGCAGGACCATCTTTATCTACTTTATGATCTGGACCGCCGCCGCCTCGTTCTACGCACTCCAGAGCTTTTTGATGTCGAGCGTTGCCGAGCGCCTCAACCTGCGCCTGCGCAACCGCATCGCACAAAAGCTCAACCGTCTGCCGCTTGCCTACTTTGACGCGCATCGTCCCGGCGAGGTCGTCAGCCGTGCGACCAACGACTTGGACAAGATGTCCGAGAGCATGCAACGCGGCTTGCTGCAGTTGCTGGTGTCGATCGGTACCGTGGTGGGCGCCGTGAGCGTGATGTTCGTGTTTAGCGTGCCGCTCACGCTTGTCTTTTTGTTCTTTACGGCGCTTTCGCTGCTGGTGACGAAGGTCGTGTCGCGCCGCACGCACGATGTGACGGGCGAGCGCCAGGAGTGGGTGTCCAAGATTACGAGCGCGGTCGAGGAGGGCTACTCGGGCCGTCTGGTGATCCGTGCGTTTAACCGCGAGCGCCAGAGCTCTGCCGAGGTACACGAGGCTTCGAAGGAGCTGGCGCGCGTGAGCACCAAGGCCGACTTTATGATTAACGCCGTCGGCCCCGCGGTGCGCTTTATCGGCCGTTTGGCGCAGATCGTGATCGCGCTGGTGGGCTGCAGCATGCTGGTTGCCGGGCATATGACCGTCGGCGTGTTCCAGGCGTTCCTCCAGTTTATCTACGAGGCGTCCGAGCCCATGACGGAGCTGTCGTTTACCTTTAACTCGCTGCAGAGCGCACTGGCGAGCGCAGAGCGCGTGTTCGACCTGCTCGACGAGCCCGAGATGGAGGCCGATCCGTTGCCGGTGGCCGCCGCCAAGCTGCCGGGCAAAGTGGAAGGCCGTGTCGCTTTTGAGCATGTGCGCTTTGGCTATGCGCCCGACAAGCCGCTTATGCGAGACGTGTCGTTTACCGCCGAGCCGGGTCAGAAGATCGCCGTGGTGGGAACCACGGGCGCGGGTAAGACCACGCTCATCAACCTGCTCATGCGCTTTTACGAGATCGACGGCGGCCGCATTACCCTCGACGGCGTGGACACGAGCCGCATGAACCGCGGCGAGCTGCGCCAGCAGTTTGGCATGGTGTTGCAGGACCCTTGGCTATTTGATGGCACCATTGCCGAGAACATCGCCTACGGCTGTCCCGAGGCGACGCGCGAGGAGATTGTCGCGGCCGCACGTGCCGCACGGGTCGACTTTTTTGTGCGCACTATGCCGCAGGGCTACGACACGCGTGTGGCTAACGATGCCGAGAGCATCAGCCAGGGCCAACGTCAGCTGCTGACCATCGCGCGCGTGCTGCTCAACAACCCGGCGATCCTCATCCTGGACGAGGCGACGTCGAGCGTGGACACACGCACCGAGCTCGCCATCGGCCGTGCTATGGATGCGCTCATGCGCGGGCGCACGAGCTTTGTGATCGCGCACCGTCTGTCGACGATCGTCGATGCCGACCTCATCCTGGTCATGGATCACGGCAATATCATCGAGCAGGGTACGCACAAGGAGCTGCTGGCTGCCGAGGGCGCTTATGCCGACCTCTACCTAAGCCAGTTCGCATAAGGTGACAAAGGGTCAGTCCCGCATGTCACATCGAAAAGAAGGCGCGCCGGGAGCGGATTCCCTGGCGCGCCTTTTGTGTTGGCGTTCATGCTGTGGCGGTTGCCCGCGGCCCTAGCGCTCGTCCACGAGCTTGGCGACGAGGGCTTTGAGCTCGGCCACCTCTTGCTCGAGTTCCTTGACGCGACGGGCGTTTTCGGTGATGCCCTGACGGTTGAGGGCGCTCTGCTCGGCGGCATCGTCGGGCATGTACTCGCGATGCTGCTTGGCGTCGAAGCTCTCCTCGAACACGCGGCAGCCGTTGCGCTTGATGATGCGCCCGGGCACGCCCACGACGGTGCAGTTGTCGGGCACGTCCTTGACGACGACCGAGTTGCCGCCGATCTTGACGTTGTTGCCGATGCGGATGTTGCCGAGCACCTTGGCGCCCGTGCCCACCGTGACATTGTTGCCCAGGGTGGGGTGACGCTTGCCGGTCTCGTTGCCGGTGCCGCCGAGCGTGACGCCCTGGTAGAGCACACAGTTGTCGCCCACAATGGTGGTCTCGCCGATGACGACGCCCATGGCGTGGTCGATAAAGAAGTGCTTGCCAATCTGCGCGGCAGGGTGAATCTCGACGCCGGTGATGTGGCGGGTGATTTGCGAGAGCACGCGGGCGAGCGAGCGATGACCGTGCTCCCACAGCCAGTGCTCGGGCACGTGGTTCCACTTGGCGTGCAGGCCAGGATAGGAAAGAAAGATGACCAGACCGTTTTGCGCGGCGGGGTCCTGCGCCTGGACGGTCTTGATGTCCTCGCGAATGGTGTTGATAAAGCTCACCGGCCGCCCTCCCTTAGCGCCATGGCAATGCGATTCAATAAAGTATAGCGATTCGCTAGGGATTAAAAAGGACAATCTTGGCGGCTTTGCGCTACAAGTGTCAGTTATGCAAACTTGCTGGTAATGGAGTCATGCTTTTGTGGGGTTGCGCACGAGGGGGCACCGCAACCGTATACTGGTCAACTTGGACGTATCCGCGCCCACAACTGAGAGGTTTTACTTCATGGGTTTCATCAATTTTATTGCCGAGCTGCTTAAGGACCCGCGCACCGCGATCGCCAGCTGGATCGCCGCCGGCCCGCTTATGGCCTACGGCTGCGTGTTCCTGATCATCTTTATCGAGACGGGCGTGGTGTTCTTCCCGTTCCTTCCCGGTGATTCGCTGCTGTTCGCCTCGGGTTTCTTTGCCCACAACGGCGGCTTTAACATCGTGGCGCTTCTGGCCACCGCATGGGCCGCTGCCATTTTGGGCGATCAGTGCAACTTTATGATCGGTCACTTCTTTGGCCGCAAGATCATCGCTTCGGGCAAGGTCAAGGCCATGACGCCCGAGCGCATCAAAAAGTCCGAGGACTTCTTGGACAAGTGGGGTCACCTGGCCATCTTCCTGGGTCGCTTCTTCCCGTTTATCCGCACCTTTGTGCCCTTTATCGCTGGCATGGGCGGCATGCACTGGCGCAACTTTGTCGTCTTTAACGTGCTGGGCGGCATTACCTGGTCGACGGTCTTTACGCTGCTGGGCTATTTCTTTGGCGGCATCCCCTTTGTGCAGGAGCACTTTGAGCTGCTGATTATCGGCATCGTCGCCGTGTCGATTATCCCGACCGTGGTCGGCCTGGTTAAGGCAAAGCTCGGTAAAAAGAACGCCTAGTCCGAGCTTGTTTTCGGATGTTAATTCCAAGGCCCGTCATCGGATTCGATGGCGGGCCTTTTGTGTTGAAGGCAAATGAAAATACTTTACTTAGTTAAAGAAAAGCGTTTTATCAGACGCGTACGGGGAGTACAATCTCGTGCATGCGAATCGACGTGCCATCGGCTTTGATGCTGCTCGCGTGTCCCGTCCGGCTCTACGCTCCGGGCGTGCGACGTTGCGACGCGGTCGGCCTCGGTCCTTGCGTGCGGGTTCGCGAGTTTGCAACTGTGTATGTAAGGAGCGACATATGACTGTCGAGAAGAAAGATATCGATTGGGGTAGCCTCGGCTTTGGCTACATGAAGACCGATTACAGCTACGAGGCCCATTGGAAGGACGGCGAGTGGGACGAGGGCGGCCTGACCACCGACCACACCTTGCATGTCTCCGAGTGCGGCGGCATCTTCCATTACTGCCAGGAGGTCTTTGAGGGCCTGAAGGCCTACACCGCCGAGGACGGCAGCATCGTCTGCTTCCGTCCCGACATGAACGCCGAGCGTATGTACAACTCTGCGCAGCGCCTCGAGATGCCCCCGTTCCCCAAGGACAAGTTCGTTGAAGCCGTCAAGCAGGTCGTTTCTGCCAACGCCGCCTGGGTTCCGCCCTTCGGTTCCGGTGCGACCCTGTACGTGCGTCCGTTTATGATCGGCTCCGGTGACGTGATCGGCGTGGCTCCCGCTCCTGAGTACACGTTCCGCATTCTCGTGACCCCGGTCGGTCCGTACTTTAAGGGTGGCCTCAAGCCCGTCAAGCTGCGCGTTTCCGAGTATGACCGTGCGGCACCTCACGGTACCGGCAACATCAAGGCCGGCTTGAACTACGCCATGTCCCTCAAGCCCACGATGGAGGCCCATCGCGAGGGCTATGCCGAGAACCTGTATCTCGACTCCGAGTCCCGCACCTATGTCGAGGAGACCGGTGGCGCCAACGTCCTGTTCGTGAAGGAGGACGGCACCCTCGTCGTTCCTCAGTCGCACACCGACTCCATCCTGCCCTCTATCACCCGTCGCTCGCTCGTTCAGGTCGCTCAGGACCTGGGCATGACCGTTGACCAGCGTCCCGTCGAGTGGGCCGAGGTCAAGGCCGGTACCTTTGTCGAGTGCGGCCTGTGCGGCACCGCTGCCGTCATCTCCCCGGTTGGCGAGATCGACAACAAGGTTTACGGCGCCGACGAGACCGTGACCTTCCCGGCTGGCTACACCGAGATCGGTCCTGTGATGAAGAAGCTCCGCGAGACCCTGACTGGTATCCAGTCTGGTGCTGTTGAGGATAAGCACAACTGGGTTTACACCGTCGCGTAAGCTGTCTTAGCTGTCCGGCCCGAGGGCGACCTTCCTTTCCGGCGCGTCCTCGGACATGAAAGAACCTCCGCTGCGCACTTCGTGCGGCGGAGGTTTTTTCGTCCCGCGGAGTGCGCCGGAAAGGAAGGCCGCGCTTTTGTTTTGGTTCGCGCCATGTGGGGGTGGTGGCGACGTGCATTTTTGCGAGTATTCTGCAATCGAAGGCCCCTGCATACCGACCTCGGGCAAAAAATCGGGAGTTCTCGATGTTTTCTACGGATGATGGGCGGGGTTATGGGCTGACAGCGTTTGATTTGCAGGGATATTTGCGCTCTTTGGCATTTATCGCGGTGCCCGAAGCCCTTGGTTATGTTGAATACTCCTAAAAATGCACGGCGCTTAGAGGGGAACCTTTGCGAAAAAGGAAACCGCCCCGTCGAAGTATGCATTCGACGGGGCGGTTTATGCATTTGGCCGATTAAGGATGCGCTGTCAAACTACTAGAACTTGACGGTCGGGGCCTGGCGGGCTGCTTCGGCGGCCTCGAAGCCCTGGCGCTCCTTAAACTGGAAGATGCCGGCAAAGATGACAGCCGGGAACGTCTGAATGGCGTTGTTGTAGCTGAGCACGCAGTCGTTGTAGCTCTGGCGTGCATAGCTAATCTTGTTCTCGGTATCCTCGAGCGATGCCTGCAGCTGCGTAAAGTTGGTGTTTGCCTTAAGATCGGGATAGGCCTCGGCTACGGCGAAGAGCTGGCGCAGCGCACCGGTCAGCACGTTGTCGGCTTCCATCTTGGCCTCGGGCGTGGTGGCCTTGACGGCGGTGTTACGCGCGCTGATCACGGCGGAGAGCGTCTCCTGCTCGTGCTTGGCGTAGCCCTTGACGGTCTCGACCAGGTTGGGGATCAGGTCGTTGCGGCGCTGCAGCTGCGTGTCGATGTTCTGCCAGGCGTTATCGATGCGGTTACGCTTGGTGACCATGTTGTTGTAGATGCCGGCGATGGCGCAGACAATCACAATGACAACAACGATGCCGATGATGACGGTAATCATGATGTCTCCGTTTCGAATGGCCGCGGCGGCATGCGCCAGCTGCCGTTGGTATAACGCTACTAGTATACCCGCAACGTTTTGTCGTGCCGAACTTTCCGGTAAGCGTTATGTTTTCGGCGGGGTCGGCACCGGGGTAAAACGCGCGAGGTACAGGTGTAAGATATGCGACAGATTGACGAGTGTTGTCTTTGCCCTGAGGATGGCGATACCAGTGGACCTTCGCATTAAGAAAACCTACCGTGCCCTGTTCGATGCCTTCACCGAGCTTCTCGAGGAGCATCGTTTTGAGGACCTGACGGTTGCCATGCTGTGCGACCGCGCCATGATTCGCCGCACGACGTTCTACAAGCACTTTCGCGACAAGAACGATTACTTTGCCTTTTATATCGATGAGCTCATGTCGGGCTTGCCGCAAAAACAGCCCGATGAGGCCGGCGCGGTATCTGCCGAGGACGTGCGCGCGCTTCGGCACGCGATTTTGGACGATGCCATGGATTTGATTCTGGCGCACGAGCAGCTCATGGATAACATATTGGCAAGCAGCATGTCGGGCATGTTGACCAACGTTATTTGCGACCGCATTGCCCGCTCCATCCGCGAGCGTGTGATGAACGTGCTTGCCGAGGATGCCCTGGCCCCCGTGTCACTCGAGACGACGTCTGAGTTTGTCGCCGGCGGTATTATTCGACTATTCACGATATGGTGGGAATCGGGCCACGATCTTGAGCGTCGACCTGAGATAGCCGACGTGGTCGATGCGCTGTTTGAGCGGACCATGACACCGGTGCATCACTAAAAGTGGCGGAGAGAGGGGGATTCGAACCCCCGGAACGCTCTCGCGCTCAACGGTTTTCAAGACCGCCGCATTCAACCGCTCTGCCATCTCTCCGTGAGTCGTAATGATAGCATCGTTTTGAATTTGCAACAGGGAAGGCGAACGATGACGATCACCGAAATCGACGAGAAGTTCATGCGCGAGGCGTTGGCGGAGGCGCGAGCCGCCGCGGCGGTGGGCGAGGTGCCCATCGGAGCCGCGGTGGTGCGCGACGGCGAGATCGTCGCGAGGGCGCATAATCGTCGCGAGCTCGACCAGGACCCTTCGGCGCATGCAGAGTTCGCGGCCCTGTGCGCCGCTGCCCAGGCGCTTGGCCGCTGGCGCCTTTCCGACTGTACGGTCTACGTGACGCTCGAACCCTGCTGCATGTGCGCGGGGCTTATGGTCAACGCGCGCGTGGGGCGCTGCGTGTATGGCGCGAGCGACGCCAAGGCGGGTGCGTTGGGATCCCTATACGATTTGAATGCCGATTCGCGCCTGAATCATCGGTTTAACGTGACGGCTGGCGTGCTGGCAGACGAGTGTCGTGAGGTGTTGAGCGGCTATTTTAGTGGGTTGCGTGGCACCGATGGTACTGGCTGCGGTTGCGGGGCCGATCTTGAGGCACATGCCGCTCATGCCGAGGCGCTCGCGTGTGCCGAAGAAATCGCCGTTGAGGTGGTCGATTTTGGTGCCGCGTGCCGCCGGCCCCGCCGTGTGCTGTTGGCGATCGACTCCTTTAAGGGTAGCGTTTCGAGCGCGCAGGCGGAGGCGGCGGTTGCCGAAGGCGTGCGCCGTGTGTGGTCCGATGCCCAGGTGGCCACGTTGCCGCTGGCAGATGGTGGTGAGGGAACGCTCGATGCCGTTGCCGCTTGCGGTGGCGAGTTTGTGACCTGCGAGGTTGCGGGCCCCTTGGGCGATCGCGTGTCTGCACGGATGTTGGTGGACGGCGAGCGCGGGTTCGCTGTGATTGAGATGGCCGAGGCGGCCGGCATTGGGTATTCGCCTTGCACGGAGTTGTCGGCGCTGGCTGCTACAACCTATGGCGTGGGCGAGCTCATGCTTCGCGCGGTTCGCATGGGCGCAAAGACTATCTATATTGGCTTGGGCGGCAGTGCCACCAACGACGGTGGCGCCGGCATGCTGCAGGCGCTGGGCGCGCGTGTGGTCGATGATCAGGGCTGCGATGTCGCCCCCGGTCTTGCCGGCCTTGAGCAGGTGGCGAGCGTTGATTTGGCGCCAGCGCTTCGGGCACTGAACGGCGTGCGTGTCGTGGTGCTTTCCGATGTCGAGAACCCACTCGTGGGACGCCGAGGTGCCCTAGCGGTGTTCGGTGGGCAGAAGGGCCTGCCGACAGATGATACCGAGGCGCTACGCAGGTACGACAGTTGGATGGTCGGCTACGGTCGTTTGCTCGATGCGGCGATTGCCGGAGCTCGAGCCCAGGGGTTGATGCGCACACCCGAGGGCGCACGGACATTTGGCTCGGTGCTCGGCGTGCCCGGTGCCGGTGCTGCGGGCGGCCTAGGTGCTGCGCTGCTGGCGCTCGGTGCGGAGCTGCGCTCTGGCGTGGAGACGGTGCTCGATCTGGTTGGGTTTGACGAGCGCGTGCGCGATGTCGACCTGGTCATTACAGGCGAGGGCAATATGGATGAGCAATCCGCCGCCGGCAAGGCGCCGGTGGGTGTGGCCTGCCGTGCGAAGCGATATGGCAAGCCGGTGGCCGCTGTCGTGGGCGGTCGTGCCGACAACCTGGATGCGGTGTACGAGCAGGGTATCGACTTGGTTTTGCCGATTTGCCGCAAGCCCATGGATCTGGAGCAGGCACTCGATCTGCAAGAAGCCACAACCAACCTCATCTGTGCCGGCGAGGCGGCTGCCCAAGCCTATGACCTCGCTCGCCTCTAAAACCCATCCCTCCAATAACTTGCGGTGAAATACGGAGTGTTTTTGCCTTTAAGGTGCCAATTCAGTCCGTATTCCACCGCAACTTCGTGAATGGTCATCCGAGGCTGGCCGCCTTGGGCCTTGGGTCGGACCTTCCGCCACGAAATGCGGCCATCTACTACGTTAAACCGGCCACCTTCGACCATCCCGGAATTTGCAAAAACAAAACCGCGGGTAGAAAGCTTGCCGATTTTCGAAAAAGTCGGCTATGGTCGACCCCTGCGACCTAAACGTAGTAGATGGGCCCTTTTCGTGGCACAGCACCAGATCAGTCTATTTAGGACGGGGCTTCCTTGACTACTTTCGCCACCCTGATGCCCCACCAGTCAAAAAGTAGTCAAAAAGCCCCGCCCCAAATTAGCTACCTTGCTCTGGCGGGCGGGAGCGGGTAAGATATACCGAGCGCCTAGCGCGTTCGATGGGTTCGGATGACGACATGTTCCGAATCTGGTCAGGTCCGGAAGGAAGCAGCCATAAGGAGCCTCTGTCGGGCATCCGAATCCATCGAGCGCACGGGCGCTTTTTTGGTGCCGCGATGCGGTCCCGGTGCCGGCGGGCTGTTTGGTGTCTCGCTGGTCCTCGGCTTTGCCTGCGG
>ERZ773146.2855-NODE-2855-length-11346-cov-8.829422_pt1 | contig 11346 bp, 12 predicted proteins | sample MGYA00580847_ERZ773146 | MGnify/ENA primary metagenome ERZ773146 (study PRJEB29015, sample SAMEA2737830) | human gut metagenome | biome: human gut; feature: human-associated habitat; material: faeces | place: China | collected 2012 ...
GAAACGAAGTTTCCTATACGATAAAAAACGCCGTCCGTATCTGTCGCGGGCGGCGTCTTTTACTGTCATTCTATTTTGCTTCTTTAAAGCCGTCCAGAAGTCCCTGTTTTTCACGCCGTACCACCATCGGTTTTCCGGTTCCTTCTACCGCTTCTTTTGTAATTACGCACTGTGTAATGCTCGGATCGGAAGGGATCTGATACATCACATCCATCATCGTCTTTTCCATGATGGAGCGAAGTCCTCTGGCGCCTGTCTTTCTCTCCAGCGCGAGGTCAGCGATCTTTTCAATCGCTTCCTTCTCAAAGGAAAGCTTTACATGGTCGAATCCAAAGAGCTTCTGATACTGCTTGATCAGCGCATTCTTCGGCTCCATGAGGATTCGGATCAATGCCTCTCTGTCCAGTCCCTCCAGCGCTACCGTAATCGGCACGCGTCCGACGAACTCCGGAATCAGTCCGAACTTCACCAGATCCTGCGGAGTTACATCCGCATACAGCTCGCCTGCCTTGCGCTCTACGTTGGAAGAAATCTGTGCGTTGAAGCCGATGCTCTTTTTGTCCAGTCTGGATTCCACGATCCGCTCGATGCCGTCAAAGGCGCCGCCGCAGATGAACAAAATGTTCGTCGTGTCAATCGGAATCAGCTCCTGCTGCGGGTGCTTCCGTCCGCCCTGGGGAGGAACACTCGCTACTGTGCCTTCCATGATCTTCAGCAGTGCCTGCTGTACGCCCTCTCCCGAAACGTCGCGGGTAATCGATACGTTTTCACTTTTCTTCGTGATCTTGTCGATTTCATCCAAATATACAATACCGAGCTGTGCCCGTTCAATATCATAATCAGCCGCCTGAATCAGCTTTAACAGGATGTTTTCAACATCCTCACCGACATATCCGGCTTCCGTCAGCGTCGTCGCATCTGCGATCGCAAACGGTACGTTGATGATCTTCGCCAGAGACTGTGCAAGATATGTCTTGCCGCTGCCGGTAGGTCCCAGCATAATAATGTTGGACTTCTGCAGCTCAACACCATCGTCGTCCGCCCCGGCTGTCACTCTTTTATAATGGTTATATACAGCAACGGACAGCACCTTTTTGGCCTCTTCCTGACCGATCACATAATCATCGAGGAATTCTTTGATCTGCACCGGTTTCAGCAGGTTGATCTGTTTGGGATCTTCCTCCTGCGGTTCTTCTTCATTTTCCTCTTCGATGATTTCGGCACAGATGTCCACGCACTCATCGCAGATATATACGCCGTCCGGACCAGCAATCAGCTTATGCACCTGATCCTGTGTCTTGTGGCAGAAGGAACATCTCACCTGGTCATCAGAAAATCTGCCTGCCATATCGTTCTCCTATCTATTTCTTATTTCAAATAATCCTCGTGGGAAGTGATAATCATATCGATCAGGCCATATTCCTTGGCTTCTTCTGCGGTCTTCCAGTTATCTCTTTCGGTGTCCGCAGCGATCACTTCGTACTCTTTTCCAGTATTCTCCGCAAGAATTCTGTTCATTCTCTCTTTTGTTTTTAATATATGCTTCGCGTTGATTTCAATATCAGTCGCCTGTCCCTGTGCGCCGCCCAGAGGCTGATGGATCATGATTTCCGCATTCGGGAGGGCCATTCTCTTGCCTTTCGTGCCGCCTGCCAGCAAAAAGGCTCCCATGCTTGCCGCCATACCGATACAGATCGTAGAGACATCGCATTTGATAAATTTCATCGTATCATAAATTGCCATACCGGCAGGAATAGAGCCGCCGGGGCTGTTGATATACAGATGGACATCCTTGTCCGGATCTTCGGATTCCAGGAAAAGAAGCTGAGCCACAACGAGGCTCGCCGTTACATCGTTTACTTCCTCACCCAGGAAAATAATTCTTTCTTTGAGCAGTCTGGAATAAATGTCATAGGAACGTTCTCCGCGGCTTGTCTGTTCGATTACATAAGGTACTAAACTCATATCTGAGCACTCTCCTTTCACAAGGGGTATGCCAGAGCAGTTAAGAGACCCTGCTCTGGCATACACAAAACCCTGCGGTTTTCTTTTTTATTGCAGCAGGAAACTGCCCCGCTGTCGGATTTGATCTGTTTCCAATCTTATCCCATGGCATTGTCTTTTGCAACAAATCCAGCTGATATTTAAGAAATATTTTAGATCATGTTCGAATCGTTCGCAGTTTGAAATTATTTTTCTACTGCTTCGCTTACAACAAAATCTACAGCCTTGCGGACAGCCAGATCTTCCATGATCTGCTTCTTGCCCTGCTCACCCATCAGCTCTTTGATCTTGTCTGCTTCCATCTTGTAGCCTTCTGCCATGCGCTTTACTTCTGCATCGAAATCTTCTTCCGTAGCTTCGATATTCTCAGCAGCTGCAACCGCTTCCAGAACCAGTCTGGATTTGATTCTGCGCTCCGCCTGAGGTTTTACCTGCTCCATCATGTGCTCGTAGGTAAGACCGGTGAACTGGAAGTACTGCTCCAGGTTCAGACCCTGCATCTGCAGTCTCTGACCGAACTCGTCGATGGTCTGTCTCTGCTGAGTCTCTACCATAGCGTCCGGGATCTCCATCTGCGCATTCTCTACGATTGCGTCGATGACAGCGTCTTCCTTAGCGCCCTTAGCGTCTGCTTCTTTCTTTGCAAGCAGGCTCTTCTTGATATCTTCTTTGTACTCAGCCAGGGTTTCAAACTCGGAAACCTCGCCTGCGAACTCGTCGTTTAATTCAGGAAGCTGTTTTTCCTTTACTTCCTTAACAGTTACCTTGAACTGTGCAGGCTTGCCAGCCAGCTCGCTTGCATGGTACTCTTCAGGGAAGGTTACGTTTACTTCGCACGCTTCGCCTGCGTTCTTGCCGATCAGCTGCTCTTCGAAGTCGCCGATGAAGGAATGGGAACCGATCGTCAGATTGTAGTTGGTGCCCTTGCCGCCTTCGAAGGCTACGCCGTCGATGAAGCCTTCATAGTCGATTACAGCGATGTCGCCATCCTGTACAGGACGCTCCACAACTACAGTTCTGGAGTTGTTTTCCTGCTGCTGCTTTAAGTCAGCCTCAACCTCTTCGTCGGTTACGGAAACTTCTACCTTGTCAACCTCAACGCCCTTATACTGACCCAGGGTTACTTCCGGCTTTAATGCAACCTCTGCAGTAAAGATAAAGGATTTGCCCTCTTCGATCTGGGTAACGTTGATCTTAGGAGAAGAAACGATGGTCTCTTCACATTCTTCCAGCGCTTTTTCATATGCTTCCGGAATCAGGGCATTGGCAGCATCTTCGTAAAATACACCCTTGCCGTACATCTGCTCGATCATCTTCTTGGGAACCTTGCCCTTACGGAAACCGGGTACGGAGATTTTGCTTTTGTTTTTCTGGTAAGCATCTTCCAGTGCCTTGGAAAATTCATCTGCGGAAACCTCAATGGTCAGTTTCGCCATGTTCTTTTCAAGTTTTTCAACCTGTAAACTCATTGTATAAGTCCTCCTCGTGTTGCTTTTGTCCGTCTGACGGATATTCCAGTGAGCCGCCGGTACAAAAGCGTTTTTATAAAAAGACGCACAACCGCATCAAACTCACTACAGTCATTGTACGATTATATCATAAGGTGTTTTAAAATGCCAGTTTTTTTTGACAGTCTCCCGATTTTATGCTATTGTTAAGACAATTCGTGCTGACCCTAAAGATTTTTGCCGCAGTTTTTCGGATTGCGGGCTGATTTTCTGCGGGAGAAGGCGTACACAGGAGGCAAATCTATGGACAACCGCGTAGCCCTGATTGGAATTATGGTGGAAAATCCCGATTCGATCGAAACGATGAACCGTATTTTGCATGAATACGGACAGTATATTATCGGACGGATGGGACTGCCTTACCGGGAGCGCGGTCTTTCTATTATCAGCATTGTTCTCGACGCGCCTATGAACCAGATCAGCAGCCTGTCCGGCAAGCTCGGCATGCTGGACGGCATCAGTACGAAAACCATCTATCAAAATCTGAAAAAGGAGACATGATTATGAAAAAGTTTGGTTCCCTGCTGATGAGCGCCCTGCTGTGCGCATCCCTGCTCGCAGGCTGCTCATCTTCCGCTTCCGTTTCGCAAAGCACCGTTCCCGAAACCATCAGCACTGCCGAAGGCGCTATCGAAACCGGCTCCGAGGAAGTTTCTTTAGAAGAAATGACTGCTGCCAAAACAGAGACCTCGACCGAAGCCCTGGAGGAAAGCTCTGACGACACCGTTGTCCGCATAGGCGGTCTCAAGGGTCCTACCACAATGGGACTGGTCAAGCTCATGGACGATGTCCAAAACGGCACTGCCGCAAATAACTACGAATTCACAATGGTGACCGCTGCCGACGAACTGACCGGTCTGGTTGCTTCCGGCAAGATCGACATCGCCCTGCTGCCCGCAAACGTCGCTTCTGTCCTGTATCACAAGACAGAGGGTAAAGTTTCCGTAATCGATATCAACACCCTCGGCGTTTTATATCTGGTATCCGGCGATTCTTCTATCAGCTCGATTGAAAACCTGTCCGGCAAAACCGTTTATCTGCCCGGCAAAGGCACAACCCCGGAATATGTGCTCCGCTATCTGATCTCTGCATCCGGTCTTTCCGGCGAAGCCGTGACCCTCGAATTTAAGTCCGAGGCATCCGAGGTTGCCGCAGTTCTCGCAGAAGATCCCAATGCGATCGGTCTGCTTCCACAACCTTTTGTAACTGCTGCCATCGCCCAGAACGACAGCCTGTCCGTTGTCCTTGACCTGACAAAAGTATGGGACAGCCTGCAGGAGGATGGTTCCAACAGCCGTCTCGTGACCGGCGTTTCAATCGTCAACAACGAGTTTTTAGCCGCACACAAAGATCTTGTAGATACGTTTTTAACGGAGCACGAGGCTTCGATCGCCTATACTGCAGCCGATCCTGAAGGTGCTGCTGCCCTGATCGAAAAGGCAGGCATCGTCGCAAAAGCTGCCATCGCACAGAAAGCACTGCCCGCCTGCAACATCACCTATCTCGACGGACAGGACATGAAGGATGCGTTAAACGGCTATCTGTCCGTACTGCTTTCGCAGAACCCACAGTCCGTTGGCGGTTCCCTGCCGGAGGATGATTTCTATTATCTGCGGTAAAAAAATGTGCTTCGGCACATTCTTGCGCCGAGTGCGCATCCTCGCGGAGCGTTTCTTATCATATGGAAACAAAGTTTCCATATGATAAGAAGTTACAGCTGCATCCCGCGCTTTTGCGTGCGGCTGCAGCTGTTTTGATATGGAGCATTTTTTATGAATAAAAAAAAAGGATTCCCGAAGCTTTTCAAAAAGCTCGGCATATACGCATTCTGGCTGCTCGTCTGGCAGCTGCTCGCTGTTTTCTTTCACAATGATATCCTGCTCGTCGGCCCGTCAAAAACGCTTCGGACCTTTTTTTCATGTCTGATCACCGCCGGGTTCTGGCGTTCCATCTGGTTTTCGATTTCCCGCATCTGCATTGGATTTTTCCTCGCCATGCTGTTCGGCATCCTGACCGGGGCGCTCTCCTGCCGCTTCCGGATTGTCGGGGAATTTCTGGAACCGCCAATTCAGTTTATGAAATCTATCCCGGTCGCGTCATTTGTCATCCTCGCCCTGATCTGGACCGGTTCGAAAAACCTTTCGATCCTGATTTCTTTCCTGGTTGCCTATCCGATTCTGCACATCAACACGGTCAGCGGCTTAAAAAGCACCGACCCGAAACTTTTGGAAATGGCGCAGGTTTTTCGCGTTCCTTTCCATAAAAAAGTCTTTTACCTGTACCGTCCGGCGCTGTCTCCCTATCTGATCAGCGCCTGTAAATCGGCGCTCGGCATGGCATTTAAATCCGGCATCGCCGCTGAGGTTATCGGTGTCCCCGACTTTTCCATCGGTGCAAACCTCTATGAAGCAAAAATTTATCTCGACACGGCTTCTTTGTTTGCCTGGACGCTCGCGATCATTCTTATCGCCTCCTGTTTTGAAAAAATTCTGCTCCGGCTCATGACTGCTGCCGGCGGAAAGGGGAACACTGTTCATGAAAAACAATGATCTGATTCTGCAAAAGCTTTCCAAATCCTATCACGGACAGGTCGTCTTTTCCGATCTAAGCCTCGCGCTTTCTCCCGGAAACGCCTATTGTCTCATGGCTCCGTCCGGCACAGGAAAAACAACGCTTTTTCGCATCCTGATGGGTCTGGAAACACCGGACAGCGGCACAATAGATGGACTAAAAAATCTCAAAATTTCCGCTGTTTTTCAGGAGGATCGGCTGCTGGAGGGCTACGATGTCCTGACAAATCTCCGTTTTGTGTGCAGGCAGCGCCTTTCCGACGCAGAACTTTCTGCCTACGCTGCAACCCTTTTGCCGCAAAATGCCCTGTCCCAGCCGGTATGCGAATTTTCCGGCGGCATGAAGCGCCGATTGTCTTTGCTGCGCGCCCTGCTTGTTCCCTTCGACCTTTTAATTTTAGATGAACCCTTCAACGGTTTGGACAGCGAAAACCGCAAAAAAGCAGCTGCGCTCGTCCGCAACCGCGCACAGGACAAAATTCTTCTGTTTGCTGCTCATACAAAAGAGGACGCTGCGCTTTTGGGTGCAGAAATTCTCTGCCCGTTCGATTCCTATTGTTCTGTGTAAATCAGTCGTTCCAAAGGAAACTAAAATGACAAAAATTTCCATTATAATTCCCTGTATCCGGAACATACTAAGCTCAAGATAAGCAAACGTGACACTGATCCATCGACCGGACAGGCAGCTGCAGAGCCAACGTTCCATCCGATGACAGAGTCTCTGCAGCTTATCTGAAACCCAACAGCAGAAAATAATGGAGGTGACTAATCATGGCAACGAATTCTGGTAAATCCAATAGAGTGGAAGTTCCTGAGGCGAAGGCCGCACTGGAACGCTTCAAAACTGAGGTTGCGTCCGAGCTTGGCGTTAACTTAAAGGAAGGCTACAATGGTGACCTGACTTCCAAGGAAGCCGGCTCCATCGGCGGCGAGATGGTTCGCAGAATGATCAAGAAGCAGGAAGAATCCATGAAATAAAGAGCATTTCATGAAATAAAAAGCATTTCATGAAATAAAGATCATTTCATGAATAAAAAATAATTTCAGCCGTCCGGTAAATATCTGCCGGGCGGCTGTTTTGGTTTGTTCTTATTAAAAGGACGGTGCACTATACCGTCTGTTTTTTCTTTCTGCGCTGTGCCATCTGCTCGTGGAATTCCTCGAGGGTCGCACGCCCTTCCTGCGTAACCGGTTTGACCCATTTGCCGCTCGCAGTATAGCATAGCTCGAACACCAGACGGATCAGCTCATCTGTATACAAAAAGGCGAACACGGCCAGGAACGGCAGATGCAGAACCATGCCTGCAACCCAGGTTGCAGGTACGCTGATCGTATACAGACAGATAATTTCCAAAACGGTCCCAAAAATTGCCTCGCCGCCTGCGCGGTAACAGGTATTCATAATGTAGTTACAGGTTCGCACGGTTCCCGCTGCCAGATAAATGAGCAGCATATATTTTCCATATTCCATAGCCTCTGCTCCTAATCCGAACAAAGACAACAGCGGGCGGTTGAAGATCACACCAACCAGACAGATACCAAATGTGATCGCCGGGCAGAGGATCGTGAACCCTTTCACATACTGATAGCCCTTCATATGCCGTCCTGCACCAATCTCCTTGCCGACCACAACGCTGCTGGCATCCGCCAGTCCTCCGAAGAAGGCATAAACAAAGCCCTCCAGAACACGGAACGCTGCCATTGCGGCGATCGCACTCTCCGACTGTCTTCCGATCACGATATTGATCAGCATCTGACCGATGCCGTAAAACAGCTCATTGCACAGAATCGGAAAACATTTGGACAGATAGGTTCCGGCAAATCCTTCTCCCCAGTGGAACATTTCCTGTACATGCAGGGTAACCGTCTTTTTATCTTTCAGCAAAAACACTGTCAGGATGATCAGATTGACAATGCCGGAAACCAGCGTGCCTACCGCCGCGCCTGCCGCTCCCATTTGCGGCATGCCGAACCGTCCGTAGATCAGAATCCAGTTCAGGACAAAATTGACTACCAGCGCAACTGCGGAAGAAACGAGGGGAATCTTGACGCGCTCCGTCGCCCGCATCAGAAAGCTGATGATCACCGCCAGTACCTGCAGCGGATAAGCAAAGCCAACGATCCGGATATAGGGAATCGCCACTTCTATAATATTTTTCTTATCTGTATAAATCCCAAGCAAAAATTCCGGCTTTGTCACCGCTACTGCTCCGAACAAAAGACCGACAAGCAGCATAAAGCTCATGGAAAGCCCAAAGGTTTTGTTGATGCCCTTTTCACTTCTGGCACCCCAATACTGGGAAAAGAACAAAAGCGCGCCTCCTGCAAATCCGAAATAGCAGGAGAAAAACAGCGACGAAATCTGCGAGCAGATGCCGACCGCCGCGACCGATAGCTCTCCCATGCTTCCGATCATGATTGTATCCACCATGCTCGCCGTCGTAGACAATAAATTCTGAAACGCGATCGGCAGTGCAATGGTATAGACTGCCTGTGCAAATACGTTCCAGCTGATTCTTTTCTCTCTCATCTAATACCCCTTATCTGTCGTATTTTTGTCGATGGTATCCCCTCAGTATATCATCAGAATGAAAACTCCAACGCCGTTGTGTCCCATCCGCCGGACATTGCAAAACGGGAGACTATTATTTTCATTCTACTCTCATCCTTTCTCCGGATCAAGCGTAAAATCTGTTTTTCCCGACAATTCCAGATCCAGCATCTGCGCCAGTGGAACACAGGAATTCATACACTCCTCATAGGTGTTGGTCTGCGCCCCCATTTCAATCAATAGATACCTCTGCTTTAAGTGCATGTTGTAACGGTAGCCTTTCAAATAAATCCTGCGGGTCAGCCCCGGGTAATACTCGTTGCACAGCACCTGCATCTGGAACGAAAATGCGAGATTATCCGCAATATTTTTATTCGGAAGCGAATCAATGTCCCCGAGCCGTCTCGTTCTGGACAGTCCGTTGAAAAACATGAAGCGCGCCATTTTTTTGCCGCCGATCTCCGTCACGAGCCGCGTTCCTTCTGCCACTTCGTCCCGGTGCAGGTCGATCACCACCTCAATCGACGGGTTTTCCTTCAAAATCGCTTCCAACGCCGGAAGGGAATTGGAATAGGCATAATCCCTTTTTTCCACGTCATACTGTCCCATATGATGCATCACGTTATAGCCATACTGTTTGCGAAGAATTTCCGCCAGCACCTCCCCGACGCCCATAATTCCGGTCTGCGCGTTTCCCGGAATCGAATCGACAAAGGTTTCCTGCGAATGGGTATGATAAATCAAAATCTGCGGCTGGTCGTCCGTCCGCTTCTGTACGGAAAGCACCCTGCCAAGCAGCGCCTTTTGATTCAACTGCGTCTCGTCCGCCGCGGTTGCCGGATCGATCGCATAAAATTCCCGCACCAGCGCATCATAACTCGTAAGCTCCGACCAGTTGTAAGTACGCTGCTTCTCCGGGAGAAAGGCTGTAAAATCGCCGATGCCGGAGCTATTTGCTGTGTCGCCGGTTTCGTTTTGACTATCGCCAGGTCTGGTTTCGATCCCGCCGCTGCTTTGCCCTTCGCGGTCGGATGCAGCACTGCTCCCGTCGGTTTCGCTGCCGTCCGCCACGCCGTTTTGTCCGCTTTTTTGTCCGCCCGCCTGCTCATTTTCCAACCGTGCAAGCTCTTCAAGCGATAGGTTCCTGCCATCCGTCGGCACATTTTTTTCTGTATCGTCACCGCTCATCCCGGTGTATTCGTCTCTCCCTTCCGCCAGCAGAATCTTTTCCACCATATCAGAATTTTCCTGCGCCAGCTGCGCGGTTTTTGTTTTGCTCTGATAACCGAGAAACGGAAAAATCCATCCGGACACAGAGAGCCTGCCGTTGTCCCCTGCCGCTGCGATCACCGGACAGAGGGCATTTAAAAGCTCCAGCTCTGCATCCTCCATCAAAAGCTCCCTGAAATTTCGTTCCTCTGCGCGCGGAAACGTAAGAAAAACAATTCCGGCTATCACAATGGCGATTACTGCCCGATATCTGTTTTTTTTCGGTCTGTCTTTTTTCCCCATGCTGCAATATATGCGCACAGAAAGGCTGGAATCACTTTTCCCGGCTCAGTACCTGATTGGTTCGCCATCACTTTTCCTAACCAAGCACCTGGCTGGTTCGTAATCACCCTTCCGGATTCAATGCCGGTTGGTTCGCCATCACCCTTCCGGGTTCAGCGCCCGGTTGATTCCATCCGACACGATTTCGCTCAGATACAAAATTGTCTCATCGATGTCCTTTCCGGTCACATACATATTGTTCAGACCGGACAGTGCCTGTGGATGTTCGCGATTTTGAAGCAACGCAGAATCGTTTTCCCGTTCCATCTCCCGCAGCGCGTCTCCGACGATTGTCGCAGCATCCACTACCGTCGGCACACCAATCGCAAGCACCGGCACTCCCAGAGATTCCCCGGTCAGCGCATTTCTGTGGTTGCCGACCCCTGAACCCGGATAGATTCCTGCATCACTGATCTGGAACGTCCGGTTTAACCGCTTTGTACTACGCGCCGCAAGCGCATCGACAACCAGCACCAGATCCGGCTTTGTCTCCTTCACAACGCCCCGCACGATTTCTGCGCTCTCCATGCCTGTCTGCGCCATTACTCCGGGGACAAGACAGCTGACGCGGTTCATTTTTTTCCGGTTATACGCTGCAGCGCCAAACTCGAGAATGATGTGCCGGTTAATAAACAGTCTGTCCGCCACCCTCGGTCCCAGCGCATCCGCCGTCACCTGCCGGTTTCCAAGCCCCACGACCAGCACGGATTTTTCAGTTTCCGGATCAGGAATCAGTTTCTGCAGCTGCACCGAAAGTTCCTTCGCTACCTCCTGCTGATACTCCTCCTCGTCGTTTCCAAGCTGTCCGGCTTCCAGTGTAACGTATGTTCCAATCGGTTTCCCCATAATTTTTGCGCCGTTTTTCGTCTCTATTTTTACCCGCGTCACCAAAATTCCCGTTTCCGGTCTGGTTTCTTCTTCCAGAATTACCCCGTGAATCTCAACGCCGGACTCCCGAATCCGTTCCCCCTCTTCCAGTGCAAGATCTGTCCGAACGACAAAAATGCTCATTCGCATTCCCTCCTTCTAAGATTGTGTTTCTTACAGTTCACTCGCGCCATTCGCAATACAATAGAATGCACGCTTCGCGAACATTCTATTGTCATGAACCGCGTCTTCGACGCTCTCCGCTGCTTCGCAGCTCATTTTTGCTCATAAAGTG
>ERZ773146.2862-NODE-2862-length-11332-cov-5.981023_pt1 | contig 11332 bp, 5 predicted proteins | sample MGYA00580847_ERZ773146 | MGnify/ENA primary metagenome ERZ773146 (study PRJEB29015, sample SAMEA2737830) | human gut metagenome | biome: human gut; feature: human-associated habitat; material: faeces | place: China | collected 2012 ...
ATTTGCTTCACCATTAATTTTATTTATGTTAGCGAAAAATATTCACCATAATCTTTTTGCTGAATATTTTTATGATAGTATTTTTGTGAAAGTTATAAGTTTAGGGACTTTTTTGACGGTGCTGACGTTTGATTTAAATACAGATAAAAACAGATGGATAATCGATCTTTCTAATCAAACTATGGGTGTTTTCATTATACATACATATGTTATGAAAGTGTGGGAGAAATCAGTTGGATTTAGTTTTGCAGGATCACATTGCTTTTTCTCATCTTCACATTGAGTGTAAGTTTTATTGTGGTTGGAATATTAATGAGAATTCCTTATTTCAATCGAATCGTTAAATTATAAATTATTAATAGGAGACAACTATGTACGACTATCTGATCGTTGGTGCTGGTTTATCGGGGGCAATTTTTGCTCATGAGGCAACCAAGCGTGGCAAAAAAGTAAAAGTGATTGACAAGCGTAATCATATTGGCGGAAATATTTACTGTGAAAATGTTGAAGGAATCAATGTTCACAAGTATGGTGCCCACATTTTCCATACGTCCAACAAAAAAGTTTGGGACTATGTTAACCAGTTTGCTGAGTTTAATAACTATATCAACTCACCGGTGGCTAATTACAAGGGGAGCCTCTACAATCTTCCCTTCAATATGAATACCTTCTACGCCATGTGGGGAACCAAGACACCACAAGAAGTCAAAGACAAGATTGCGGAGCAGACGGCAGAAATGAAAGATGTTGAGCCGAAAAACCTGGAAGAACAAGCCATCAAGTTGATTGGTCCAGACATCTATGAAAAGTTGATCAAGGGGTATACGGAGAAGCAATGGGGACGTTCTGCAACAGACCTGCCTCCATTTATCATCAAACGTCTTCCGGTTCGTTTGACCTTTGATAATAACTACTTTAACGACCGTTACCAAGGGATTCCAATAGGTGGCTACAACGTCATTATTGAAAATATGCTGGGTGATGTAGAAGTAGAACTTGGTGTTGATTTCTTTGCCAATCGTGAAGAACTAGAAGCGTCAGCTGAAAAAGTAGTCTTTACAGGGATGATTGACCAATACTTTGACTACAAGCACGGGGAGTTGGAGTACCGTAGCCTGCGTTTTGAACACGAAATTTTAGATGAGGAAAATTATCAAGGTAATGCTGTGGTCAACTACACAGAACGTGAGATTCCTTATACTCGGATCATTGAGCATAAGCACTTCGAGTATGGTACCCAACCAAAGACAGTCATCACCCGTGAGTACCCAGCTGATTGGAAACGTGGAGATGAACCTTATTATCCAATCAATGATGAAAAGAACAACGCTATGTTTGCCAAGTACCAAGAAGAAGCAGCCAAAAATGACAAGGTCATCTTCTGTGGACGCCTAGCAGACTATAAATACTACGATATGCACGTGGTCATTGAGCGTGCTCTAGAGGTCGTTGAGAAAGAATTTACTAAATGACACAAGAAAAAATTGATATCGTGGTTCTTTGGGTTGATGGTAGTGATCCAGAGTTTATCCGCGAGAAACAAGCCGTGACAGGTCAAATAGCAGAAATAGACCAAGAAATCGATGGTGAGCAACGCTATCGTGATTACGGCATTTTTAATTATTGGTTTCGAATGATTGAAAAACATGCTCCTTGGGTAAATCATGTTTACTTAGTCACCAATGGCCAAAAACCGGAATGGTTGAACTTGGAGCATCCAAAACTCAAGTTAGTCACTCATAAGGAATTTATCCCTAAAGAGTATCTACCTACTTATAATTCAGCGGCTATTGAGCTTAACCTCCATCGGATTGAAGGCTTGTCGGAAAACTATCTCTATTTCAATGATGATATGTACTTAATCAGAGATAGTCAACCTTCAGATTTTTATAAGAATGGGCAACCGAAGCTTTTAGCGGTTTATGATGCTTTGGTTCCTTGGTCACCATTTACGAATACTTATCATAATAATGTTGAATTGATTTATCGCCATTTTCCTAATAAAAAAGCCTTAAAATGTTCACCTTGGAAATTCTTTAATTTCCGTTATGGGTCTTTGGTTTTGAAAAACTTGTTACTCTTGCCATGGGGGCCTACGGGATACGTGAACCAGCATTTACCTGTTCCAATGAAAAAGAGTACCTTGGCACATTTATGGGAAATTGAGGGAGAAACATTAGATAAAACGTCACGAAATCAATTGAGAGACTATGGAGTAGATGTTAATCAATACATCTGTCAGCATTGGCAAATTGAAAGTAATCAGTTTTATCCGATGTCAAAGAATGTTGGAGAGTCGATAGACCTGAATCAAGTGGATCGATTAGAGAGTATCTTTAAAGATAAACATAAAAAACTGCTTTGTGTGAATGATGATGTTGACTTTAAAGAGGAGAATATCATTCGTTTTAAGGAAATCTTGAAAGAACGCTATCCTGAAAAATCAGCTTTTGAAAAATGAGAAATAAGAGATGAAATACTATTTAAAAGAAGAATTTTTACACGATAACAATGTTAAAAATGCCGGTAATAAGGCACGTAATGATGTTGAAGAAATTGTAAAGAGAGAAGGTTATCAAACCTTGGTTCTTTCAGTTGATAATTGGTACGAGATGAGTACCCTTAAAGCGCAGCTCCATAAATCAAAGGCGATTAGTCAGGCCTTGAATCAACTAAAGCAAGGTGATGAGTTGTTGATCCAGTTCCCAATGCTTCATCATAGTTTTTTCACAACACATCATGTAAAGAAGGCACAGAAAAAAGGCGTAAAAGTCCATTTTATTATCCACGATTTAGAAGCTCTTCGTTATGTTAATGTTGAGAATTTCCCTTTGAAGCATAAGATTCGCATTCAAGTTCAAGAATCAGGTCTTCTTGGCGCAGCCGATGGGATCATTGCCCACAATCCAATCATGAAATCTGTTTTAGTGGATAAAGGGATTGCGGAAAATAAGATTGTTAGCCTAGGCATTTTCGACTATTTGATTCCAAACTTCCAAGAGAAGACAGGGCTAACGAAGAATCTGCCAATCATTGTAGCAGGGAATTTAGCCCAAGAAAAAGCAGGTTACCTTTATCAATTGCCTGCTAGGCCGGCCTACAATCTTTATGGTGTTGGCTTCGATGAGAACAGAGCTCTCGCCAACGAGACCTATTTTGGCTCCTTCCTGCCGGATGAGCTTCCTGTAGCACTTGAAGGCGGCTTTGGTCTTGTCTGGGACGGGGATAGCGCTGAGACCTGTAGTGGCGTATTTGGTGAGTATCTTCGCTATAACAACTCGCACAAGGCTTCGCTTTATTTAGCAGCAGGTTTTCCTCTAGTGGTTTGGAAACAATCTGCTCTCTCGCATTTTGTCTTAGAGAACGGTTGTGGGATTGCAGTGGAATCGCTACATGATCTCTCTCAAACGATTGAACAGTTAGACGATAAGGACTACCAAGACTTGCTTGTCAATGCAAAAAGGATTGGCCAAAAGATTCGTAATGGAAGTTATTTAACAAACGCCTTGAATAAAATTGTAAAATAGAAGCCTAAAAAGGCTTCTTTTTTATATTCTGTAGAAAAAACGCCTAGAAACCTTTTCGAATCCCTCTCGGTATGCTAAAATAGGAAAAGTATAAAATGTGATTAAAGGAATGAAAATGAGAAAAAAGGATTTCATTTATTTTACCAGTGCAGCTGTATTGCTAGCTGCCTCAGTTCAAGTTGCCCATGCCGATGAAGTGGGAGTGAAAGAATCGGCAGTCACTGAAAGTGAAGCAGTAACGACACCAGCTAGCTCAGTACCAGTTGTCGAGGAAAAGCAAGAAGTAGGGACTCATCAATATGTGACGCCAGCTCCAGTAACAGAGCTTCCAGTCACTAGTTCAGAAGTTACGAAGGCAGACGAGCCAAAGGCAGAAACACAGCCTATTTCATCAGGACAATCTGCCCCATCCTCTGAGTCAACTTCGAAACCAGTAACGGAGACCACTACTTTCTATAGTGCTGGTTCCAAGGCCCCGTCTGGCCGAACAGTTAGTGCTCTAAGTCGTCCTCAAGGGGATTTAAGTATAGAAAACAACAACGAAGTCACAGGAACCTTTGACGCGGTTGTTCGGAATGTAGTATCCCCAACAGGACTCAAGGAAGTCTTGGTCCCATCATGGAGCGTAGTAGGAGGTCAGGATGATTTAATCTGGCATAAGGCTGTTCGTCAATCTGATGGATCCTACCGAGCAACAATCAAGGCAAGTGAGCATAAGAACACATTAGGTCAGTACCAAGTACACGTTCATTACCTTGATCAAAATGATAGACGCCGTTATGTTACAGAGACCGTTGTGGAAGTTCAGAAAACAAGTCCGACTGGTACGATCACAATCCAAAACAACAACAAGGATACGGGAACTTTTGACGTCATTATTAAAGATGTCTACAGCCCTAAAGGCGTACGGACCATTCAAGTTCCGACCTGGTCTGATAAGGACGGTCAAGATGATATCCGTTGGTACGAAGCGACTCGTCAAGCAAACGGAGAATACAAGGTTTCTGTCAAGGCTAGCGATCACAAGAACTCCACTGGCAAATACCATGTTCATCTTTATTACATCCAAAATGATGGCTCGCGTGTTGGGGCTGGAACAACAACCACAGAAGTGAAATTTAGAAATCTGACGACCAAGACCCAAACAGGGATCAAGAATGTTAATTCTGGTGCGGGAACCTATACGGTAACAGTGGACCAAGCACCTCAGGGACGTCGGATCAAGAATATCCGTGTTGCGGCTTGGTCTCAAACTCATCAAGAAAATCTCTACTGGTATTCTACAGCACCTTCTGGTATGCATACAGAAGTGCAAGTCTCTGCAGCGAATCATCAATACCAGAAAGGAAACTACACCACTCACGTCTATGTGGACTATGTGGATGGTGGCGTTGAAGGCTTTAATCTGGGTCAAACAGCTCTTTCACCTCGTGAGACAGTTGATCAAGCAGCATACACTCCTCGTGTTACGAATGGACAACGAGATCGGGTTCTTCGAGCAGCTGCAAATTTAGTAGGTGTTCGAAGTGGAAGTGCAGCCCATCATCAATTGGTCAAGGATTATAATAGCGTACATCCCCTACCAGTTGGATACGCTGTGAAAAATTCTGATGATTGGTGTGATGTGTTTGTCACAACAGTTTTCCAACGCGAAGGCCTTAGTCATTTGATTGGCCGGGAGTGTGGCGTAGAGCGCCATATCCAAATTTTTAAACGTTTAGGTATTTGGAATGAGGATGGAGCTTCTACACCAAAAGCGGGTGATATTATTACCTTTAACTGGGACCAAGACTCTCAACAGAATAATGGATTTGCGGATCATATTGGGATTGTAGAACGTGTCGAAAATGGACTGATTCATACAATCGAAGGAAATTCCGGTGTTGTTGGTACTGTCAAACGCAATATATACCGTATCGGACATGGAAATATCCGCGGATTTGCGACACCACGTTATAAATAAGATACAAGCTTTTCAGCATTTTTGCTTAAGGACTTTTCTATAATAGAAAGACAACCAGCTCCGAAAGAGGGCTGGTTTTTTGCATCCCTTTGATGACAGGAGAAGTCATTAGACAGGGAACTTGAGTCAAAAAGCTCAGAAATATCCCAAAGATATCCATGCAAGCTCTTTAGAGGCATTATAGAGGGGTATAAAAAAGCTATGGAAACAAGTGATGAAGGCATAAAATAGATCCAAAAAAACAGCTTGCAATCATATTTTAGGAGAACTTAACCTAAATTAGCTGGTTGATGCAAAAATCAAGAAAACTTAAAAAAAACAAAAACATTAGACTGCCCATTTGTTCATTTAGAGACATTTTTTATAAAATCGTTGGCTTAATTGACTTATATATGATAAAAATGTAATGAGGAACTTTTTGGGTTTAAAATGATAAAAGGAGATGAAAGAATGAAAAAGAGACCGTCCTTATGGACAACCTTTTTGAAAAAAGGGTTTGCCCTCTTCACTATTTTGATGATGCTGGGTCAATTGGGTCAAGGGGCTATAACAGCCTTGGCGCAAGAGCTAGCGGTCGGAGATAATGGTGCCTTAGATGTTAGCCTCTTGTATGGAGATAAGCAAGAGCATCCAGGCGGCATGGCCTATACCACGTCTGACACCATGTCTGGCTACATTCAGATGACACCTAAAAATCTGACAACAGATCTCGATGATGTAGTGGTGAATTTAGTGCTTCCAGGGAAATACTTGGATGAGGTGAATGTTCCCGAGTTCAATAGTAGTTCACAACATGATGCACCATCTGTGACCAAGGTAGGGGATGATTACCATGTCAGCCTACATTTTACCAACTACCAAAAATCTGAAGTCTTGACCCTGCCATTTATCGCCAAGTTTAAGTTAGGATTCCCTCCAACTAACTACTCGATGGATATTACAGGGACACTCAATATCAATGGTGCTGAGACTGCTATAAATAGTATCACTTGGAAACCTCAATACAAGGATTATACCTTGACCAAGTTTGTCAATCAGAACTATGATGCGACCATGTCCAGAGACTATGCGGAAGCATCTCCAGGGATTGTAACTGGAGCAGATGGCAAAAAGTACATTGAAAAAGCTACTTCAGTTCCGTTTGCCTTCTTGTTAGATGGGATGCGTGGACAGTACAATGGTAGCTATCGTCAGTTGGAATCTGCAACAATCACAGATAAGCTCCCAACCTATACGGACAAAGATGGTAAAACTCGTACAGCGGTTCTAGATACAGAAAAATCAGAAGGTTGGGTCGATAATGGAGATGGTACGGTTTCAAAAACTTTTGTTGCCGGTGCCAATGCCAATCCTCAAAACTATCATTCAGATTTGATGCAAAAAATTCAAGACAAGAGTTTCTTGTACTTGAAATTCCCTGATTTGGTCATGGAAAAAGACCAAACCTTAGAAGATGTCTTAGTGAAAGATTTGACCAATACGGCGTCTGTCGTGGGGATTCCTGCGGAACGTGGTGATGGAGAGCCGGATGTAACGGCTGAAGATTCTCTCATCTTCCGACTCACTTCACGTGACTTGGAAGGTAAAGGAGCCTTTGCTAAGCAAGCAGATGGAAATGTCTACGATTCGACAGACTACAAGGCGGCTAACTACAAGTGGCTCTTGAAATACAATAATACCACACCATTTGCTCAAAAGAATGTTGTCTTTTATGATGAGCAAGTAGACTCGCGCTTGAAGTTTACCAAAATTGAATATGGTCGTATGTTGATTGGAATCTATGGAAATGGACCTCTGATCAATCAATACGTGAAACGCATCATCCTAACCATGGAAGATGGCTCAACTAAAGAAATCCAACCAGAGGCAGACAAGGATGGATTTGGAAACATTGATTTGACCAAATATGGAACGGTTGTCGGCTGGAGACTGGAGATGAAAGATGACTTCGCGCTTCCATCTGGTCAAGGGATTTATATTTCTACCTATACAGCCTTCAAGGATCCAGAAAAGACCCATATCGATCAAAATGATGAGTCCAAGAATGCCTATGAAAATACTGGACGGATCACCTATAAAACCCAGTCAGGGGCAGACAGAGACCAATCTGCTAAATGGCAGTTCAAACTTCTTCCATTGACAGAAAATGTTGAACTGACTAAGAATACAGATTATAACAATGTCCAATTCACAGATGGAAAAACCATTCGTTTTGCCCTATCTGCTAATAATGTTCGCTTAGATCCAGGTAAGGATTACAAGGACTTGCGTGTTATTGATCTCTTTGATCCAAATACCTTGGATATTGACTTCAAATACCTAGATCAATACTTTGATAAGAATAACACTCGTTTTTATGCCCCTTGGTACAAATCCTATGAGGTCATTGAAAACTACCACAATTCTGGACGTTCGGCCTTGATTATCCACTTGGATCAAAAGGAATTTATCAAACGCTCGCTAGAGACTGGTGGCCAAGTTCGTTTGCCATTTATCTATACCAAGCTGAAAGGGAAGGCTGATGGCGGAACCTTTACCAACCATATCTATATGGCAGGAGAAGGACTCTGGGATTTAGAAACTGCTAACCCGAATAAGGTTGCAGTAGATAGCTATGATTTGAATAACAATGGTTCGACAACGGATAAGGTTCCTCATGCGGAATCCAACTATACCATTGTCGCAGCTGAAGGGGTTTATTCTCGTAAGTTCATTGCCAAGAACGATGACTTGTCGGATGCCTCAACAGTAACCCGTACCTTCAAACCAGGGGAAACCTTTAATTACAAGTTGACCATTAAGAACAACACAGACAGGCCAGTTGAAAATACGGTGATTTATGACGTCCTCCCTAAAGTTGGAGATGTCAATACACTTGATGCTTCAGCCCGTAAGACAGAATACACAGTTAGTCTTCGCGGTCCTATCACTGCACCGGAAGGGTGGACAGCATACTACACAACGGACACCACAGTTACAGCTAGTACCATGGCACAAGCGGCAGATAGAGATATTTGGACAGCAGATGTCACAGACTATAGTAAAGTAACAGGAATTAAGGTCGTTGCCAATGAAGGAACCACGATTGGTGCACGTAGCCAAGTAGATATTGCTGTACCTGTTGTTAATCCAAGTGAATTGACAGACCAAGTTAAGCAATTGATGCTAGAACGTACAGAAGATAACAAGGACAATGGTGGCCGTTCAGGTGTTGTACAAGCCCATAACCAATTCGGTTATAGAGCCAAGGGCCATGAAGGAAACCGCGAATCCAACACCGTAACTTCTCAAATCTTTGCAGCAAGCTTCCATGTGAAGAAGGTTGATAAAGACGATACTAGCAAAGGATTAGCAGGTGCTGAGTTCACCTTGTCAGATGCTACTGGTGCTGTTCTTGCGACTCAAGTTTCTGATAAGGATGGCGATCTTGCCTTCACCACCCTAACAGAAGGAACTTACACGCTTAAAGAGACTAAAGCTCCAGACAACTACAAGTTGGATGAGACAGAACATGCAGTCCTTGTGACCTACGATGCGGATCAACAGCTCTACCATGTGACGATTGATGGCGAAGCGACTGGTTCAAAAGCTTCACCAAAAGTGATTGCAAATGAGAAAGATATTCATTATATCGATCTGGAAGCTTCAAAAGTTTGGGATGACCAAGACAATGTAGAAGGTCTTCGCCCAGAATCCATTGAGTTCCAATTGTACAAAAATGGAAAAGCAGAAGGGAAACCAGTAGCCCTTTCAGCAGGAAATGACTGGAAAGTAACCTTTAACAATCTTCCAGATAAAGATAAAGACGGCAAGGTGATTACCTATACCGTTAAAGAAGTAAAAGTTCCAACTCATTATACAACTGATAGTCAAGAAGCACAGTTTGTTGATGGGAAAGCAACGATTACCAACAAGCGTACTCCTGAAACGACAGAAGTAACCGTGAAAAAAGTTTGGGATGATGCTCAAAATCAAGACGGTCTCCGTCCGTCAACCATCACGGTGCATCTCCTAGCAAACGGAGAGGAAGTGCAAACAGCCACTCTATCTGGTGAGGGAGATACATGGAGCCATAGCTTCACAGATTTACCAGTCTACAAGAATGGTCAAAAACTAGTCTATACGGTAACAGAAGATACAGTTGCTAACTACTCAACAGTTATCGAAGGTTCGACGATTACCAACAGCTACAAACCAGGTAAAACAAGTGTAACAGTAACCAAGAAGTGGGTTGATGCAGAAAACCAAGATGGCCTTCGTCCGAAGAGCATCAAGGTTCAACTCTATGCTAATGACCAAAAATCAGGTAAAGAGGTAGAACTTTCTGCAGATAACGACTGGACCTATACCTTCTCTGACTTGGATGAGAAAAAAGCTGGTCAAGCTGTTCAGTATACAGTGAAAGAGATTGAAGTACCGAAAGGATATACTCAAACAGTAGAAGCGACCAATCCAGGTCAGGTAGTGATTAGTAATACGCACACTCCTTCTAAGACGAAAGTTCAAGTAACCAAGAAATGGGAAGATGCCAATAACCAAGATGGCCTTCGCCCAGCAACGATTACGGTCAAACTTTATAAAGATGGAGTTGCTACAGACCAGACCCTAGAATTATCAGAAGCTAACCAGTGGCAAGGATCTTTTGAAAATCTTGATGAAAAAGCAGCCGGTAAGGCCATTCACTACACTGTGAAAGAAGAGAATGTTCCAGAAGGTTACACCCTTTCAATTGATGACAAGGATCCAGCTCATCCTGTCTTGACCAATAAGCATGAACCAGCTGTCACTCAGGTCAAGGTCACTAAGAAATGGGATGACGCTCATAACCAAGATGGCCTTCGTCCAAAAGAAATTCGCGTCCAATTGTATGCAGGTGATCAAAAGCTAGGCAAGGAAGTTGTCTTGTCTGCTGACAATAAATGGACTCATACCTTTGAGAAACTTGCTGAAAAAGCAAACGGACAAGAGATTCATTATTCTGTGAAAGAAGTGGATGTCCCTGAAGGTTACGCCGTAACAGAAGAGAGCAAGGAGAAGGGCGATATCGTCTTGACCAATACGCACACTCCAAGTACGGTAGATATTCCAGTCACTAAGATCTGGGTGGACAATGACAACCAAGATGGTCTTCGTCCGACTAAGATCACTGTGAAACTTCTAGCCAATGGTGGAGAAGTGGCTCGCAAAGATATTACAAGCGAGACCGATTGGAAAGAAACCTTTACTGGCCTTCCTAAGTTTAAGGATGGCAAGGAAATCGTCTACACCCTTCAAGAAGAAAATGTTGAAAATTATTCACCAAGCATTGACCAAGAAAGCTATACTATTACCAATACGCACACTCCAGGTAAGAAAACCCTCTCTGTAACCAAACAGTGGAATGACCAAGAGGACAAAGATGGCCTTCGTCCGAAGAGTGTGAAAGTGCAACTTTATGCGGATGGTAAGAAATCTGGTGACGTCATTGAGTTGTCAGCTGAGAACAAGTGGACTCACACATTTGCGGATCTAGACAAGAATGTCAAGGGCAAAGCTGTCACCTATACGGTGGAAGAAGTCGATGTTCCAACCGGTTACCAAGTGACGAAAACAGATGACGGTCAAGGTAATGTTGTTCTGACCAATAAACATGAACCAACAGAGCCAGTGACACCAGAACCTAAGAAACCAGGTAAGAAGGTTGGTATCTTGCCAAGCACTGGTACCACTATCTCCTTGATTAGCTTGGTATTAGCCTTTGTAGTCGCAAGCGGTGCAGCTTATCTCCTTAAAAAGAAGAAAAAATAAGCGCATGGTTTGATTAATCTTGTCTAACTAATCAAGAGAATAGAAGAGGCCCCTA